>OGHO01003073.1_pt1 | contig 11651 bp, 16 predicted proteins | sample 1571421 | NCBI WGS metagenome assembly OGHO01 (sample SAMEA2581937, study PRJEB24529) | metagenome | biome: Human gut stool | place: China | collected 2011
CTACCGCTTCCGAGACTCTGGCACTTGAGCGCACTCTCATTCAGGCCGCGTTTGATCTTCTGAGCGAGCTCCGCAGAGTAGTATTCTGCAAGGCCCTCCATGAGGCTCTCGAGGATAATCCCCTCGGGGCCTTCCGGTATGGCTTCCGCGGCATAGAATATTTGAATGCCGTTTCGCCTGAGCTCCCGCTTATAGATCGCGCTGTCGTATTTGTTCCGCGCAAAGCGGTCTGTCTTGTAGACGACAACGGCCTCGAACTTATGGGCCTTAGCATCTGCAATGAGTCGCTGAAACTCTGGGCGCTCGTCTGTTCGCCCCGAGATATGTCGGTCGCAGTAGGTGTCAACTACGGTCAAGCCCCGCTGCTTACAGAACTCTGTGCAGACTCTAAGCTGACCGTCGATACTCTGATCGGTCTGTCTCGGGCCGGCAGAATAGCGCGCGTAGATTACTGTATTCATGTACTTTCTGCCTCCCTCTTAAAAATTACGTCGTTATGGTACTCCAGGAGCTCTCTACGCGGCGGAAATCGGGGGGGGGGGTAAAACATTCCCATCAAGAGAAGTCAGCCAGCGGGCTGTAAATGCGTCCTGAGGGGCATTGAGAATTGACGGCGAAACATGGATTTTCATGGACGGGGTGATCGTTATGAGACCTCGGTCAAAGGCCTTATCGTAGAACGTATTCAGGCAAATGCCGTTCTCCGGACTGGTCCGGTCTGCGGAGTCCCGGCAGTGAGAATACGGTTTGATATGACTTGCAACAAGCATTTGCGGCAGCGCGCAGCCGGAAATAAAGCACCGGCCGCTGTATGTGGCAAGGACCGCCTTCTTAAAGAAGTACCGCTCACGAGTTACCTTGCTGTGATCGGTCAAGGAGGAAAGCGCCTTTGCTCCTTGCAAGGGCGAAGAGTCAAAGAGGTCAAGACCGGTAAGAGTCTCCGCCTCAAGGCTCAACGCGCCCCAGTCGTGCTTGAACTCCTCGTAGATCAGTCGATCGGCTTTTGCTACGTTCTTGAGTCCAGAGGAAACCTTCGGGTCTATAAACTGAAAGTTCCTCATGCGCATTACGATCGAGGCAACTGAGTGCGGTATGATCTCAGCCACCTGCTGAATGACCTTGTTGCTGGGGTTGATCTTATTGAGAGGCGTTACACAGTAGAGCGCGAAAGCGACTACTATGTCCTCTCGGCTCCAGGCGTTCATTGGTTCTGCTCCTCTTCAAGATGGATTGCCGTCATAAGGAGCTCCATACGACGCTTAACGTCGAGACCAGAGAAAATGCGTAAAAGCTCAGCTTCTTCTTTTGAGCGCTGCTGCTCCAGATGAATCTCTCCGGAGTTCTGGCCGATCACGCCGTTATTGGTCCCCACCGTTCCGACGTTTACGCTGTTATTAGTCCAGCCCATGAGATAGTCAACCGTAGTATCAAGCGCATGTGAGAGCTTCTGCATTTTATCTGTGCGAAGAGTTTTTATATACCCAGTTTCCCACTTGCGAACAGTGCTTGCACCGACGCCAACGCGATCACCGAGTTCTTGTAAAGTAAGCCCCTGCTGGGTTCTTAGATAATGGATTCTGTCGCCTGTCGTCATCATAAATCACCTCTTAGACACATTATATCACGCGCGTGTCATAAAGGGAATAGTTTTTGTCCTAAAAGAGAAACTTTTTTCCAAAAGGCTATTTACAAACGGAAACTACCGCGCTATAATGGATTTGTCCTTTGGGACAAAAACACAACGCGCTGTGGTTACACTAACGAAAGGAGGCCGCATATAGTATGATTAACACCAGACTTCTTCAGGCACACATGGTTTTGCAGGGCGTTACCGTTAAGAGCCTTGCGGACGCGCAGGGCTGGAGCGTACGGAACGCTTACCGCAAAATCAAGGGCGAAACCGCCTTTACTGTGCCTGAGGTTCAGATTTGTAAAGAGCTCTTGGCGCTTGACCCGCCTACTACCAACGCAATTTTTTTTGCGGCTGATTTGTCCTAAAGGACAAAATGCGACAAGTGCTCGCCGATTCTGCTCTTGCAAGAGAACAAGTAATGCTTGATCGCCTTTGCGCTGCGGTCACAGCTTTTTATGAAAACCCGCAAAACGTTCAGGCCTATGAGGCCTGGAAGAAAAACAAGGAGGCAACCAAAAATGAAAATAACCGTAACTATGGAACTGACTCAGGAAAACCTGAGCAAGCTGAGAGCCCTGCTCCCTGATACTGAGATTCCCGGACAACTGAGCATGTTCGACGCCCCTTCTGAGAAACCCGTCGAACCCGATAAGCCTACTGAAGAGGACAAGCCTACCGGTGAAGATAAGCCGATCACGAAGACCGATATTCGCGCCGTAGCCTTGAAACTGTCTAAGGCTGGTAAGCAGAAAGAGCTTGCTGCTGCGTTTGCGAAGTTCGGCTGCAAGAAGCTGTCCGATTTTGATAGCCGCACGGAAGACTATCCGGCGCTTATGAGAGAGCTGGTGAGCGTCAATGGCTAAACATGCTTTGCTGTCTGCCAGCGGCGCCCATCGCTGGCTTGAGTGTACGCCCAGCGCCCAGCTTGAACTGCAGTTTCCGCAGAGCACAAGCGAGTACGCCGAGGAAGGTACTGCTGCGCATGAGCTTTGCGAGCTGACCGCTCGCTACTGGCTCGGCGAGATCAGTGAGGCCGAATATGAGAACCAGCGCGACGAGCTTGCTAAAGGCAAGTGCTACAACGCTGAAATGCAGGAATGCGCGAACGACTATGCGAAGTTCGTTGCAGAAAAGACCGCTGCCGCTCGAGAGACTTGCGAGGACGCCTTTACGGCTCTCGAGGTTCGTGTGGACTTCTCAAAGTACGTCAAAGACGGATTCGGCACTGGCGACTGCATTATCGTGTCGGACAACGTACTTGAGATCATCGACTTTAAGTACGGCAAAGGCGTTCGCGTTGAGGCTGCCGGCAACCCGCAGATGAAGCTCTACGCTTTGGGCGCTTACCTCGAATACAATACCCTTTTCGATATTGACTCTGTTCGTATGACGATCTTCCAGCCTCGCCTCTCTGGCGTGCAGAGCTCTGACGAGATCACCGTCAAGGAGTTGCTTGAGTGGGCTGAGAAGTATGTAAAGCCTCGAGCAAAGCTGGCTTATAAGGGCGAGGGTGAGTTTGCGCCTTCCGAAGAGGTCTGCAAGTTCTGCCGAGCAAAGGCGCAGTGCAAAGCCCGTGCCGATAAGAACCTCAAGCTCTTCGATGAAGCTCCTGACGTCCTGCTTCTGACTCCTGAAGACGCCGGCAAGATTCTGGAACAGGCTGGAGATATTCAGTCCTGGCTGGCTGATCTTGAGAGCCTTGTCTCTTCTACCCTGCTCGCCGGTCAGCCTGTTGAGGGCTGGAAAATGGTCGAGGGCCGCAGCAATCGCAGGTTCGCCGATGAGTTGAAGGTAGTGGCTGCTATGAAGTCCGCAGGCTATGACGAGGGCCTTCTCTATGAGCGCAAGCTGATTACCCTGACTCAGATGGAAAAGGACTTCGGCAAAAAGGCTGTAGCCGAGACACTCGGCGAGCTGATCGTCAAGCCTCAGGGCAAGCCTACTCTCGCCCCTGCGAAGGACAAGCGTCCTGAGTTCCGACCCGAAGAACAGCTCCTCGCTGAGTTCGATAAATAGGAGGTATCGTCATGACGGAAGCAGCAAGACGCAGAACTCGGGCGAGAATCCGACTTATCAAAATCCAATGGCTCCTCATCCTGGCCCTTACCATGGCCTTGGCGATCTCAGTCATTACGCGGCCGAGCGCTTCCGTTGTTGAGCCAATCGTTGAAGAGCCTACCACGCAAGTTGAGACTCCAGTCGAGCCCGAACCGGTTTGCCTGGGCGAGTTCAGAACGACAGCTTACTGCACTTGCGTGAAGTGCTGCGGTATCTGGAGCTCAGAGCACCCGTCCAGAGTAGGAACTGATTACGTGCAGCGAACGAAGAGCGGCACGATTCCTACCGCCGGGCGTACCGTTTCAGTTGACCCCGACGTGATTCCGCTCGGTACCGCGATCATCATCGACGGCCACGAGTACATAGCTGAGGACACTGGCAACGCGGTCAAAGGCAATACCCTTGACATTTATTTTGATTCACATGAAGCCGCCGTAGAGTACGGCGTTCAGAAGAAAACTATCTATATTAAAGGAGAATGAATTATGTCTACTCAAATTACTACTGGTAAGGTCCGTTTTTCCTACTGCAACCTCTTCACCCCTCGCGCTGCTCAGGAAGGCGCTAAGGAGAAGTACAGCGTTACCCTTCTGATTCCGAAGTCTGACAAGGCTACCATTCAGAAGATCAAGGCTGCTATGGAAGAGGCGAAGCAGAAGTACATCGCGGCCAACAGCGGCAAGAAGCTGCCGACCAACCTCAAAAGCACCCTGCACGATGGCGACGGTGAGCGTCCCAACGGTGGCGAGTTTGGCGAGGAGTGCAAGGGCTGCTACGTTATCACTGTCAGCTCCAACAATAAGCCGGTTCTGGTGCACTCGGATAAAACCCCTCTGACCGACCCTCAGGAACTGTACTCCGGCTGCTACGGCCGCGCGATCATCAACTTCTACGTCTACGACACCCAGGGCAACAAGGGTATCTCTGCCGGCCTGAACGGTATTATGAAGCTCTACGATGGTGAGCCTCTGGGCGGCGGTGTTGTTACCGACTCCGATTGGGACGACGGCTGGGAAGATGAGGACGACAACGACCTCCTCGGTTAAGTATGAACGCCCGTCTCAGTAAAAAGCTGAGACGGGCGTTTGCAGAAGAAAGACCTGCTAACAAAAGTCAAGTAGAAATTTCAGGTTTTGGGAGCAGCGAAAAAGGCAACACAAAATCAAGCCGCTGAGCAACTCAAAATCGAAACGGCGGCCAGCCAGATGGTATAGCGCAGGGAAATCAGTCGTGTTCCAGGGAATCCAAATAGGCTTTCACAGAAGCGTAGTAGATACGCAAGAACTTGTTGGCGGATGCCATCATGTAGACACGGTATGGCTTGCCCTCAGAGCGTTTCTTGTTCATGAACTGGTAGACCGGCTCATCCATTGGGGCACATTGCAGGAGGACGCCCATCACCAGGAAAAGTGTCCTGCGCAGTGAGGCAGATCCCCTCTTGGAAATGCTGCGGCTGCGGACATCTATTTGGCCAGATTGGTAGGGCGGGGCGTCAATGCCTGCAAAGGCCACCAGCGCTTTCTTGGAATGAAAACGGCGCACATCGCCAATTTCAGCTATGAGTTGGGGGCCGAGTGTAGGGCCAACACCAAACATTTCCATCACTACAGGATACTCCGGCAGAGAAGCTGCCAGAGACTGCATCTCCTGCTTGAGAGCAGCTAATGCGGCGGAAGTTGTCTGGAGTTGGGAAATGGCCTGTTCTACCAAAAGTTTTGCCGTATTTGTTTTCGGCATGACACCGAAGCGTCCACAGGCAGAGGCATAAATATCCAACGCCTTATCTTGGCTGAAATTGTAGCCGTGCTTTCTGCACCACTTCTGGTACTTGGCGGTAAAGGCTTTCTTAGACAGACCACAGACACACTCGCAATGCCAAAAAGTGGCGACAAAGTCCACCCACTTCTCACTGCCATCGGCGCGGGGCGGACTGGTAAACAGGCGGTTTGCGTCTGGGAAAGCGGTGTCCAGCAGGGAGATCAGGTTGTTTTTCAGCATGGTCTGTACTTTGGAATACTGCTGGTACTGCCGGTAGCAGGTCTTCAGCATGAGCCGGGTGTCCTCTTCCGGAACATATCTCGGAAGTGTGAGCCAGTGGTCAAGGCCGTAGTTGGCCAGCTTCACGGCATCCTTCTTGTCGGTCTTGCCCCGTCTTAAACTGTTGTTCCCGTAGTCGTGCACCAGCATTGCATTGACTACGGAGACATAAAACCCCGCGCCGTGGAGCAGCCAGGCCACCGGCGCATGGTAATTGCCCGTGGATTCCATCACCACGCGGGTCTCACCGTCCAGGTTTTTGAGCAGCCTTGCCAGCTCGCTCAGTTCGCTGGCGGTGTGGCGCACTTCAAAGGGTGAAACCACTACCTCTCCGAAGGGCCGCATGACTGCAATCATGCTCTTACCTTTGGAAACATCGATGCCAACGCAGTTCATTCACATTCCTCCAACACAAAGAATCTGCAACCGGAAATCCATCTTTTCTCGCTGCCGATTCAATCTATTGGGTGACACGAACTCTCCGGCATCCGGTGGCTCAACCTGCTCAAATCGAACGCTGCAACAAGAGGATGGCTAACAGTCTTTCCAACGGACATAAAAGCCCAAGGAGGCAAGGGTCAGCCAGTTGCTCCTCTTATTGTAGCTTAGGCACGAGATGGAAAGAAAGCCGGACTGGCTGCCCGGCTTTCCTGTCCAAATTTATTGTAATAGGAGGCAAAGATGAAAACTTTAGCAATCGATATTGAGACCTATAGCTCAGTCTCTCTGCAGAAGTGTGGGGTCTATGCTTATGCGCAGAGCCCAGACTTTGAGATTCTGCTATTCGGCTATGCTTGGGACGACGGTCCTGTTGAGGTGATCGACCTCGCTAAGGGTCAGAGCTTGCCCCAGGAGCTCCAAGACGCCCTGTATGACCCCGAAATCTTGAAGACAGCGTTCAATGCGTCTTTTGAACGGACTTGTCTAAGCGCGTTTATGGGCCGCGTAACACCGCCCGAGCAATGGAGCTGCACCGCTGTTATGGCGAGAGAGCTTGGCTTGCCTGGTAGCTTGGAAGCCGTTGGCGAGGTCATCGGTCTTCCTGAGGACAAGCAGAAGTCTAAGACCGGCCGAGCGCTTATTCGGTACTTCTCTATTCCTTGTAAGCCTACGAAGACGAACGGCAATAGAACCCGCAATCTTCCTGAGCATGACCTTGACCGCTGGAACCTCTATGTAGAGTATAACCGGCAGGACGTTGAAGCAGAGCGTGCAATCAGAAAGAAGCTCTCCCGCTTTCCTATTTATGAAAAGGAACAGCCTCTTTGGGTTCACGACCAGCATATCAACGACCGCGGCGTTGGCGTTGACCTCAGCCTTGCTGAGCACGCCGTTGAGATCGACGGCGTTATCAAAGCTCGCCTGCTTGAACAGGCGAAAGAGCTTACGGGTCTCGACAACCCCAAAAGTACCAGCCAGCTCAAAGGCTGGATTGAGGATACTGCTGGCATAGAGGTCGAGAGCCTTAATAAGAAGTCGATCGCCGGCGTAAGAGCCGACGCTGACTGCGCAGCGGTAGACCAAATGCTCGACATTCGAGCGGGCCTTGCAAAGACCTCTACTGAAAAATACAACGCTATGCTGCGAACAGCTTGCCCGGACGGTAGAATCCGCGGGCTGACACAGTTCTACGGCGCTGCGCGCACTGGCCGCTGGGCTGGCCGCCTGGTTCAAATGCAGAACCTTCCGCAGAATAAAATGCTGGACCGTGACCTTGATACCGCGCGGCAGCTCGTAGCCGCGGGAGACCTTGAGACTCTGGAACTCCTGTTCGACGACATTTCGGGAACCCTGTCTCAGCTTATCCGTACTGCGTTTATCCCGAGACCTGGTTATCGCTTTATTGTGTCAGACTTCTCTGCGATCGAGGCGCGTGTTATCGCTTGGCTCGCAAGTGAAGAGTGGCGCATGGAGGTTTTTAATACCCACGGCAAAATCTACGAGGCCTCGGCCGAGCAGATGTTCCACTTGCCGAAGGGCTCAGTCAAAAAGGGCGACCCCATGCGCCAGAAAGGAAAGATCGCAGAGCTTGCCCTCGGGTATGGTGGTAGTGTTGGCGCTCTGAAATCTATGGGCGCTCTTGAGATGGGTCTGGAGGAGTCTGAGCTGAAACCACTGGTAAATAGCTGGCGAGCGGCAAACCCCGCAATCACAAAGCTCTGGTGGGACGCAGATGCCGCAGCGCGTAGGACTATCCAAACAAAGGCTCCTACAAAGTTGCCGTTTGGCATGGGCTTCTATAAGCAAGGGCCTCTGCTCAAGCTGCGCCTTCCGAACGGTAGAGAGTTGAGCTACGTCAAGCCCAGAATCGACGACGACAGTATCACCTATGAAGGAACGATTCAGTCTTCTGGCGGCTGGGGCCGCATTGAGTCCTATGGGCCGAAACTCGTCGAGAATATCGTTCAGGCTACCGCCCGAGACTGCCTCGCCGTTGCAATCGATCGTTTGGAGCGCGCCGGTTTCCCTGTCGTGTTCCATGTTCACGACGAAGTTATCTGCGAGGTACCGATCGGCGTGAGCTCCGCGGCAGAGATCAGCGCAATCATGGCCGAGCCTATCAGCTGGGCCGAGGGTCTGCCTCTCAAAGCGGACGCCTACGAGTGCGAGTACTACAGAAAGGACTAAGGCCCATGAAAACTTGTAAGTTTAATCTCATGGTCCTCTGCGAGGAGCAAGCCAAGTGCTCCTCGTGCAGCTGGAACCCTGAGGTCATGGAGGCTCGGAAAGCAGCCTCACGAAAATCTAAGAAAGAGGTCAAAAGAAATGAGGATAGATGAGTTTAACAAAGCGGTCAAAGAGCAGCTTTTGACCTGCGAGAACCTGCTTCTCAATAAGGGGCATGAATATGCCCCGGACGCTGTAGAGACAAACGAGGTCGACCGGCTCGCCCACTTCAAGAAGGCGGCTGCAATTACCGGCACCACGCAGAAGGCCGCGCTGTTCGGCATGTTGGCAAAGCACATTGTATCGGTCTCCGATATGTGCACCGACGGAAAGAAGTATAAGCGTGACCGCTGGATTGAGAAGATCACCGACAGTATCAACTACTTGCTGATTCTGAGAGCGGTCGTTGAAGAGGAGGCGAAAGATAATGGATAAGATCAAGGTCGCTGTGCTGAACCCTACGGCCATTTCCGAAGCCGAAAAGATGATGGTCTGCGCGGCCAGACTCACGCAGTCGGGCCATAAGGTAAAGGACCTGGACGACTTTCTCCGGCTCTACGATAAGAGCTACACCGAGAAGACCGTGCAGAATATGACCAGCCTGCCGCACCCCACGATTCAGAAGTTCGGCGTTATCAATGTTGTTGTGGTTGGCGCGTCCAGACGGTTCCTGGCACAGATCACGCGGCACCAGAATGAGGTCAAGTTCATGTCTGCTTCGCTGCAGTACAGTGATTACTCTGACGCGGCCGACTTCGTGGTCCCGTATGAGCTGCTGGACAGTCAAATGCGCTTTTCCTACCTTTCTCAGTGCCAGGACGCTATGCGCAAGTACAAGCTGCTCGTTGAGTATGAGCTCGATAATGACGCCGCCGGCTACTTGGCGCCGCAGGGCCTCCGCAATGTACTTATCATCAGTGCAACTCCGTATCAGTGGAAGCACATGATTAGCCAGAGAGTTTGCCGTCGTAACACGACCGAGACCCGCTACGTAATGCTTAGAATCTGGGAGCAGCTTTATGAGCTGGCACCTGACCTCTTCACTTGTGGACCGTTCTGCATGTTCGGTACTTGTAAAGAGGGTAAGATGTGCTGCGGAAACCCCATTCGCTCGGATATGACGCCGAAGGATATTCTTGAGGCTGACTTCCCGCTTTGCATGGAGGTGCGAGATGAATAACGAAATGCGCGCCCTTTATCTGGCGCTGAATGATCGGGCTTACGAGATTATCGGAAGCCCTGACTATGAACCTGTGTTCCCCCCCCCCCCGAAGATAAAAGCCCAGGAGCACTGATTCACGCATGGGGGATTGAGATGTGCAGAGTGGGCTTCGAGCTTGCTCTGTCCCTGTTTGAAGGAGATTCCGAAAATGAAGATAAAACTGATTGACTTTAACGGTCCTGCGCCAAAGAGAGCGCATGACAACGACGCAGGGGCTGACGTGTTCAGCCCCAAAGACCAGACGATCTATCCTGGGCAGGTGTATAAGTTCCCTCTCGGGTTTGGTCTGGAACTGCCTGACGGCTATGTGGGCTATATCTTTCCGAGGAGCAGCCTGAGCGCCAAAGGCATTGTATGTGAACTGCCGCCGATCGATTCTGGCTATCGCGGAGAGGTTCACGCGATCGTCTCCAATGTCGGCAACGACGGGTACGACATCAAGAAGGGCGACCGTATCGGCCAGCTTGTGATTATGCCGGTCGTCATTCCTGAGTTCACCTACGAGGAGGGCGCTGCCCGGGGGTCTGGAGCCTTCGGTAGCAGCGGCAGATAGTCGTGCGTGTTAAAAAGGCAGGCGGTAAGGTTTTCGGCGCTGATCTTACCGCAGCCGAACGCAAGGCCATGAATCTCGAAATCCAGAGACAGCTTGCAGAGTACGACCGCAAGCACGCGAACGAACTCGACGCCATTATACTTTGGCAGCTGCACGCGCAATTCGGGTTTGGCGCAAAGCGGTTAAGACGGTTCTACGATTGTTTCAAAGCTGAGTATTTTGACCTCATTAAGAGATACGAACTGGATGAGGGCGACAATATCTGGCTTTGCACCTACAAGCTAAAAGAAATCGGCGTCGACATAGAATCTTGGAATAAGGATGGTGAGGTCAAATGAGAATCGATAAAGACAACTACTATCTGAATATCGCGAAGGCGGTTGCAGCTCGGTCTACCTGCCTTCGCCGGCAGTATGGCGCCGTAATTGTTGCGGATGATGAGATCATCGCCACCGGCTACAACGGCGCGCCCAGAGGCGAGGCCAACTGCTGCGACGTCGGTCGGTGCTACTGTAAAGAGCACTCTACCCCGATCGACGCTCACGCCGCTCGGCACGGAGACCAGTACGGAACCTGCGTTGCAGTTCACGCCGAACAAAATGCGATCATCAGCGCGCCGAGACGTGCTATGCGAGGTGCTACTCTCTATCTCGCCTGCCTTGATGATAGCATTGACCCTGCGCCCTGTAATATCTGTGACCGCATGATTAAGAACGCAGGTATCACGAGAGTAGTAACAAGGGCAGGTACGTTTTAATGGCACCACTTCAATATGATGGTTTGATAACGATCGCGACGGGTAGCTCGCGGCGTTCAGCAAGCTGGAAGACAAAAGAACTGCTCTGGTCTGAGTTTGTTGATAAGCTCGGCCGAGTGACAAGAACGCAGGAGACTCAGGCTGAGTACTTCCGCATGCCAAAGGAAGAGCGTGACAATGCGAAGGACGTCGGCGGCTTTGTAGGTGGTACCCTTAAGGGCGGTCGTCGTAAGATCGACGCCGTACAGCAGCGCAGGCTGATTACTCTGGATATGGACTCGATTACGGCCGGCGAGGACCCCTGGCCTACGGTCGAGCTAATTCTCGGCTGCGCCGCGGTGCTCTACAGCACCCACAGCCATACGGCGAAGGCACCGCGTCTGCGCCTGGTACTGCCGCTGTCAAGGCCTGTGTCGCCCGAGGAATACGAGGCGATCGCCCGCAGAGTTGCCGGCGATATAGGTATCGACATGTGCGATGATACTACCTATGAGCCTCATAGACTCATGTACTGGGCGAGCGCGTCCTCTGATGGTGAGTTCAGGTATGAGGTGCAGGACGGTCCCTGGCTGGACGCTGACGAACAGCTCGCGAGATATGCAGATTGGAAAGACCCTACTCAGTGGCCTGTGTCCAGCAGAAAGTCTGGCACGATTCGCCGTCTTGCCGATAAGCAGGGCGACCTGTTCCGTGAGTCGCTTCAAAGATGGCATGACCTGTCTGG
>OGHO01003074.1_pt1 | contig 11639 bp, 8 predicted proteins | sample 1571421 | NCBI WGS metagenome assembly OGHO01 (sample SAMEA2581937, study PRJEB24529) | metagenome | biome: Human gut stool | place: China | collected 2011
ACATCCATAACTTTTCACTCTCCGTGAGATCTGCCCGTGTCGAGGGACAAAGCAAGAGTGCTTCGTTTAAAAAGAATCTTTTCAATTCTTCATCATTGATAATTTCATGATCTTCTTTCATTGTGTTGGTTTGGTTAAAAGTATTTTTAATGCAAAAACAGCATTATTTAATTACATGCATACATGTAGATATATCTGTCAAAAAAAACCTTTATTTGCCTATAATAACTAGCTATGAAATCAAAGATAGAAATATATGTAGGTTTAAAGGTTCGTGAATTTCGTTTAAAGAAAGATTGGACCCAACAATATTTAGCTGATGTTTTAAATCTTTCTAATACATTCATTGCAAATAGAGAAAACCCAAATGAGGATGATGCTTTCAATTTAGATCATATTGATTCTATTGCAAGAGCATTAGGGTGTAAAATATGGGATTTATTACCCAAAAATCCTATTAATGATCAGGATTGGCCTTTAAATTGAATTTTATATATTCTATTTCATAATCTAAAATGTTTTTATTTTGCTTAATCCTCGAAGCAAAAATTAAACAACAAGAAAAGCGAGGACTATATTACTATATTTAGTTCAAGGTATCGCCAAACACCCATCATACATATAGACAACAGCCCACGCTTAATCAGCATGAACAATTTGTCTAATCCGTATGATAAAAATTGGCGATTTTAGAACTAAAGATTAGAACAAACATTCAAATATTTCAATGCGGACTCTTCCGCACTTAGTTTTTCAACTTCTGCAAATATATAATATATTTTTACAAAAATCAAATATTTTACCACTTTATAGCTATAATGGGGGTAATTCACTTCTCAAAAGAATAAAAATACCCTTTTCTTTTATTTGAAAATAATAAGTTTGATTCTAAGAAAATAAAAATTCCCCCTGAAATTTTCAGAGGGAAGTAAAAGTTTAAAAAACAGGTTTATTCCTCTTGGGAACGTAGGGTAACATTCATGTCATCAATATCAGTGTCAGAAGTTACAATTTCATCTTGTGGAACATAACTAACGTGACTAAAAGTTAACGTACATGACTCAGATTGTTTTACTTGAATTGAGTAATAACCTTCTGCGTTGGTTTGAGTTCTGTTTAGTAGGGTATGATCACTATTCAAAGTGCAGGTTACATCAACCTGACTTATAACATCCCCACTTGTGTTGTCAACATACCCGGAAACAGTTATCCATTTCACATCACTTTTCATCGTGAAGCTACACGTGATCACCGCGATCACAACTACCGCCGCTAATACAACTAAAGATTTTACTTTCATAATTAGAAATTTTAGTTTTTATCACAAACACCCAGTGTTTTCCCCCTCTTTAAAGCGAATACTCCAAATTTATGATAATTAATTAGCAAAACAAATTTTTTGACGTAAATAATTCTATATTGCAATATATATGATTTTTAAATTCATTACTTGTAGGAGATGTTAATATTTCAGTTTTCATGCTTATTACTTACGTGTTTATTGGCAAATTATATAAATAAACCATGTGATTATTACAGTATGTATTACGAGCAACTAGTATTTATACGATGATTATTAAAGACGTATAAAAAATGCTTTCATATTGTTATTTAGTTTTGTAGTTTATATAGATTATAAATAGTTTTCGTGATGGATTAGAAATGTACTATTTTTTGATGTAAAATTTTTATATTGTTGATTATCAATGATTATTTGTTGGTGAACCCGGTGTGGGATTGGGTTTTGTTTGTGACCTTGAAGGGCTCAATGATTGCACGATAATAACATCTCTCCTTCTTTTAGGAAGGAGAGGATTTTGTTTACAATTACGATTGTTTTCAACCATTAGAGTTTAATTATTCTTCTTAAAATTTTCTACCTGTTCCATAACTTGATCAAATACTTCATCGTTATACTGAGGAGGGTAGCCATTATTATATAGGCAGAAGAAAATCTTTTGATTCAATTCTGCGCGGACATTGGAGTTGTTGAGCCAATCCGTAAAAGAGGATTGAATATCAATTAGTTCCTTTATTTTCTTTGCAAGAGCTTTACATTTGTCGTTAATGATTATTCCGTCAATATTTTTATCTTTGCCGTATTCAAAGTTGTGCTTATCTCGGAGGTGTATAAGGATGTCATAAAAAGCCTTTTCTTCAAAGGTTAATCCTAACTTACGGAAACTTTCTTTGTCTTCACCTAAACCAGCCAGTATATCAAGAGCTTGCTGAGTTGCATTCCGAATAATTTCATCAATAGCTTCATTTTGTGCAGATGTAGCTTCCTCTGGAGATAAATTTGCACGACGATTATGATACTCTTCAAGAGTCTTTTTTAGTAGCTCTTCGTATTTCTCTGCTGCAATTTTATTTGTATTTTTATATTCTTTAATTGATCTACGTAATAGTTTTACAAGTACTTCAAGTTTGGTTGCAGGTAATTTAATATTATCAAGTTGAGAAACAAATTCAGGACTAAATATATTTTCTTCTACATCAGTATCAAGAATATTAATCACAGAATTACACTTAAGGGCTTCTGATACCATTTTCTCAACAGCTCTGTTCATACTTTCCGCATCGTGTTTGTTACCTGATGTCTTACGTATATATGAAGCGACAGCCATAAAACATTGAGATAATGATAATTTCTCATTATCGAGAGTATTCGCCGGCTGACAAATGTTATATGCAGCACATAGTCGTTTTACATGTGTCAGGAAGAATGTTTTTACGCTCACAAGTTTTGGCTTGGTCATTCCTTGTTCAGGGCTTACATTTAGCTGTTTTGTAAGTGTGATTATATAGTCTGCGGCAGAAGAAAGACATTCCAGGCGTTCTAATGGTTTAGCATTAGGATTTGTAAATGGAGATATATCAAAGCCGACAAATAGTTTATTCAATATATCTAATTCTATAATTAGTGCTTCCAATGCTTGTTGTACATCATCGTCACTTGGACCAAATGACTCTCCGCCATACTTGTGCATGGCCTTCATCATATTATCTCGGATTCCAATGTAGTCAATGATAAAGCCGAATTCTTTACCCGGATATTTTCGATTTACCCGGCTAATAGTTTGAATCAGAGATTGTTTTTGCAAAGGTTTGTCATTGTATAAAAATGTCAGACAAGGAACATCAAATCCCGTAATCCACATATCTACAACGATAACAATACGGAAGTTGGATTTGTCCATCTTAAAGGCATCATCTAACTTTTTGATACGGGACTTTTTTCCAAGATAGTCATACATATCTTTGGGATCATTTTTTCCACGCGTAGCAACCATCGCTATCGTCGGCATCAACGGTAATTTTTTCAATTCTTCTGGGGTAAGGAAAGTGCCATCGGGAGACTTTTTCTCTTTGAACCATTCAGGTTTAAGTTTCTTGAATTTGTTGAGTAATTTATATCCAATATAGCGTTTACTGCATACAATCATTGCTTTCTGTATAACATCAGCTTTGTTGTTGCAAGCTGTCGTATAATGTTTGATAATGTCATCTGCCAATCGTTCCAATCGCTCATCATCAGCGAGAATTACTTCCATTGCGCTCATTGCTTTCTTGCTAGCAACAATATCTTCTTCTGTCGCTCCTTCATCAAAGCATTTTTTATAATACTTATCAATTGTCTTTACCTTTTCACTATCGAGCGTAACTTTGGCTATACGGGGGATGTATTTCAATGCAACAGTGATTTCATCATCCACTGATTGTTGCATTGTATATTTATCCACAATTTGTCCAAAAACTTGGATTGTTTCATCAATAGGTGTGCCAGTAAATCCCACAAATGTAGCATTGGGGAATGCACAGTGTAGATGTTCTGCATAAGGCTTGGTTATGAATGCACCTAATTGTTCATCATCGAAAACCTCATCCACGTTTTTGCGGTCTCTAATCTTGAGTTGTTTATTCAGTCGAATTTGCGTACGGTGTGCTTCGTCTGAAAAGCAGATAATATTTTTACGAGTATTCAACTCGCCAATTTCTTCACAAAACTTTTGTATGGTGCAGATAAAGAAACCGCCAGACTCTCTTAATGACAACTCAGTTTTTAATATTGCTCTATTGGCGATAACTTTAGCTGCACCGAGTGATAAAAACTCCTCAGAACGTAGAAAGAGTTTTCCTGCTTGTGTTTGAAGATCGTCACGGTCGACAATCATTACGATGGTTGGCGAATCCAATTCCTTACAACGTAACGAAAGTTGGCGTGCAAGAAACATCATTGTGTATGTCTTACCACACCCGGTTGCTCCAAAATATGTTCCGCCTTTGTTATCACCTGCGGCAAATGCAGTTAATACATTATCTCTAAGCATACGAGTTGCAAAAAATTGAGGATAGCGACATACTATCTCTTCTTCTTGGGCGAAATCTTTGTCTGGGAAATAAATATAATCACGTAGTATCTCTAAGAAGCGATTAGGCTCGTATACTCCCGCTACAATTGTTTTTACTTGGTCTATTCCCTTTTGAGCCACAAAATCTTCGTTGTGTACTTTTTTCCACGCATAATAATGTTCATATGGTGTATATGTCGTACCCAATTTCGTATTATTAATGGTTGCATCACTTATACACGAAAGAGGACAGTAACGTAACAAATGAGGGATATCTCTTTTATAACGAGTATGAATTTGCTCGTAGGCATCGGCTATTGTGGCTGATGAATCAGTTGGATTTTTCAGTTCAAATATGCAAAGAGGGATACCATTGATAAACAACATTACATCAGGAATGCGAATATCGTTTTTCAGCCCATAACCGACTTCGAACTGATTTACACAATGATAAATATTGTAATCGTTTTTTTGTTCAAAATTGACATATTCAATATCAAATATTTTTCCATCCGAATGGCGGGTATAGCGATAACCATCTCTTATCAAATAGTATGTGTTACGCAGTAACTCAAAATGCGTTTGGCCGCTTACGTAACGCAATTTATTCACTACTTCTTCTATATCTTCACCTGTTAATTCATTGTAACGATGCTGAAGATATGTTGTCATATCGCTTGTGAGTAATACTTCACGGTTATGACGAGGGATCTGTTCTCCGTGAGTGTACTCCCAACCTTGCTCCCTTAACAAGTCAATAAGGGCTTCTTCGTAATCGCTTTCGTAATATTTACCTGGCATATTTTGAGGTATTTATGAGTTCGCTGCTTTTTGTATCAATGCAGAACAAAGGGTTTTAAGTTTTTCTCTCGCCTCAGAAGCTATTTTCTTGGCTTCTTCCGAGCATTTATATAAATTCACAATAGAGTGTTGTATAGCAATGGATGGTATTGGGATTTTTACCCTGCATAATTCACTCCAATCAAAAGTTTCTCGTGCGCTTCCCCAAGAGTTGAATCGGGTATAGCGGTCAAACTCATTACGACTCAATAAAAGAAACAGATATTCTGGCATCAATTTATTATAGTCTTTACATCGGAAATTTATGTAAGAAGATGAAACTATATATGTTTGTTCTGTATCATTAATCGCTAATGATATTTTTCCACCGTTCCGTGATGTTACAGTTACATAACTAAATTCTCTCGGTTTTAATAATTTGTATGGAGTTAACGACACATCTTTCATATCAGCTTTGGTTGGTATAAGTTTCTTTAAGATTCCTATACCTCGTACATCTTCCAGTGTATACTTACCCTCGCTATTTCTTTCATCACAAAGTTCAATATAGTCATCACCAAGTTTGACTTCTTGACACTTATTTCTGCAATCAACGATAAATGCTTCACAAGCCTTGCCTAATGGTTCAATAAGTGCTTCGTTCTGCTCGGCAAGTGCTTTAAGCCCATTGTAAGTATCGATTAACTCTCTCTGTACATCAATATGGGGGAGAGGAATCAATAATTCGTGGAAAGATTTTTCTAGCAAATTACCCCTTATTGAACAATCTGTATGGAACCATGAGATGCGTCCAAACTCTTCTCGTGTTAATAGCATTTCTAAGTATTCGGGTAACAATTCTTTTATTTTGCTTTCTTTTATTCTGAATATATAGTATGCAGGAGATACAGCTATTGTTTTGGATGTATTATTATAAGCGATTGGAATTATTACATCTCGCCCAACATGCATAAGGTTACAAGCAAAATGATTTTGAGGTACAATTTTATACTTACTTTTATCTACCCCTGTCATATTCGCAACCGTGGGTATAAAGCCTTTTGCAATATTAACTCCACTTATTGCTATTGAAAGATTGGCTCCAACACGAGTTATATTTTCTTCAATATAATGACCAAGTTGTACCCATAAAGTTTTATTTGCACTCATATCCTAATTGTTTTAATGCATTGCGTAATGTTGTATCATTTTTTTTCTGACGTTTAAGTAGGTCTGATACTATAGATGCAGTTGCTGTTAAAACTTTATTATAGTCGATATCAGAATCACGGTCAACGAATTCAATGTAGCGACTTGGTATAAGAGAAAAATCATTCTCTTCAAGAGTCTTAATTCCCACTGAGCGGTACAATTCTGGTATAGCGTAGTTTGTGCCATCGGTGTCCTCTGCCTGCCATTTGAAGTATATTTCAGAAGCATGTTTAATCTGCTCGACTTTTAGTTCAACTTTCTTTTTCTGTTCTCCTTTTACAGGATTCTCAATCCATTGACGTAAGTCCATAAAGAGAATCTCATTTTCACGATTACGTAATTTACGCCCGTGCCATATACCACCCTTTTTATTTTGATTAAGAATCCATAAGGTTACAGATATATCTGTTGTATAGAAAAGTTCACGAGGAAGAACTATAATGGCTTCTATTTTATCATTTTCTATAAGTCTTTTACGAATATTTTGTGCATCTGTATCTCCCAATGCACCATTAGCAAGTAAAAAACCAGCTACACCCTTACCGGCTTTGAGCTTCGATAGTATGTGAAGAATCCATGCGTAATTAGCATTACTTTCAGGTGGTAAGGTGTAATCAGTCCAGCGAGGGTCGTTACTTAATGTACTGTCGTACCATTTTTTTAAGTTAAAGGGGGGATTGGCCATAATATAGTCAAACACCAATCCCTTGTGCATATCGTTTGTGAACGTAGAGGCATTCTTCTCTCCCAAATGGTGTGATATACCACGTACAGCTAGATTCATTTTAGCCAAACGATAGGTAGCGGGGTCACTTTCTTGGCCGTATACATTGACAGTTTTGATATCACCTTTCTTGGCCTCTACATATTTTGCACATTGCACAAACATACCTCCAGAACCACAACAAGGGTCGTAAAGTGTGCCATCGAATGGCTCAATAAAGGCTGCAATCAACTCTACTATATCGTGCGGTGTATAAAATTCGCCATCTTCTTTGGTAGCATTTACTGCAAAAGATTTCAAGAAGTATTCATACACGCGACCTATCAAGTCTTTCTCTTCGCCGAAGACTTTGTGAGAGATCTTATTAATCTCATCCACAACTTTTTTTATCACATTAGCTTCAAGATTAATAGATGAGAATAAGCCTAAACGTATGCAACCTCTGAGAGCATCACCACTATCATCAATTGCTTGAAGTGCATCATCTAATGTTACGTTGAGTTTGCTTGCCGGGACATTAATAAGTTTGCTCCAACGTGCGGCCTTTGGAACAAATGCAATATTTTGATAACGATTTGGACTATTTAAGAATGCTTCTATCGTAGCTTCGTCTTCGATACCGTTTTTTATACACTCTTTGCGCATACTATCTTGCGCATTTTCAAATTTCTCTCCAATAAAACGCAAGAAAACCAGCGTAAGGAGTAAATCACGTTTATCATTGAGTGTGGCATTACTACGTAGGTAGTCGCGACAATTAAATAATATAGATTCGAGATTGAGGTGTTTTTCCTCTTTTTTTTTTTTGTCTTTGCCATAAGGATTATTCTTTACTGTCTATAAGTTCTTTTGAGTCTACTTTTTTTATTCGATTCATGGGGTTTATTTATCGCTTTATTTTTTATTGCGTCAAATTGTTCACAAACATATAAAATTTTATGCTATATAAAGAAAAAGGAGAGGAAAAGTCTTCTTCTTAACTTTAAATAGTAGTTTGTTTATCTAAACATATTGGTGGTTGTGCATAATTAGGATGGCTCCCACTTTGTATGATTCTAAACCAAACGTATGTTTGTGTATCATCTTCCAATTCCCTCTCGGCTTCGCCGCATTCCCTTTATAAACAGAGATAGAGTTAAGTTACCTTGATTTATTATGTCAGAAGTTAGTCCTTCATATGGTCCAAAAGTATAAAATAATCCCGGATATTGAATATAATTCACTATATTTGCATTATAAAATCGTTTCAAATAATGAAGTTAAATAGAATAAAGGTAGTTCTTTTGGAAAAAGGTATTTCTCAAACATGGTTGGCGAAGAAACTCGACAAGAGTTTTAGCATGGTCAATGCATATGCTTGTAACCGGATTCAGCCTAATTTGAAAACCTTGCAACAGATTGCAGAGATATTACAAGTCGATTTGAAGGATTTGATAACCGATAAAAAAGATAGGTTATAATATAACATGTCTGTGCGATGGATCATATAGAGTTTAATTGATTAGATTATAAGAATAAGCAATAAGATGGCAAACTTAAATATAGAACAGAAAAAGGTAAAAAGCCTTTTTCAAGAATCAAAATACAATTTTCTCATACCTGACTACCAACGTCCATATGCGTGGGGTGAGGTGGAGTGTAAAACTTTGTGGGATGATTTGTTTTCATTCTCTTTCCCAAACGATGACTGCGACCAATTTATTGATGATGAAGAATATTTTCTTGGCCCTATAGTAACATTCAAGAATAAGAACCAAATGGAGGTGATTGATGGGCAACAACGTTTAACGACCATTATGCTTTTGTTAAGAGCTTTTTACAATAAGCTTGGTAGTATGAAAGACCCTCGCTCAAAACGGATGAAGGAAGATATTGAAAAATGTATTTGGAGAGCTAATGAATTTGGAGAGTTTGAAACATCCGCTTTAAAAATCAATTCACAGGTTGCTACGGATGAAGATAAAGAAGAGTTTATTTCGATATTGAAAGATGGACAAGGTATAGGTAAGAAAAGTCGTTACGCAAAGAATTTCAATTTTTTTGTTGAAAAGATTGATGTTTTTCTAAGTAATTATCCATCGTATTTTGCATATTTTCCAGCACGTGTGCTAAACAATTGTGTTCTTTTACCAATTGAGGCAGAGTCTCAAAATACAGCGTTGAGAATTTTCTCAACTTTGAATGATAGAGGAAAACCTCTTTCAGATGCTGATATTTTTAAGGCGCAACTTTATAAGTATTATTCATCGTTGGGTAAAAAAGATGAATTTATAGAAACGTGGAAAAGTCTAGATAAGATTACTAGTGAAGTGTTCCATCCAATTTACGGTACACCGTTAGATGAATTATTTACAAGATATATGTATTATGAACGTGCACTCGCAGAGATAAAATCATCAACAACAGAGGCTTTGCGTAAGTTTTATGAAGGAGATGGTAGCTATCCTCTTTTGCATCAGCCTAAGACATTGAATAATCTTGTAAGTCTTGCCAAATTTTGGCAAGATGTTAATAATCAAGAAGCGGAACGCTTCTCAGATAAAGTTCTAAAACGATTGTTTGTACTTAGTTATGCTCCCAATGGAATGTGGACGTATATTACTTCTGTGTATTTTATGTACCATCGTAATGAAAATGATGAAATAGAAGAGAATGCTTTTTGTCGTTTTTTGGATTGTATAACAGCATTCATATGGGCGTATGCTATAACTAATCCGGGTGTTAACTCTTTGCGTACTCCTGTGTATGCAGAAATGGTTAGAATAATCAAAGGTGAAGAAGTAACATTCTCTGACTTCAAATTTTCAGAAGAACGTTATCGTGCTCAAATAGCAAATTATGCATTCAATAATAGTCGTGCGATTACAAAATCAATGATTACTTGGTGGGCTTTTCAACATGATAATCAATCTTTATTATCATTAGAAACCCGGTTCGATATAGAACATATATATGCACGAAATAGACAGGATAAAGAAAAAGGGTTGTCAAATCCTCAGAATGTAGAAGTACTTGGAAATAAAGTTCTCCTTGAGAAAAAATTGAATATCAGAGCTTCCGATTATCGTTTTGTGGATAAAGTGAAGTATTATAAAGGATTTATTACTGCTAATGGTCAGGAAAAAAATGGTTCTCAAATTGTCGAATTGTCGGAGATAAGTAATTCGTATAGTGATTTTATTGAAACTGATATAATTAATCGTAATTCTAAAATAATTGATGCGTTTGTAGGTTTCCTTAGAACGAATCAATTATTGAAAGAATAAAATTATTGCTTTGATTATTATTCTATCTTTTAATATAACTTCCGATAATATACAGTATTGAGAATATGTCTCCTCAAGAAAAGCAAGAATAAAGAAAGACCAGCGGTTTGCAGATGTAGGTTGGGAGGTAATTATTTACCGATGCAAAAATTCTTAAATATATTCCCCAGTACCTCATCCGTCGTGATCTGGCCCGTGATTTCCCCGAGGTAATGCAGGCATTCCCGGATGTCTTGGGATATGAATTCCCCGCTTAGGTGGGAATCCAAGCCTGCGATGACGCGTTCGATGGCAGAGCGGGCGTGGGTGAGGGCCTCGTAATGGCGGGTGTTGCTGACGATGACATCACCGGAGGTTAGGGCTTCCATGTTGACGGCCGAGACGAGCTGATCCACTAGGTGCGGGATGTTATGCCCCGTCTTCGCAGAGATCGGGAGGATGAATTCACCGGAGGAGAGAGGGGCGATAGTTGATAAAAGCGTGTCGGGTGAATCGGATTGGTCGGTTTTGTTGAGTAGAATGAGCAGGCGAGTGTCGGGGGAGATGTGTTCTTTTACTTGGGTGTAATAGGGGAGGAATTGGTTGATTTCCTTGGTTGCATCAATCAGCAAAAGCACGATACGGGCTTGTTCGATCTTGGAAAAGGTACGTTCGATACCCATGTTTTCCACTTTATCGTCGGTGTGGCGGATACCTGCCGTGTCGATGAAGCGGAAGGTAATCCCCTGGAGGTTTATGGTATCCTCGATCACGTCGCGGGTGGTTCCCTCGATATCGGAAACGATGGCCCGGTCTTCTTTCAGGAGGGCATTCAGCAAGGTGCTTTTTCCCACGTTGGTATTCCCGACGATAGCCACGGGGATACCGTTCTTGATGACGTTGCCGAGAGAGAAGGAATCACACAAGCGAGAAATCAACGTGTCGATTCCCACGGCGATAGAATGTAATTCCGACCGATCGGCAAATTCAACATCTTCTTCCGAGAAATCAAGTTCCAGTTCGAGCAGGGAGGTGATGTGTAGTAGTTCTACTCGCAGTTTCATCAACTCGTCCGAGAAACCGCCTCGCATTTGGCTTAATGCCATTTTGTGGGCGGTGGCCGAGGAGGAGGCGATCAAGTCGGCAACGGCTTCCGCCTGCGAAAGATCCATTTTGCCATTCAAGAAGGCTCGTTGCGTGAACTCACCGGGTGCGGCTAACCTGGCTCCGGAGTTGATCAATAACTGTAAGATGCGTTGCTGGATATACGTGGAGCCGTGACAGGATATCTCAGATCGGAAGAGCGTCGTGTAGGGAAAGAGTGTA
>OGHO01003081.1_pt1 | contig 11616 bp, 8 predicted proteins | sample 1571421 | NCBI WGS metagenome assembly OGHO01 (sample SAMEA2581937, study PRJEB24529) | metagenome | biome: Human gut stool | place: China | collected 2011
ACGCCCAGAAGTACCGCAATATGCCGTACATCGGCGTGCTCAAGCCCGAGGTTTACGCCAACTGATTCAAAAAACAGCAAACGCTGTTTTTTGAGAAGGCTGCACTCCGCTGCAGCGCACTCGCTATCGCTCGCACGTTTGCGGAGCGAGCGGTGTTATTTCCGACGCACTTGTCGTCGGAAATAACGATCTCACATTTTTTCACGCCTGCGGGCGTCTGGACAGCCGTTAGCAGCTCTGCTGCTCTACGGATGTCGCGTGCCCCTTGCGGGCAGAAACTCTGCGAGGCTTTTATCTTTGCAGTGCAAGGAGGATATCCCATTGACTCAACAGACCAAGCGTCCCAATCTTTTGCCGTATCTGCTGGTGCTGCTGGTGCTCGTCGGCGTCTACGGCTTTATGAACAAGCCGGTGGAGGCCGAACCGTCGTATGCCGAGGTACGCGAGCTGTTCGAATCCGAGCAGGTCTCGGCCTTCACGGTGACGGACACCACGCTGCGCATGAAGCTGCGCGAGCCCATTGACGGCAAAACGGAGCTCAAAAAGGACCTTTTCAGCGTGACGCTCTTCTATGACGACTTAGGCGAGCTCATCGAGCAGCAGAAGGCCGACGGCATCATCGAGGACTACGACTTCACCGCCGACCACTCGATCAACTATGTCGCGATGTTCGCGCCTTATATTTTAGCGGTGCTCGGCATTTTCGCCATCTGGTACTTCCTCTCCGTCCGCTCCGCGGGCGGAGGCGGCGGCGACCGCATGGCAAAATTCGGCACGGCGTCGTTCAAGACCGGCGGAGACAACAAGCGCCCCACGACGTTCTCTGACGTCGCCGGTGCGGATGAGGAAAAAGAGGAATTGCAGGAGATCGTCGACTTTTTGAAAGCGCCGGGCAAGTTCATCGACCTCGGCGCGCGCATCCCCAAGGGCGTGCTGCTTGTCGGCCCTCCGGGCACGGGCAAGACGCTGCTGGCCCGCGCGGTCGCGGGCGAGGCGGGCGTGCAGTTTTTGTCGATCTCCGGTTCTGACTTTGTCGAGATGTATGTCGGCGTCGGCGCGAGCCGCGTGCGCGACCTCTTCGAACAGGCGAAAAAGGTCGCCCCCGCGATCATCTTCATCGACGAGATCGACGCCGTGGGCCGCCAGCGCGGCACGGGCCTCGGCGGCGGCCACGACGAGCGCGAGCAGACGCTCAACCAGCTGCTCGTCGAAATGGACGGCTTCGGTACGAATCAGGGCGTCGTCGTCATGGCGGCGACGAACCGCGCCGACATCCTCGACCCCGCGCTGCTGCGCCCGGGCCGCTTCGACCGTCAGGTCTACGTGGGGCTTCCCGACATCCGCGGCCGCGAGGAGATCCTGAAGATCCACGTCAAGAATAAGCCCCTTGCCGAGGATGTGGACCTCTCCACCGTCGCCAAGGGAACGCCCGGCTTCACGGGCGCGGACCTCGAGAACCTCTCGAACGAGGCGGCGCTGCTCGCCGCGCGCCGCGGCAGCAAGCTCATCACGATGGCCGACTTCTCCGAGGCGGAGATCAAGGTCATCGCAGGTCCCGAGAAGAAGAGCCGCGTCGTCAGCGAGCACGAGCGCAAGCTGACCGCCTATCACGAGGCCGGTCACGCCATCGTGATGCACGCGCTGCCGACGCACGATCCCGTGCACCAGATCACGATCGTCCCGCGCGGCGGCGCGGGCGGCATGACGATCTCGCTGCCCACGGAGGACCGCTCGTACCAGTCCAAGCGCTATATGGAAGAGCAGATCGTCTCGCTGCTTGGCGGGCGCGTGGCGGAAAAGCTGATGCTCGGCGACATTTCGACCGGCGCGTCGAACGACATCCAGCGCGCCTCGCAGATCGCGCGCAAGATGGTCTCGGTGTACGGCATGAGCGACAGGCTCGGCTCGATCTCGTTTGAATCCGGCCACGATGAAATTTTCATCGGCCGCTCGATGGCGCAGGCCAAGCCGTATTCCGAGCAGGTCGCCGCACAGATCGACGAGGAGGTCAAGTCCATCGTCGACGCGGCCTACGAGCGCTGCGAGGACATCCTCTCGCGCGATCAGAAGCACCTCATCGCCGTGGCGGAATTCCTGCTTGCGCACGAGACGATGAGCGCTGAGGAATTCGAGGCCGTCTTCACCGACGAAGCCGCCGGCCATGACAAAATCTAATCCTGCTATGAATAAAATATCTCATTAGCAAGCCGCTGGTGAGATATTTTTTCACATTTTCGCAAGAATTCCTGCATTTTTCAGTGCTTCTCCCCTTGCCAATTCGGTTTCTTCTGCTATAATGGGGCATTAGTCATTCCATTTACATGAAAAAAAAGAGAGAATCGAACATAAAAAAAAGCAGTAGTTTCAGCGGCTCGCTCGGCTTTGTGCTGGCCGCGGCGGGCAGCGCAGTGGGCGTCGGCAATATCTGGCGCTTCCCCTATCTCTGCGCCAAGGACGGCGGCGGACTGTTCCTGCTCGTCTATCTGGTGCTGGTGCTGACATTCGGCTTCACCCTGCTGACGACTGACGTAGCCATTGGCCGCCGCACGAAGCAGAACGCCCTCAATGCCTTTGCAACGCTCAACAAGAAGTGGAAGTTTTTGGGTTACCTCACCTTCCTCGTCCCCACGCTCATCATGACGTATTACTCCGTCATCGGCGGCTGGATCACGAAGTATTTTACCCTCTACCTCGTCTCAAGCGGCGATACCGCCGCGCAGGACGGGTTCTTCACCTCGTTCATCACCTCCCCCGTCTCGCCCATCGTCTTCATGCTGATCTTTTTGGCGCTGACGGCGTGGGTCGTGTACTGTGGCGTGGAAAAGGGCATTGAAAAATACTCCCGCTACATCATGCCGGGTCTGCTCCTTCTCATCATCGGCATCGCCATCTTCTCGCTCACGCTCTCTTACACCGACGAGAGCGGCATGACGCGCACGGGTATCGAAGGATTGCTCGTCTACATTAAGCCCGACTTCACGGGCCTGACCGTCCAGCGCTTTTTGAACATCGCGCTCGACGCGATGAGTCAGCTCTTCTTCTCGCTCAGTGTCAGCATGGGCATCATGATCACCTACGGCAGCTACGTCAAGGACGACGTCGACCTCAACAAGGCCAACAACCAGATCGAAATTTTCGACACGGGCGTCGCGTTCCTCGCGGGCCTCATGATCATCCCCGCCGTCTATGTCTTTCTCGGCACCGACGGCATGGCCAGCGGCCCGAGCCTGACGTTCATCAGCCTGCCGAAGGTCTTCGCCGCGATGGGCGGCGTGGGCCGCGTCGTGGGCGCGGTGTTCTTCCTCGCGCTCGGCTTCGCCGCGCTGACGAGTTGCGTGTCCGTCATGGAGACGCTTGTCGCCAACTGCATGGAGATTTTCCACAAGTCGCGCAAGGAGATGTGCGCCGCCGTGGGCGTCTATTCGCTCGTCACGGCCGTGCTCATCTGCCTTGGCTACAACGCGCTCTACTTCGAGCTCCCGCTGCCCAACGGCTCGACCGCGCAGCTGCTCGACGTGATGGACTACATCAGCAACAGCTTCCTGATGCCGTTTATCAGCCTGCTCACGAGCATTTTGGTCGGCTGGGTCGTGGGTCCGAAATGGATCATTGCCGAGGTCGAGAAAAACGGCGAGCACTTCGGCCGCGCCAAGCTCTACAGCGTGATGATGAAGTATGTCGTGCCCGTTGTCATGCTCATTCTGTTTTTGACCTCCACGGGGCTCGGCAGCCTAATCTTCGGCGGCAGGTAAGAAATTTTGGCAAAAAAGGGAACGCTTGCGCGTTCCCTTTTCTTTTGCTCTCCCGCCTTTTTCTCCGTTCAAAGTGCGCAAAATATGTTTTTCCGCCGCGCGGTTTTTTGTCAAAGCGCAAATTTCTTTTTCCCTGCTTGACAAAGCGGGGGCGGGCGATTATAGTAGCATCATTAAATCTCATAGTTCACAAATACCATGACGGGGAAAAATTCGTCCTACAGACGCTTCAGAGAGTTGCCGGTCGCTGCGAGGCAATGCAGAGCGGGATGATGTCACTGGCCCCTGAGTAGCTCCGCTGAGACGATTTTCGTTTAGGCGCAGCCGGATCTCCTCACCGTTACCAACGAGGCGCATTCGCTTGATTTTAAGCCGATGCAGAAAGCGGGCATATTTTATGCCAACAAGAGTGGTACCGCGGAAGTTTTGAGCTTTCGTCTCTTCAAGGGAAGAGACGAAGGCTTTTTTTGTTGCTATGCGAGAGAAAAAAGAGCAGGAGGAACACACCATGAAACGCATTAAAATTTTTGACACGACCCTGAGAGACGGCGAGCAGTCCCCCGGCTGCAGCATGAATCTGACGGAAAAGATCGAAATGGCCCGCCAGCTTGAAAAGCTGGGCGTCGACGTGATCGAGGCGGGCTTCGCCATCGCGTCTCCGATGGACCACAAGAGCGTGCAGGCCATCTCCGCCGCGGTGACGAACTGCACGGTCGCCTCGCTCGCGCGCTGCGCCAAGGGCGATATCGACGCGGCGTGGGACGCCGTGAAGGAAGCGAACCACCCCCGCATCCATGTCTTCCTTGCGACGAGCGACATCCACATGGAGTACAAGCTCAAGATGACGCGCGAGCAGGTCATCGACCGCATCCGCGAGATGGTCGCCTACGCCAAGAGCTATTGCGATGACATCGAGTTTTCCGCCGAGGACGCCTCACGCTCCGACTGGGCATTTCTGGCCCATTGCTACTCCACCGCCGTCGCCGCGGGCGCGACGACGCTGAATGTGCCCGACACCGTCGGCTACTCCACGCCGCAGGAGATGTATGACCTCATCACGTACCTGCGCAAAAACATCGAGGGCGTCGAGCATGTCGACATCTCCGTCCACTGCCACAACGACCTCGGCATGGCGGTGGCCAATTCGCTCGAATGCGTCCGCGCGGGCGCGACGCAGGTCGAATGCACGGTCAACGGCATCGGCGAGCGCGCGGGCAACGCAAGCCTTGAAGAGATCGTCATGGCGCTGCGCACGAGAAAGGACTTCTACGACGCCGAGACCGGCGTGAACACCAGGCAGATCTACCGCTCGAGCAAGCTGCTGAGCAACATCACGGGCGTGCCCATCCCGCCGAGCAAGGCCATCGTCGGCGCGAACGCCTTCGCGCACGAGTCGGGCATCCATCAGCACGGCGTCATTGCCAATGCAAGAACGTACGAGATCATGAACTCCACCGACGTCGGCATCCCGCAGAACACGATGGTGCTCGGCAAGCACTCCGGCAAGCACGCGCTGCGTGAAAAGCTCGAATCCATGGGCTACGAATTGAGCGACGAGGAGCTTGAAAGTGTGTTCACCCGCTTCAAGGATCTCGCCGACAAGAAAAAGAGCATCACGAGCAGCGACATTGAGGCGCTCGTGCTCCACCGTCAGACCGCGGTGCAGGGCAGCTGCCAGCTCGTGAGTCATGTGGTCAACACGGGCCACGGCGTGCCGAACATCTCGTGCATCAAGCTCCAGCGCGGCGACGAGCAGATCGAAGATGTCGCCATCGGCACAGGCCCGCTGGACGCCTCGTTCAAGGCCATCAACCGCATGCTCCAAATGGACGTGAAGCTCGAGAGCTTCAGCCTGAACGCCGTCACGGACGGCGAGGACGCCATCGGCGAGGCCGTGGTCAAGGTCTCCGGCCCCGACGGGCGCTCGTACACCGGCTCGGGTCTCTCGACCGATATCATCGAATCGTCGATCCGCGCCTACGTCAACGGCATCAACAAGATCATGGAATCCGGCAACTGAAAGGAGAAACGCGACATGGGCATGACAATGACGCAGAAGATCCTCGCAAAGCACGCAGGGCTCGAGAGCGTGCGCGCGGGTCAGCTCATCCAGGCAAAGCTCGACCTCGTCCTCGGCAACGACATCACGACCCCCGTGGCCATCAACGAATTTGAGTCCGCGGGCTTTGAAAAGGTCTTCGACAAGAGCCGCATCGCGATGGTGATGGATCACTTCGCACCGAACAAGGACATCAAGTCCGCCACGCAGTGCAAGCAGTGCCGCACCTTTGCCCGCCGCTTCGACATCGACCACTTCTACGATGTCGGCACGATGGGCATCGAGCACGCGCTGCTGCCCGAGCAGGGGCTTGTCGCCCCGGGCGAGGCCGTCATCGGTGCGGACTCTCACACCTGCACCTACGGCGCGCTCGGCGCATTCTCCACCGGCGTCGGCTCGACCGACATGGGCGCGGCCATGGCCGCGGGCGAGACGTGGTTCAAGGTCCCGTCCGCCATCAAGGTGAATCTCACCGGCAAGTTCCGCCCGTTTGTCTCCGGCAAGGACGTCATCCTGACGCTCATCGGCATGATCGGCGTGGACGGCGCACGCTACCAGTCCATCGAATTTTCCGGCGAGGGCGTCAAGAACCTCACGATTTACGACCGCCTGACGATCTGCAACATGGCCATCGAGGCGGGCGGCAAAAACGGCATCTTCCCCGTCGACGACGTGACGCGCGCCTATGTTGAGGGCCGCGTGGACCGCCCCTGGACAGCGTTCGAGGCCGACCCCGATGCAGAATACGAGCGCGTCATCGACATCGACCTTGGCAAGGTCGACTGCACAGTCGCCTGGCCGCATCTGCCCGAAAACGCGCACAGCGCGCGCGAGGGCAGCGACATCGCCATCGACCAGATCGTCATCGGCTCGTGCACGAACGGCCAGCTCCCTGACATGGCCGCCGCCGCTGCGATCTTAAAGGGGCATCACCTGGCCCCGAACGTCCGCGGCATCATCATCCCCGCCACGCAGGAAGTTTACCGCGCCTGCATGCACGAGGGCTACACCGATATTTTCCTCGACGCGGGCTGCATCGTCTCCACGCCCACATGCGGGCCGTGCCTCGGCGGCTATATGGGCATCCTCGCCGCCGGCGAGCGCTGCGTTTCCACCACTAACCGCAACTTTGTCGGCCGCATGGGCCACGTCGACAGCGAGGTCTACCTCGCCTCTCCGGCTGTCGCCGCGGCGTCTGGTATTACCGGCCACATTTCTCATCCGGAGGAGGTCATGAACAAATGAATGCACGCGGCATTGTCCATAAGTATGGGGATCACGTCGATACGGACGTCATCATCCCCGCGCGCTATCTGAACACCCAGAGCCACAAGGAGCTCGCCTCCCACTGCATGGAGGACATCGACAAGGACTTCATCCACCGCGTCAAAGACGGCGACATCATGGTCGCGGGCGTAAACTTCGGCTGCGGCTCGTCGCGCGAGCACGCGCCCGTCGCCATCAAGGCGAGCGGCATCTCCTGCGTCATCGCGGCGAATTTCGCCCGCATCTTCTACCGCAACGCTATCAACATCGGCCTCGCCATTTTGGAGTGCCCCGCCGCGAGCGCGGAGATCGAAAACGGCGACGAGGTGACGGTCGACTTCGACACCGGCGTCATCACAGACGTGACAAAGGGCACGACGTATCAGGCCGAGCCCTTCCCGCCGTTTATCAAGGACATGATCGCGCGCGGCGGCCTGATGGCCTCGCTCAAGGCAAAGGAGGCGGCGAAATGAACAAGACCATTGCCATCATCAAGGGCGACGGCATCGGCCCCGAGATCGTCACCGAGGCCATGGGCGTTTTAGACGCCGTGGCCGCGAAGTTTGGCCACACCTTCACCTACGTCGACGCGCCGATGGGCGGCACCGCCATCGATAAATTCGGCGTGCCGCTGCCGGATTCGAGTTTAGCGACCTGCCGCGGCGCGGACAGCGTGCTGCTCGGTGCGGTCGGCGGCCCGAAGTGGGACGATCAGCCCGCCGCCAACCGTCCCGAGCGCGGTCTGCTCAAGCTGCGCGAGGGCATGGGTCTCTACACGAACGTGCGCCCTGCGAAGATGTTCTCCGAGCTCTCCGCCGCCTGCCCGCTGCGCGCTGACATCGCGGAAGGCGGCATCGACTTCATCGTCGTGCGCGAGCTCATCGGCGGCGTATACTTCGGCGAGCATCGCACGGAAGAGGCGAACGGCGAGCAGAAGGCCACCGACATCATGGCCTACTCCGAGCACGAGATCAAGCGTGTCGCGCGCGTCGCGTTCGAGACCGCGCGCAAGCGCCGCAAGCGCGTCACCTCCATCGACAAGGCCAACGTGCTCGACACCTCGCGTCTCTGGCGCAAGACGGTCACAGAGGTCGCGAAGGACTACCCCGATGTCGAGCTTCGCCACATGTATGTCGACAACGCGGCGATGCAGCTCGTGCGTGACCCGAGCCAGTTCGACGTCATCGTGACCGAAAATCTCTTTGGCGACATCCTCTCCGACGAGGCGAGCCAGATCACGGGCTCGATCGGCATGATCCCGTCCTCCAGCATGGGCGACGGCACGAACGGACTCTACGAGCCCATCCACGGCTCCGCGCCGGACATTGCGGGACAGGACAAGGCGAACCCCATCGGCACGATCCTGGCCGCCGCAATGATGCTGCGCTACAGCTTCGACATGGCCGCCGAGGCCGACGCCATCGAGCGCGCGGTGGATAAAACGCTGCGCTCGGGCTTCCGCTGCGGCGACATCATGCAGGAAAACTGCCAACTCGTCGGCTGTAAGGCCATGGGTGCGGAGATCCGCAGCCGTATCTGAAACGATCTCTTCCAAACTTCTTTATGAACCTCTCCTTTGATCCTCTGTATCGCGCGGCGATGCGAAAAAGGTTCCCAAGCCAATGGCTTGGGAACCTTTTTTCTCCCGCTGTCAAATTTTGCCGATCAGCACAACGATCCCGCCGACCGCGGCCGCGACAAGAAGGTACCCTCATCGTTCAGGAGCAGGTCTACGCCTTCTTCCGCGCCGACCAACTGGATCAGGTGATGGTAGTCCTTCACTCCACTGCTCACGGCTTCTTGCAGAGCCGACCACTCATTTTTCAGGGTGACTGCTTCCGGTTTCTTATGAGGGCTGACCTTGAGCACAGTGATTTCCTTCTCTTTGCACATAAACCATACCTCCGCTTTCAAAATTGGGATGGCATCGTACACGAGATTTTCTTGAATTGCAAGCCTTTTTTTGCTCAAAATTCTTGCAGAAGCAGTGCCTTGGTTATTGACTATTTCCCCTTAAAATGCCTTTGCCAGTCGTTGAAAATTTCACCCCTATCACGCTTTCCACAGGTTTTCGCGGCAAACATCGTGGGCACCCCTTAGAATTGCAAATGAACACTCTTTTCCAATCACCAATATCACAGTTACTTTAAGCCTCAATGTGTATAAAAAATAAGATGACCATTCGCCCTTTTGTTTTAGGGTTTGTTTTGCTCATCTCTAAGAAAATAAGGGTTGAGATCATGCGGAGAGGGGGACTTATCATGAACGATATTCTAAAGCGGTTTTGTTGGTTGGACGACAAAATGACCGCCGGTATCGTCCGGCGGTCATTTTATCGTCTTGGCGTTATCTCAGCCTTCCGCGATCGTGCTCGGCGTAGTAGGCGCGCTTGCTCCCGAGCATCTTCTCGTCCGCCTCGCGGACCAGCTCTCTTAGCCCGTTTGCCGCCTCGCAGACGGCGATGCCGTAGGAGATGCTGTAGCCCTGCGCGGCAAGGCTTTCAGAAACCGCCCGCATCCGCGCCTCGTATTCCGCCTCTGCCGCCGGCGCGGGAAACACGACGAACTCGTCGCCGCCGACGCGGTAGAGATCGTCCCTCGGAAACTGCTCCCGCAGACGCTCTGCGACCGCGCGCAGCATCTGATCGCCCGCCTCGTGACCGTGCTTGTTGTTCAGCTCGTGCAGTCCGTTCACGTCGATATAGACGCATACGGCGGGGCTGAACGTATGCGGATCGCTCTCGTACAAGTACTTTTCAAAGGCGCTGCGGTTAAAAAGTCCCGTGACCTGATCGGTGACGCTCATGCGGAAGACGCTGCGCCGCGCCGAGGCGAGATACCAGACCATAAAGCCAAGATAGCTCAGCAGCAGCGCGGTGACAATGATCGCCATCATCGAAAGCGTCTCCACCACGCCGCGCGTGCCCGCCAGCGCCTCCGCCTCGCTCACACCGAGCACGACGCTCCAGTTGTTGATGCCGACAGGCTCGTAGTGCAGGTAGAGCGTCAGCCCCGTGGATTGGGAGACGGTGCACATATCGCCGCCGATGCCGTTGGGGATTTTTTCCATCGCCTCCTCGTAGGTGTAGCCCTTGAGCATTTTGCGCCCGCGCAGCTCCGAGAGGTTGCCGAGCGAGTCGTGCCAGGTATCCAGCAGGATGTCGCCGTTGTTGCCGTCCACAAGAAGGAGGAAGGCATTGCCGTTGTAGAGGTCGATCTGATAGTTTTGGGAAAGCTCCTGCAGGGGGACGACGCCGTAGAGGATGGCGACGGTCTCGCCGTCGCGCACCACCGGCACGACGCTGCGCACCACCAGCTTTTCCGGCGCAAAGTAGCTTGTCACGCGGTCGGAGATGTACGCGCCCCGCGCCGCCTCTGTTTCAAAATCGAATGTGCCGGAAACGTCGTAGCGGGTGCCGTCGGTCAGCAGCAGCGTGCCGTCGGGTCGCAGCAGCGCGACGGTGGAGACAAAGGTCTCACTGAGGCTGAAGGATTTCATGATGCGCAGCACCGCGTCATTGTCACGCTCGTCATGCCCCGCGATCAGCTCCGCCATGGCGGAGAGGATGGTCTGGTCCGCGTTCGCCGCGTCGGCAAGATCCTTTGCGATCTGGCGCGTCGCGGTAGCCAATTCGTCAAAGGAGCGCTGTGTGATCTCACGATTCGCCCGCCGGACGAGGAAAAAGACCGAACAGAAGAGCAGCACGCCGATCAGGAGCGTGACCGCTATCATCATGCCTGCTCGTTTTTTGTTGACCATGTTCATTCCTCCTTTATCCTTCCTCCCTGTCGCGCGCCGCCAGACTGCGCAGGAAGGATTCCGCTTCGCGCCCGGGCAGGACGCGCGAGAAATAAAAGCCCTGAATGAAGTCGCAGCCCGCCGCAAGCACGGCGTCGCATGTTGCCTTGTCCTCCACGCCCTCGCACAGCACGCGGATGCCCATGTCGTGCGAAAGACGGATCATGCCCTCCAGCAGCGCGTGGGCACGCGGCAAGGCGGACTCGATCACGATGCTGCGGTCGATCTTCACGCCGTCGATTGGGTAGGTGCTCAGGTCGGAGAGCGAGGAATAGCCCGCGCCGATATCGTCCAGCACGATGCGAAGCCCCATCGCGTGCAGCCCCTCGATCGTCCGCAGCGCCGCCTCGCGGTCGTGCGCGTAGGAGTCCTCCGTCAGCTCCACCACAAGGCGGTCGCGCGTAAAGTCGTACTGCTCGACGATCTCGTGCACGCGCGCGAGGATCTTTTCGTCTGCGATGGACTGGCGCGTGAAGTTGCACGAGAGCCACAGCGTCCCGCGCCCCTCCCGCTTCCACGTCTGGAGCTGCACGCACGCGCAGCGGAGCATATAGAGATCCAGCTCGGTGATCGTGCCGGCTCGGATCATCAGGTCGATGTATTTTGAGGGCATGAGCAGTCCCTCCTCCGGATTTTGCCAGCGCGAGACGGTCTCCGCGCCGACGACCGTGCCGGCGCGATCGACAACGAACTGGAGGTACGGCTCAAATTCGCCCTTTTCCACCGCCTTGCTCATGCTGC
>OGHO01003086.1_pt1 | contig 11589 bp, 10 predicted proteins | sample 1571421 | NCBI WGS metagenome assembly OGHO01 (sample SAMEA2581937, study PRJEB24529) | metagenome | biome: Human gut stool | place: China | collected 2011
CTGTATGATCTTCGCGGCGCTCAGCGGCTCCGGCCCCGCCACTACCGCGGCCATCGGCAGTATCATGATCCCCGGCATGATCGGCGCGGGATACCGCAAGGACGACGCCGCCGCCGTCTCCGCCACGGGCGGGACGCTCGGCATCCTGATCCCGCCGAGCAATCCCATGATCATTTACGGCGTCGTGGCCAACACGTCCATCGCCGGATTGTTCATGGCGGGCTTCATCCCCGGTTTCGTAATGACCACTTCCATGTGCATCACCGCCTATTGCATCGCCCGCAAGCGCGGCTATAAGGGCACCGGCGAAAAGTTTTCCGTCTACGGCTTGCTCAAGGCGATTTGGGACGGCAAGTGGGCGCTGGCGACTCCGGTGATCATCCTCGGCGGCATCTACTGCGGCGTATTTACCCCCACCGAAGCCGCCGAAGTGGGCGTGCTCTGGACGCTGTTCGTCGGCCTGTTCGTTTACCGCAAGCTGACGTGGAAGAACATTTCCTCGGCGCTTATCCGTACCTCGGCCTTCGCCGGGTCGGCCACGGTGCTGGTCGGCGTCTCGATGGCCTTCTCGCGGCTCCTGACCCTGTACCACATCCCGCAGAGCGTGGGTGCGTTCCTCGGCTCCATCTCCACGGACCCGACGATCACCCTGCTGCTCATTGCATTCTTCATCTTCCTGTGCGGCTTCGTGGCGGATACGCTGGCGATGGTCGTGGTGCTCGCGCCGGTGTTCCTGCCCATCACGAACGCCCTCGGCATCCATCCGATCCAGCTCGGCGTGCTGTTCGTGGTGTGCTGCGAAACCGGGTTCCTGACGCCTCCTTTCGGCGCGAACCTGTTCATCACCATGAAGATTACGGACGTGAAGCTTGAGGAAGTGGCGCTGAAGGCTTTCCCCTACTTGTGCACGATATGGTTGCTGATCATTCTCATTGCGGCCTGCCCGCAGCTGGTGATGTTCCTGCCGAATCTGCTCATGTAGCCCCTCCCGGGGGCCCCTCGTGCGGCGGGTCTGCCCATCCGTCGCGCGGGGGGATTCCCTTCATGTCAACCTTACGGAGTTTTTGTCATGATTTTCGGAAAGATAAAGTCGCTGCTTGCCGTGCTGGCGCTGGCTCTTTTGCTGGCGCCAGACGCACAGGCCGCGCCCGCCAAGCTCTCGAGCGCTTGGATGGGCGAACACGAGACCTTTGTGGCGTGGTACGCCAAACAGCAGGGCTGGGACAAGGAAGCCGGGCTTGATCTGACGATGATGCCGTTTGATTCGGGCAAGAACATCGTCGAAAGCCTTGCCGCCTACGATTGGGCAGTCGCCGGGTGCGGCGCCGTGCCCGCTTTGACCACGCCGCTGAGCGACTACCTGTACATCATTGCGGTCGCTAACGACGAATCCGCCAACAATGCCATTTATGTGCGCAAGGACAGCCCCATCCTTGGAGCCAAGGGGACGAATCCGTCCTATCCCAATGTGTACGGTTCCGCTGTGACCGTGCAAAAGGCCGATATCCTGTATCCCAAAAGCACATCCGCACACTATCTGCTGGCTACATGGCTGCGTATCCTCGGCTTGAGCGAAAAGGACGTGAAGCTTCAGGAAATGGAACCCACCCCGGCCCTGAGCGCCTTTACCGGCGGCGTGGGCGACGCTGTGGCCCTGTGGGCCCCCCTGACCTATGAAGCGGAGGCCAAGGGCTTCAAGTCTGTGGCGAATTCCAAGGATTGCGGCATCACGCAGCTTGTCCTGCTGGTAGCGAACCGCCGGTTTGCGGATCAGCACCCTGAGCAGGTGCAGGCGTTCCTCAAGATGTATATGCGCGGCATCGAAGCCCTGCGCGCCAAGCCCGCCAAGGAGCTTGCCGTCGACTACGTCCGTTTTTATAAGGAATGGACCGGCCGCGAGCTGACGCCTGAAATGGCCGTTGCGGACATCCAGAGCCATCCGGTATTTACCCTTGATGAACAGCTTGCCATGCTCGCCCCGGGCGGCAGTGTCCAGAAGGCCCTCAACGAGATCGTGGACTTCTCCATCAGCCACGGCTCTTTTACCCCGGAACAGATCGACAAGATGAAGGGCAAGACGCAAGTCGCCGCCCGGTTCCTCGAAGCCATCAAGTAAGTCACCTGAAAACAGAGTTTCCTCGCCCCTTTCCGGTCCGCGCCGGGAGGGGCGTTTCGTTTTTCCGCCGGGGTGTCCGCTTTTTTCATATGTTTTTTTACGGCAAACGGAAAATCGTGATCTTGATCACGGCGCTGGGCTTCCGTACGGTGTAGGAATGGGCTTACAGAAAGAAAACCCCGGAGGAATCCGTCATGAAGGAATACAGAAATATCATCGAAATAGACAGGGAACGCTGCAACGGCTGCGGCCAGTGCGTGCTGGACTGTGCGGAAGGCGCCATTGCGATCATCGACGGTAAGGCGACTGTGGTTTCGGACAGTTACTGCGATGGGCTCGGCGCGTGCCTTTCCGGATGCCCGCAGAACGCGCTTGCCATCGTGCGCCGGGAAGCCGTGCCGTTCGACGAAGAGGCAGCCATGCGCCACGTCGCCAGGCAGAAGGAAGAGCGCAGGCAACAGCTTTTTCAGCCGCTCGGCAAGCACGAGCCGCACGGAACGCTCGGTTGCGGATGCTCCGGGACCACCGTGCAGGAATTCGCTCCACGGAAGCGGCAGGAAAGCAAGGCGGCAGGGCCGGTTGGTGAAAGAAGGCAGACATGGCCCGTCAAGCTGCGCCTTGTACCGCCGTCCGCCCCGTTCCTCAAGGGCGCGGATATCCTGCTTGCCGCCGACTGTTCGGCCCCCGCGTCCGCCCGGTTTTGCGAGATCGCGTCAGGAAAGGTCGTGTTGATCGCCTGCCCGAAGTTTGAGGACAACCAGGAGATGCGCGCCCGTCTGGTTGCGTTGTTTACGGAGGCGCGCCCGGCCTCGGTGACGGTCTTGCGCATGGAAGTCCCCTGTTGCCGGGGCATTGCGGCGGTTTGTCACGAAGCGGCCGAAGAGTGTGGCATCTCTGTTCGTGAGCTTGTTATGGGACGCAATGGGGAGTTGTGTCAGCTGAAGGATTGAGCAAGCGCGGAGAGCCGGGGGAGGAGAACCTTTCTGAAGAAAGGTTCTCCTCCCCCGGACCCCACCTCTCCCAAGACTTTTGACTGATGGGGAGGTGGCACGCAGGGAGTCCGTTCCGGTGAAAAGGGAGAGGGACGAAGGTTTTTGGGGGCTGCCGGGAATGGGGACTTTGCTCTCTTTATCGCCGGGTCAAGGGGGAGCTGCCCCTTTGCGGAGTGCGGAGGCGGAGAGCCTTTGCCGGGGCGAGGGGCGGAGCACCAATCAGCTCAGCGGAGGGAACGGATGAAGCGTTCGGCTTCCAGCGCGGCGATGGTTCCGTCGCCCATAGCCGTGGTGATCTGGCGGTACCGCTTGGCGCGGACGTCTCCCACGGCGAACACGCCGGGAAGGGAGGTCCGCATGTCCTCATCGGTGCGGATATAGCCCTTTTCCATATCGATGAGCCCTTCAAGGAGAGCGGTATTCGGTTTCTGGCCTATGAAGCAGAACACGCCGTCCACGGTTTCCTCGGAGGCGGCCCCCGATGCTGTATCCCTGAGCGAGGCGCGGCAGCGTCCGTCCGGCAGCGGGTCCAGCGCGGTGATGGTGGTGTTCACGTTTGCCCTGATGATGCCGGTAGCCAGAGCCCGGTCTTGTGTGGACTGTGCGGCGGCGCAGGCCGGGAACATTTCCACGATATGGACGGAACGGACGCCGAGGCCCGCGAGGTACAGGGATTCGTCGAACCCGCTGTTCCCGCCGCCGACCACGAGCACGTCTTTGTCCTTGTAGGCGGTGCCGTCGCAGACCGAGCAGTAGTGGACCTTTTCGAACGCCGTTTCCACAGGCAGCGGGATGGGCTTCCGCCCGGTGGCGATGATCACCACGTCGGCGGTGAAGCTGTCGCCTTCCGAGGTGCGTATTTCCTTGGGCTGGCCGTCGAGCCGGACCTCTTCCACCTCGTTGACTTCTTCAATGGCGACGCCGAGGGACCCCACATGCTCCCGGCAGGCGGTCATGAGATCCATGCCGTGGATGCTCTTGTATGAGGGCACGTTTTCCACGGTATGGGTCCAGTTCACCAGCCCGCCGCACACTTCCTTCTCCACGATGCGGACGGAAAGGTTGGCCCGAGCCGCGTACAGCGCCGCCGTCATGCCGCCTATGCCGCCGCCGATGATCAGGATGTCGCTGTGCCCGTTCATGACGCCGACTCGTAAAACGCGAGCAGTTCGCGCGGGTTAATGATGCCGCTTTTGCGGGCGGCGACGGCCCCGTTCCGGCAGACGATCAGGGTAGGCACGCGTTCAACGGAGCAGCGGGCCATGAGATCCGGCTGTTCTTCGGAATCGACGGATGCGAGCTGGATATCGGGGCGTTCGGCCGTAGCCTTGCCGAGCACGGTACGCATGACCTTGCAGTGCGGGCAGAGCTTTTTGTGGAACAGGACAATGCCGTCGTGGGACTTGATCCATTCATCAAAAGTAACGGAATCCAACAGGGTAGCTTCGCTCATAACCGGTTCCTTTGCGGATTGCGGAAAACGGTGAAACAGGGGTTTTCCCGAAGGGCATTCGGGAAAGCGGGATGTCGGTATTTTCGAAAGGCCGGAGAGGGGGATCCCCACGGGCAGGACGGTATTGCCCAATCCCCCTCACCGGCGGATCATCAGGAGGCGCGCAGTTCGGCCATGAACAGCTTCAGCTGTTCGAACAGCTCCTTGGCGACCTCGGGATGTTTGGCGGAGACGTTGTTGAGCTGGAACGGATCGTCCTTGCGGCAATACAGCTCGTCGCGGGCGGGCACTTCGCTGGAGGCGGCGGCGGTGCAGGTCCACTGATCCTCGCCGTCCAGCGTTGCGGCCTTTTTGTGTTCCTCGTAGGCGCGGTTGTAGAAGGCGGTGTCGCGGTCCTCGACGGCGTTGGCCTTCTTCATCTGGAGGATGTGGGCCGTGGATTCGCCGAGATCCTTACCGTAGATGCCGAACCGGGCATCGGCGACGCTCTTTTCGTCATCCTTCAACCAATGGATGAAGGACCAGTCCTCGGTGATGATGGACCACGAGTACCGGAAGTACCCGGCAATGGCGAATTCGCGGACCTTTTCCACGTCGCCCTTGGCGAGCGGCAGGAGCGAATGGCCCTGCATGGAGGGATGCACGCCGATGCCGAGCCAATCCACCACGGTGGGGGCCACGTCGCAGGACTGGACGAAGCCTCTCACGCGCCGGTTGCGGGGCAGGCCGGGGCCGCGCATGATCATGGGGATGTGGGCAAGTTCCTCATAGGGCCACGGGCGGCACTTGCGCATGATGCCGTGGCCGTGCTCGCCCTTGCCCATCGGGGAACCGTGGTCGGAGACGAGGATGACCAGCGTGTCGTCTTCCATGCCGAGCGTGCGGATGTTGTTCATGAGATGCCCGAACCATTTGTCCACCATCGTCACCTTTTCGGCGTACAGGGCGCGGATGTGTTCCAGTTCGCGGTCGGTGTACAGGCCGTCGACATGGCCCTGAATGGGCAGGAACATGTCCTTGCCTTCGTAGTCGGGGTCATAGGGGCACTTCAGATCCGGATCGTACACGGAGGGAGCATCCCACGGTTCGTGCGGATCAAAGCAGTCGATCCACATGAAGAAGGACTTGTTGCGGTCGACGCGCTCCAGGTTCCGTACGGCTTCCTTCATGATCTGGGCGGCGTGCTGATCGCCGTCGGATTTCCAGTACTGGCGCTCCTTGAGATGGCATTCAACCTGGTTCATGAGCGGGCGCATGACGTTTTCCCCAAGGATCTCGTCGGCTTTTTCCATTACATGATCTTCATAGTAGTCCTCGGCCTTGAGGCCGCCGCCGAGTTCGTCCTGCGCGTAATACTGGTGATCGGTCTCATGCCCGTGCAGGAAAAACACCTTGTCGAAGCCCCGCGAGTACCCGAACTTGGGCAGGCGGAACGGCCCGGAGTCGTGGATCAGGTAGCTGTCGATGGGCTGCCCCCAGCACAGATCCGCAATGGTGGTGTCGCTGACGTCGAGCTGCGACCAGCCCTTCACCGGCAGGGTGTAGCGCCCTGTGAGCATGGCCCGGCGGCAGGGCACGGTGGGCAGGCCTTCCGTATAGGCGTTTTCGAAGACCACGCCTTCGGTGGCGAAGCGGTCGATGTTCGGGGTCTTGACCCGCGTATTGCCGTAGCAGCCCAGATAGTTGAACTGGAGCGTATCCAACATCACGACGATGGCATTCTTCTTTTCGCGCATGATAACACCTTTTGTTTTTTCGGGTTGAAAGTAAGGGGGCGGGCGATCACTTTGCCATCAGCCCCTTGATGACTTCGGCGTTGCGGACGGATTCCTCCTCCACGAACACGCGGCAGTCCTTGCTGTCCAGATAGCCGGGAACGAGGTTCAGCTTGTGGAGGCGCTCCACGAACTCGGGAGACTGCATGGCCTTGCGCATGGCGTCGGAAAGCGTGGCCTTGACGTCGGCGGGCAGGCCCTTGGGGGCGAGAAGGGGCATCCACTGGCTGTAATAGGCTTCGACGCCGGATTCCTTCACCGTGGGCAGGTTGGGCAGCAGCGGATCACGGGTGGCATCCATGAGGGCCAACCCCTTGACGTCATACTGATCCAGCGATCCGGCGGTGGAGGTGTAGACCTGCACGCGGTTCCCCGCGATGGCCTGGAAGGCGTCGGCGTCGCCGGAGAAGGGGACGTGGCGGACCTGCGCCCCGGCCTTCTTGAAGAGGTCCATCATGGCGAAGTAGGGTACGCTACCCACGCCGGATGACGCGAAGAAGAACGTGTTGGGGGTGGCCTTCATATCCCTGAGCATGTCGTCAAGCGTGTTCCAGGGCGCGGTCTTGGCGACCATGACGATGTACGGAGCCTTGAGGATACGGCCCACGAAGTCGAACGAATCCAGCGTATACGGAACTTTGCGCATGTGGGGGTGCATGGCCAGCGGCGCGCTCGGGGTTACGCCGAGGGTATAGCCGTCGGGCTTGGCCCCGGTGACGGCGCTTATCCCGGCGACGCCGGATGCGCCTACGATGTTCTGCACGACCATGACCTGCTTGAGTTCCTTGCTCATGCCGTCCGCAAGCATACGGGCCACGAGGTCGGTTTCGCCTCCGGCCGCAAAGGGCACGACGATGGTGATCGGGCGGTTCGGGAACGCATCGGCGGCCACGGCGGAGCCGGTCATGAGGCATACGGCGGCGAGGGCGAGCAGCAGCTTTCTGAACATGGGACACTCCTGGGGATAGAGGTTTTTACTTTCTCCGGCCGGCCCAAAGCGGGCGCAGCATTGGGGCGAGCAGCAGGCAGGCGGAAACCGCGAACAGGACGAGGGCGACGGGCGCGCTGAAGAGGTATTCGGTCAGCGGCATGTCTCCTTTGTAGATGACGGCCTGGCCGAGACGGTACTCAAGCTGCGCGCTGAGCACGTAGCCGATGAGGAACGGGGCCACGGGGAAATCCGCAAAGCGCATCAGGAAGGCGATCACGCCGATGAGCAGGGCCATCCACACGTCGAACATGTTGCTGCGGGGCAGGTACACGCCGAGCAGGGAGCAGATGACGATAATGCTGAGTAGGATTGCTGTGGGGAACTTGATGAGCTTCCCGAAGCCGCGCACGGTGATGATGGCGGTGGGGATGATCAAAAGGTTGGCGAGAATCAGGGACAGGAAGGTCGAATAGACGATGTCGGGATTGTCCGCCATGAGCCGTACGCCGGGGGTGATCCCGTGCAGGGTCAGGGTGGCGAGCATGAGCGCCATGACGGGCTCGCCGGGGATGCCGAGGGCCAGCGTGGGGACCATCGCGCCGCCCGCGACCGCGTTGTTGGAGGATTCGGCGGCGACGAGGCCGTCGGGTTCGCCCTTCCCGAAGTTTTCCCCATTCTTGGAAAGGCGCTTGGCGGAAGAGTAGCTGACGAAGGTGGCCGCCGTCGCGCCGGTGCCGGGGAGGATGCCGAGGCCCACGCCGATGAGCGATGAGCGCAGGAGGATGAGGCCGCGCCCCTTCCATTCCTGCCATGTGGGGAAGCTGATGCGCTTGCAGTCGATGGCCGTGGGCTCCACGTTGGCGTGGACCTCATAGGCCCGGTAGAACAGTTCCGCCAACGGGAACACGCCGACTACGATGGGCATGAGGTCGATGCCGCTGACGAGCTGGGGCGAGCCGAAGGTGAAGCGCATTTCGCCGCTCAGAGGATCCACGCCGATGGTGGCGAGGAACAGCCCGGCGACGCCCATGAGCAGGCCTTTGATCTGGTTGTCTTCGGACAGGCTGGTGATGCAGGCGAGGCCGAGGCAGATGAGGCCGCAGATTTCCAGCGGGCCGCCGTACTTCACGGACAGATCCGCAAGCTGGGGGGCGGCGATGACCAGCGCAACGCAGGAGAACAGGCCGCCGAGGACGGAGGACATGGTGATCCAGCCGAGGGCCTTTTCCGCTTTGCCCGCCTTGGCCATGGCGTAACCTTCGAATCCGGTACAGGCTGATTGCGGCGTGCCAGGCGTATTGAGCAGCACGGCGGAGATGGACCCTCCGTAAATCGAAGTGGCGTAGACGCCGAGCAGCAGGGCGATGGCCGAAGCGTTGCCCATTTGTAGGGTGAAGGGGATACAGATGGTGATGGCCACGGCCGTCCCAAGGCCGGGAAGCGCCCCGACGACGGTTCCGAACATCGCGCCGATGCACAAGGCCAACAGGCAGTCGGGGCTCATCGTGATCATGATGCCGTGCATGATATCGGAAAACATACGGTTCTCCCGAGGGTTAGAACAGGCCGAGCCAGAAGGGCTGCGGGACGACGACGCCCAGAATCTTCTCGAACACCAGCCACGTCAGCCCCGCGCCGAGCAGGGCGAAGGGGATCATGCGCCGGATGTCCCGGTAGCGCATCAGATAAAAGAAGAGGAGCAGGAAGAGGAACGTCCCGAGGGGAAGCCCCACCGTAGCGAACAGGATGATATAGACGGCGATGGACGCGACGACTTTGGAAACGCCCGGCAGGCTGGCCCGCAGATCGTGGGCGTTGAACGGCTTTCCGGGGTTGAGCAGATACAGGATCGATAGGCCGATCCAGCCGAACAGCAGGATGCGGGGGTAGGTCATCGTACCCATTTCGCCGGGGACGGCGAATGCGCCGACGTCGACCGCGTACGTCTCGCGGAGGAGCAGGGCGCCGATGCCCAAAAAGAGCAGGCCAAGCGCGGTTCTACCAGAAAGAAGCATTTTCACAGGACCTCCTATACGGTTAGGGCTTCAGCCCTTTTCTTGGACGATTCGTGAAAGCAGCTTGAGGCAGGCTTCTTTGGAAATGGTTTCTCCCGGCCGTAAGGACCAATAGGCATCTCCGATTTCAAGGACGGGTTCCCGGCCGACCAGCCCTTCGCGGGACATGAGCGGCGGTTCGGACAGGCTGGACACCGTGCCCCGGAGGTTCAGCTCACGCAGGGCCAGGTGAAGGTTGCGGTCGATTTCCGCAATGCGTTCGGGGTCATAATCCCAAATGACGATGGAAAGCGGAAAGCTCATGCGGTGCTCCGGCGTTTCGGTTGGAGTTCCTGAATCCGTGTGTCCGAAGAAGCATGAGTTCTTTTTCAGTCATAAGCAAAAAATAGTCAACAGATAATTTTATTTTACGAAATCTAAATATGATAACATATCATATTTTAACAAGATAATTTTCAACATATAAACTTGCTCTTTCCATTGAGACTGGCTATACAACAGAAAACGCGTAGAAGCGTGTTCGAGGTCCAGTCTTTTTCTTTCCTCGGTTTTCCCAACTGTCTTACAAAGGCTCAGTATGCTTTTCGATAACGTCACGCTCAAAAAAGGCATGGATTTCGCGGCTCAGCTGTATGCCGTCCATCGCCAGCTTTCACCCATCGATCTGAGGGATATTCTGCTCGGCTGTTTCAGCGGCCTGCCCATCGCGGGGAAAAACCAGTGCGATCATATCCGTAAGAACATTGTTTCGCCGTCTCTTGATGGTGCGTCGCCCGTGCTGATGCTCATCGCGGCGCTCAGCGAAATGGACCGCCTGACCGGATGGAGGCAGCTCCTGCCCATTGAGCTTGCGGACCTGATGAGCCACATGCTTCCGGGCGACGAAGACGCGCCGGTGGTCTGCCACGGCTCGCGTACGCTCCAGTTCGCCGTCTGGTTCGCCTCCAAGGGGCGGGAAGTCTGTTTTACTGGGGAAAGCGCGCTTGTCCCGCACATCGCAGCCATCGCGGGGGGGCAGGTCAAAGGCCTCGGCCCTTCCAGCCCGTACCCGGCAAACGCGGGTCACATCGCCATCCATGATTCCGATTCCCGGAACGCCGAACTTGGCACGTTCCTGCGCCAGCTCGATCACCAATCCTATCAGGGGGCGGTGGTCATGACGAACTGGTCGTTCCTCAGCAGCGCCAGCCCCCGCACGTTGCACCTCAAGCAGCGGCTCATCGAAAACGGCTCGCTGTACTCCGTCACACAGCTTCCCGGCGGGATCATCCCGCGTACCCTTCCCGCCTTGCTTCAGCTCGGCCCTTCCGAGCCGGGCCGCACGGTACGGTTGGTCAATGCCAAAGATTGGTGCGTGCCGAGCCGTCAGGGGCTGGAGATCAGCTACCTCGATCCCATCCTTGCGCAGGCGTGCGACCGCCCCATCGGACGGCTGCCGCGCTGGACGCCCAAGCCCCCGGCGGAAAACGTGGATTATGAGGCTCTGATCCGGCGTGGCTGCGATCTGCGCCTCAAGTCGAGCCCGCTGGTGCAGACCTCGGCCCCGTCCTTACGGGAGGAATCCCTCGGCGGGTGTGCGGCGCTGGTACGGGGGCAGATGCTCGCCAAGGCCGGGGACGGAGAACTTTCCAACATCTATAGAGAAGTCACCCTTGCCGATATTGATGAAAGCGGATTCGTTACCGACGCCAGCCGCCTCGTGCCGGATGCCGCGCCCCTGCCGCGTTCGCGCCGGATCGCCCGGCTTCGGGAGGGTGATCTCCTGCTCACCTGCAAGGGCTCGCTGCAATCCCTCGGCAAGGTGGGCATCGTGACCCAGTGCGGCGATAACTGGCTGCCGAGCCAGACGTTTTATCTGATCCGTACGGAATGTATCGATCCGATCTGGCTATTCCACTATTTGCGTTCTCCGCGGGCCTTGAACTATCTGCGCTCAAACATTTCAGGAACGAGCATCCCGCAGATTCGGGTTGCGGATATCGCGGCATTGCCGATTCCGATTCCGAACGAGGAGATGCTTGCCTCCGTACACGCCGTGCATCGCCAAGCCCTCAAACTGCTGCAAAAGATCGACAAGTTGCGTGATGAGCTGGATGGCCTGCTGGATGCGCCTGCCGTCATGCTCGATTCGCTGATGGCACCGGAAAGCTGATTTCCAGCCGCCGCAACGAGAACAGGGCGGTCCGCGCGCATGGCGTCGGACTGCCCTGTTTTTCTGCAAGCCTCGTGTTCCTGCCATCTTCTGCCCAGGGGCTCCGCCCCTAGGACCCCCGGCAGAGGCGCTGCCTCTGCACTCCGCAAGGGGCG
>OGHO01003088.1_pt1 | contig 11576 bp, 11 predicted proteins | sample 1571421 | NCBI WGS metagenome assembly OGHO01 (sample SAMEA2581937, study PRJEB24529) | metagenome | biome: Human gut stool | place: China | collected 2011
TATAAAGCGCCTCAACAATAGCACTATTCGATTCATATAATTTATTATCAAAGCAATATATTGGAAATTTCGCATTTACTTCATACGCTCCAACAACAACGTCATAATTTGATTTTAACGAAGACACCAATAAAGAAATACAATCTAATGAAATGTCATCATCGCTATCTAAAAAATACAAATAATCTCCCGTAGAAAATTTTATTCCTGTATTGCGGGCTGCAGACAATCCTCTATTTTTCTCATGATTAATTATTCTAAAATCAATATCACACTGATTATTATTCAGAAAATCAGATACTTTCTTCATACTATCATCAGGCGTGCAGTCATTAATTAATATACATTCAATATTTCTATATGTTTGATTCAATATTGATTTTAAGACTCTTTCTATATACAAAGAGACATTATAAACAGGAACAATAATTGAAACTTTTATATCCATAACATTATCCAGAAATAATCTCAAGAATTAAGAGTCTGTTTAAATTTTCCTGAAATAATTTTTATATAGGCTTTATCGACCTGTTTTGATTTTCTTTTCGGTCTATTTTTCAGCTTTTATTCGTCACATAGCCCGCTATGCTCCTTATAAAAACTGAAAAATATCCTCGAAAACAAATCTCAAAACAGTGGCGAGCAAAATTTAAACAGACTCTAAGTAAAACGCCTATTAAAAAAACTAATCAATTTAAAGAAAACAATATTAATCCTGTAATATACCCAGCACAAACTTTTAACAACCGTATTACTTCCATATTCAGAAATTAAATATTGAGGGAAATTTCTTCTCTCTGGATATCCCCATTTTGCTATAATTTCATCAAAGTTCATGTTTTGGAAATCCAACCAAAACTCAGATCTCGTAACAGGTTCATTCCAAGTAGAAGAAAGACTTTTCTGACTTTTGGAAATTACAATAGAATCTCTTTCAAAACAAATAGTCTGATTTTTCACTAAATCAACAAGATTTCTCCCTTTAGAAGTATTTATCAACAACATCGAAATACCCTCATCTGTGTTTTTTTCTTCTTTACAAGTAGCTACATAACCCCAAAAATCAGCTAAAGTTATATCACTAACACGTTCCATATTGGCGAAGCGACATTGATAACAAGACTTTCTTAATATATTATCCCTCAGAAATAGTCGCATAAAAGGATCTTTAAACCAATTACCAAAATAAACCTCTCCAGATTCAAATATAGCTTTAGTATTATACCAACTCCAACTATTCCTTTTATCTCTAAAAGTATAAGAGATAAATGATGATTTATAACAATTTTCCAACCATTCTTTATATTTTAAAAAAACATTAGGAGATGGAACTCCATGACAAACAAAATCACATGTCACTAAATTGCTATAATCACGTTGTAAATACCCATAAAGACCAGCTACCTGACAAGGTGCCCCACTAAACAAGACCATCCTCCCCTCCTTCAGAACCGAACGAACAGCTTTATATGACTCATGAATATTACTTTGCAAATACTTTGAGCCTCTCAATTTTGCTAAATCATCTTCTTTATCAATCATTATGTGAGATACAGTAAAATTAGAAGTAAACGCTGCCCCAAAAACAACGCCACCGCTTTTTAAAATATAAAGTGCCAGTTCAGAGAATATACCGCCGGAAGAGCTCTCCTTCCTTAGTATCTTATTTCGACTCCAAATAGCGTATCCATATTGTTTTACTCTTTTCTTCTCTATCACATTCAATATAGGGCAACTCCTTTCACAGGTACCACATTCAATACACTTTTCCACCAACAGAGAAGGCACATAAAAGCCCTCATCATCCTTAGATATACTCAAAGCCATCTTAGGGCAAGAATTAACACAAGCAAGACAACCTGTACACACTGATGATTCACAAAGTTTCATGTTACAGCTTGGATTTTAATACTGAGTAATAATTTTCTTCAAAATAAGGCATCAAATGATAAGTCAAATTCTCATTTGATAAAATATCATGAACTAATTGAGGTACATCTTCTAAATCAGGAGCAAATTTTACATAATTTTCGAACTCCACTGGGAACCATTTAACTCCAGAACTCAACTTATGATCTGTAGATGAAACTACTATAACAGGAGTACCTGCTATTAGTGAAAAAATAGTCCCATGATAACGATCTGTGATAACCAATTTATATTTAGAAAATTGCTCGAATATTTCAATTAATAATTTTTCTCTATTCGATCCTTCATTTATTATTGAATAAGGGATTGAAATAGTCGTATCGGTCATTTCAGTTGTTATATTTTCAAATTTATCACGTAATTTTTGTATTGTTTCTACTTTATAAAAAGCTTCTATATCATTTCTCATACAAAACAAAATTCCTTGACGATTATTAGTATAATGCTTTGAACCAATTAGTGAAGTGACAATATCAGGGTACAATAACAATCTGCAATTTACAAATATTTTTTGAGCATTTTGATAAGAGAGTTCATCTCTACAGCACAATGTAATTTTACCATGCTTGTTAAAAATAGTTGCTATTTTTTTTTCTTCATCTTTATCTTTAAAGTTAATTGTCTGAGGAAAGATGAATATTTTAAAATCAGGAAACAGTTGCGCTATTTTACAATATACATCTTTTTCTCTATATAAATCTGTTAAATGATAGCCACTATGAAACATCAAAAGATCGTCTGAATTAATCTGCTTTCTCAAATGACGAATAACCTTATCTGTCGAAGTTCTTAAAGTAAAAAAAACGCATTGATACTCTTCAAAATTTTGATTTATCCATTTTTGTATACAGTACATTTGCGCTTGATCTCCCATATTACTATGTCCCGGGGACCCAAATATAAAAACTGTTTTCCTGTTTTTAGATAATGATATAATATTTATTATTTTTTTTTCATCCCAATAAAGATCATATTTATTTCTGACAATTCCATACGCACTTCTTACAAATCGATTTAAGTTCATTTATTTATTCTATTTAGTATATATATTTTTACTTTTTTCTTTTCCTCCGCATTTAATCCTAAAAGATAAGAGAATAATATCGTGAATAAAAAAGAAACAATTACAGTAAGTATTAAACTTATCATGCCATCAGTATATTTACCAATTAATAATGGGAAGGGAATAACAACAAAGGTTATACAAACAACATTAAGTATCACTTTTCTACAAAACAACTTTGAGGGAAAATTAAGCATTGATACAAATAAAATAAGCCTTGTAAACAATAAAACCACACTAACCACACATCGAACTATCAAGGCAAAAACGGCACTATAGCCTAATGAAAACAGTATAAATGATGAAATTAAATTTAGCCAGAATATGGAACTGATAATTAATTGATAATTCCGAATTTTCCCTTTTGCTTGGATTATCATCCACAAGGGGCCTGATAATGTATCGATTAATAAAGAGATAATTGTAAATCGACAGAATAAAACAGTATATTGTGGTATACTTCCTAACCAAATTTGCAAAATTGCTTCTGTCTTTATTAAAATTGGCAAAGAAATTAAAAACAATAACAGATAAGAAATTTTTGCTGATCTAAATATTAATGACTCTAAATAGGGTTTATCTCCGGAAGCATAGGATTTTGTTATTTGAGGATTAAATGCAACTTGAAAATTCAGGACGAACTGATTTACTGCATTACTTATTTGATTAGTAACCCCCATAGCAGCATTAACAACAACACCAAAAAAAATATTTAAGAGCATATTTACACCTTGATTAGTAGCTACTACCGAAAGACTTCCAAATATACTCCAACCAGAAAAACTCACTAACTTATAAAACAACTTTTTATTCCAATAATAGAAAAAGCGGCATGCACTAAATTGATTAAGACAAAAATATACATATAACAATAAAACAACAAAAGAAACGACAGAAGTTAAAATGCTATAGCTTATTAATTTATCAAAATTCACCCACATCAGTAAATAAACAATTAACAATTTCAATATTACTTCTACTATCGAAATATAAGCATAAAATGACATCTTCTCATGAGCTACAATCGCTGCATTATAAGGAGTACACATCATATTTAAGAAAAAAGTAACTAATGTAAATTGATAAGTCCAATTTGCAGCAACCATCCGCTCTTCTGCTATATTAAGCTGTGTGTTAAGAAACCACAAACCAATACTCTCGCCTAAGATAATGATGATAAGAGATAATCCCAAATAGACAAGTAAACTAATACTAAATACTTGTTTGAATTTCAATAAGTTTTGTTTCCCCAGTTCATACGTTAGAAAACGTTGAGTCGCTTGCGTTAAAGCCCCATTTAAGAAAGAGAACAATACAACAACTCCGGCCACTACATTATAGATACCAAAATCCTCAATACCTAAAGTATTTAGAACAACACGACTCGTATAAAGACTAACTCCCATCGTTAGTAACATACGAATATAAAGCATCATTGTATTCTTCGCAATTCGCTTATTATTCTCTGAGTTATTTATCACTTTTTAGATGTAAACGTTTTGTTTAGACATTAGTTATTTGCCCCTACTCTCTATGCGTGGTAACCATTCAGTCAAAATCACAACGATTTTCTTGCCATCCATACATCTTCACACGGCACTAAGTTCCATCCAATTCAAGATGGTCTGACGGGAAACTTTGAACTTCAATTCAAACAAGTGAATCGTATCACGATAAATCAAATTCTCAAGTATAGTAAGAAATTGAATACCAATTTTAGCAACATATCAATGGTAGCATGAGTACTGCGGAAGTTTCTCAAAATCTTGTAGACTGTTATTCCACCTCTTCCCAATTCGGATACGGATTAGCCTCCAGACTCTCCAGATAGTCGAAAACTTCCCGTTCTGCTAAAGTCAAATCACGACCTTCCCAAGCATTGATTATTTCATGAGCTTCTTTCGCTAACTCGTCATCAAAAGTCTCTGCGTAGCAGGCTACTAAAAGCTGACACTTCAATAGTGAGGCTGAAAGTTGATCGAGCACCTTCCAACTACGGTCGAGAAGCGTCTGAATCTTTTTGTTTTTATTGCCATTGTCATAAATGGTAGCATGGAAGCCACTCAGAAGGGCATAACAAAGCCAGACTTCTTCTTCGATATTGGAACTGCGCCGGGTATAGAGATCTTCGGACTGACGGTACACCTCGAGATTGAGTTCGCAAAAACGGTCGGAATAAATGGGGCTACCATCGAAACCTAAGTTGAGAAGCTCGTGCGTAATATGGCACAGGGCATCAATTTGTGATTGTAGAAACATGGAGAGATTTACAATTTGACGATTTACAATTTACGATTGAAAAATGATGTAGTTATCAGTTTACAATTTACTATTAATCAGAATCGGGAATGCGTTCGATTAGGGAGGGATGGATATAGGCGGTAGCTACTGCCATGACTCCCTGAATACAAACCGACACGCGGCGGTCTCCCTTGACACGGATGATGACTCCTTCCACACCTTCGAAGATACCACCGGTGACACGAACACGGTCGCCTTTCTGCAAGGCGGTGGCGATGGGGTCGAGGTAGACAATCTGCTCTTCGTAATTGCCCGAAACGGCAATGAAGCTACGCATCTGGGAATCCGGGATGGTGATCGGACGGCGAAGCTCCTGATTGAAGATGTAACGGACAGCCAAAGAAAGGGCGATGGACTGACGGATACGTTCGATGCATTCCAAAGAGGAACGGACGAAGATAAGGTTATGCACCACGGGGACCAATTTACGTACTTTACGCTCCCCTTTCTGGATGCACTCGTAGTGCATCGGAATGAAGTTCTCAATCTTTTCGGCATCCAGAATCTCTTTCAGGAGAAGCTCGCGGCTGTAAGTGACGCGAAGCGGATACCAGTGTATGTCAGTGGATTTGTTCACAATTGGATATTCTTTAGGGACACCGGGGTAGTGAAAACTCCTTCCGGTCAAGCGTGTATAAGTAGAGATTATCAATGAGTTATACACTTGCCCTCAATAGTGGCCCTATCACAGGGAACGAACATAAAGAGGGGATTTATGAGATGTGCAAGGACTTGTTTTTATCGAAAACAAAGCGGGATGCACAACTTATTATAAACGAGCCAACTGAAAGAAACAAGTGTTTCAATAGACGTTCGTTTAATTGAACGCTTTTTTTACACATCATATAAAAGGGGATTTTCATAAAAGCATACAGATAAAATATCAATTTATTTAATACTATATATTATTAGTAATCAATGTATTGAGGGTAATTCAACAAATATAATATCATTTTTTTTATTAAACATTTTGCCAATATAAAAATACCTCATATCTTTGCGTTCAATTAAACGAACGTTTATTGAAACACTTTTATATTCGATAGTTATTTTATTGATTTACAATATCATAACCACACAAAACAAGCATTTTACATCATTTTACCTCATAAATAATCCATACTAAATGAATTAATTAACTACTTTCGCGATTTTAAACATTTTTATCATTAACAAAATTAAAATCGCAAATTATGAACCAAAAACCACAACAGAAAGAGAATAGTAAAAGAGTAAAAAAAACAAGAATAAAAAGTCTTTACTAACTAATAAACAGGAAATTCAATCAAAGAAAGGAAGAAAAAAGGAGAAAGCAATATGTGGTATTATTTCCTGTCACGAAGAATATATCAGAGACATGATATTGTTGTGCAAAAAAGGAGCAATGGGAGAAGATTTTAAGACATGTCAAGCCAGTTTAGCACGATTTATTTTTGAAAGAAACACACTCATTCATATAGTCAACGGGGAATACAAACAACTAAAATATAGCACTATAAAAACCTACATATCCCAAATATGGAATGAAGAGGAATAATAGTAATCCGGTTATGTAAAGACAGCGAAATTACAGGACACCTATTTTGTTAATTCGTTTTAGAATAATAAGCATACATTCGCAGCAGATTGAAGCGAAAGATGTAGGAGTGCCGCTTTCTCAGGATGCGGCACTTTCTTTGTATACAGCATCAACCTGAAAAAATAATTATTCATCATTTTAAATTCAGTATTATGAAAAAGCAGAAAAGGCAGGTGTCACAGAGTGAAGCAATGAAAGCAAGATGGAAAAGACGGATCGTGATAGAGAAAAGTTACCCGGAAAGTACCGCACAATGGATGGCAGAACGCCTGGAAAGATTGTTGGACCACATGCTGTACGGGCATGCCATGATTGCCTATCACAAGCAGAACGGAGATTTCAAGTTTGTGAAAGGGACACTGATCTATTACGAAGCAGAGTTTCACAAAGCATACGATCCAACAAAGGTGGAAGGAGCCGTCGTTTACTGGGATGTGGAGCAACAGGGATGGAGAACGTTCCTGGTGGAGAACTTTATGGAATGGAGACCTATTCAGTAGTTAGTAGCCAGTAGTCAGTAGCCAGAATCTATGCAGTGTATCAGAGGTATGCTAAAAGAATTCCGGCTACTTACTATCAACTACTTACTACTTGCTACTAACTACTTACTACTCAAAAAAATTATGGCTACAGAATACTATGGAATAAACTACTTCCCGTTACTGACGGGATTTTTTCACTGCGATACGATAGAACTGATTACGGCAATACATGGAGTGAAAGGGCCGCATGCGGTGATCATGTTGCTGTGCAAGATATATACTGACGGGTATTACATTCATTGGGGAGAAGACCAATGCATGATTTTTGCAAGGAAGTTAGGACCGGAATACGATAAAAAGACAGTGGAAGAGATCGTAAACCTGCTTATCGAAAAAAGATTTTTCGATAAAGAAAGCTACGAAAAACATGGAGTGCTGACTTCTGTGGAAATACAAAAGGTATGGTTGGAGGCTACAAGCCGCAGAAAGAAGGACTTAACGAAACTTCCCTATATGCTGACAGAGGGTGCGAACTCAAAAAATGTATGCAAAACAGGTAGTTCAACTACAGAAAATGTAGACAAGTTACCGACTCAAATGGAGTTGAACCTCGAAAATGCAGACAATTTCAGACAAAGTAAAGTAAAGCAAAGTAAAGCAGAGAAGAGTAAAGAACTTCCCCCCTCTGATCCCCCCAACGGGGAGAAGGAGGAAGAGGAGGATATTTCTTTACTTCCTCCCCCACCCGAATACGCACTCAATGAGAAAACACACAATTACAGCGGGCTATTGGAGAGCCTGAGGCTGCACAATGTGAAAGACAAAACCGAGATTAAAGCGATACTGAGATTGTCGGACTACGGCAGGAAGGGGACGGAAATATGGAGAATACTGGCAAAGACAAACTGGAGCAGGATTGAGGCACCGGGGAAATACATCCTGAAAATACTCAGGACTTCACAGTAAAAAACAGACCGTAAAAACCTGGAAATCAAGCAATAAAAAAGTACGTACTTTGATATCCCAAAAGTACGTACTTAACACACTATTAATATGCATTTTAAGCCGATGTTAAAATACTAAGTTTAAAATCAGACTATTAAAGGCTTGAATACATAAAAAAAGTTTTAATTTTATGTTATATTGATAAGTCCTTTAATCAAAATATAAAAAACAACTAACACTTACTGTTAGTTAGAATAAAAACACTATCTTTGCAAAAAGAATAATTATCTTCTTTTTCAATTAACACCAAAGAGCAATCAAAACTAAAAACAAAAGGAGTGGAAATATTGTTCCAAGATAAAAAACTGAGCAAACAAGCGGAGGATTACAAGAAATGTAAAAAAGAGCAAGGAGAAATCAGAGCTAAATTATTCATGAAAAGAATTGGCGATTTATACAATGCTGAAACTCTTGAAGATGTACGATATTTACCGGGCCATTATCACGAGTTAACAGGAGATCGCAAAGGAGAATGGGCCTGTGATCTGGACCAGCCCTATCGATTAATTTTTGAACCTCATGAAAAACCTATACCAACCGATAAAGATGGGAAATATATCTGGCTGGAAATAAAAGAAATAGAAATAATAGAAATTAGTAACTATCACGGTAAATAAGAACAAATATGGCAACAACAATGAATCATTATACTCCTCCAGTAGCATTCCATCCAGGAGAAACATTAGCTGAAAAGTTGGAGGAAATGGGAATGAGCATTAAGGAGTTTGCTATTCGTGTCACTAAACCAGAGAAAACGATAATAGCAATCATCCGGGGAGATAGCTCTATAACCTCCGATATGGCAGTATCATTTGAGAGTGTTACCCAGATCCCCGCACATTTTTGGATGAACAAACAGAGAGTTTATGATGAATATATAGCTCGCGAAAAGAGAGAGAGATTGATTCAAGAATCAGTAGAATGGATCAAACTATTTCCTATAAACGATATGATAAAAAAAGGTTGGCTTTCTCCATGTAAAAATACCGGAGAAAAAGTTTATCAAATATTCTCGTTTTTTGGAGTCAGTACTCCTAAAGCATGGGAAGATTATTATTTCAACCAACAATTAAAAGTTGCTTTCCGAATTTCTTTAGCAAATACCAAAGAACCATATGCCATTTCAGCATGGTTGAGACAAGGAGAACTACAAGCCATCAAGCAAATAGCCAACACGCCTTATTCGGATAAAAAACTGAAGGAGATACTACCGGAAATGAAAAAACTAATGGTAGCCCAACCTGACAATTTTCCATTTCAACTTCAAAAACTTTGTCTACAAGCAGGCGTTAAGTTAGTCTATACCCCCTGTTTGCCTAAAGCTCCCATAAATGGTGCTACCCGCTGGATAGGTGATTATCCATGCATACAACTTTCCGGACGTCATAATCGGAATGACATCTTTTGGTTCTCATTCTTTCATGAAGTGGGTCACATCCTCCTACATGGCAAGAAGGATATTTTTCTGGAAGATATAGAATATACCGACAAACAAATAAAAAAGGAACAAGAAGCTGATAATTTTGCAGAAAAAATGACTCTTACAAAATCAGAAGAAGCTGAAATTATCAACTCCAAAGATTATTCTACTCAATCTATTAAACGCTTTGCTAAAAAAATAAATACACATCCTGCCATTATAGTAGGCCGATTGCAACATCTGAAAATTATAGACTATTGGCAAGACCAGCAATTAATAGAGAAAATTGATTTATTCAAAGACGTATAAAAAAAATGAAGGCCATATACAGCCTTCATTCTTTTTATGCGTCTTTATTCTACTTGTATTCCTCCCAGCTCTTTATAGCAATATCATCAATACTCATTGTACAGAAGGCATTGATAAATGCACTTGCCAAACGGGCATTGGTAATCAGGGGTACATTCAGATCGATAGCTGCACGGCGTATTTTATATCCATTGTCGAGTTCACCGGCAGTGAGGTTCTTCGGAATATTAACTACCATATCTATCTCTTTGTTATGGAGCATTTCAAGCGCCTGCGGATGCTTGTCCGACTCACTCGGCCAGTAGACCAGGGTACTCTCAATGCCATTCTCGGCAAGAGTTCGGTGTGTTCCACCGGTAGCATACAGTTTATACCCCTTATTGACCAGCATACGGGCCGCCCCCATCATATCTATCTTTTGCTTGGGTGTACCGGTAGAAAGGAGAATACTCTTTTTAGGAATACGATAACCAACAGAAAGCATGGCTTTCAGAATGGCACAGGAGGTATCAGAACCAATACAGCCAACCTCACCGGTAGAAGCCATATCTACGCCCAGCACAGGATCGGCCTTCTGCAAACGGTTGAAGGAGAACTGTGACGCTTTGATACCGACATAATCAAGCTCAAAAAGATTCTTTGATGGTTTTTCCACAGGCAGACCGAGCATTATTTTAGTTGCCAGTTCGATAAAGTTAATCTTCAGCACTTTGCTGACGAAAGGAAAACTACGCGAAGCACGCAGGTTACATTCGATAACCTTAATATCATTCTCACGGGCAAGATACTGGATATTGAACGGACCGGAGATATTCAATGCTTTCGCAATCTCACGGCTGATACGCTTGATACGACGAACGGTTTCTACATACAGTTTCTGAGGAGGGAACTGAATAGTAGCATCTCCGGAATGCACACCGGCAAACTCGATATGCTCACTGATAGCATACGCGATGATCTCACCATTCTGCGCCACAGCATCCATTTCTACCTCTTTGGCATGTTCAATAAACTGGCTTACCACTACCGGATGTTTTTTAGAAACATTGGCTGCCAATTTAAGGAAACGCTCCAGCTCTTCCTGGTTGGAACAGACGTTCATGGCTGCACCACTAAGCACATAGGAAGGGCGAACAAGCACCGGAAAACCGACCTCATCAACAAACTCATTAATATCGTCCATAGAGGTGAGCTCGCGCCAGCGAGGCTGGTCTACACCAATACGGTCGAGCATGGCAGAGAACTTCTCGCGGTCTTCGGCATTATCTATGCTCTTGGCAGAAGTACCTAAGATATTGACTTTCTGTGCATCCAGACGCAGAGCAAGGTTATTCGGAATCTGGCCACCGGTGGAGACAATGACCCCATGCGGATTTTCAAGTTCAAGAATATCCATTACGCGTTCAAAAGTCAATTCGTCAAAGTAGAGACGATCGCACATGTCATAGTCTGTAGATACCGTTTCCGGATTATAGTTGATCATAACAC
>OGHO01003094.1_pt1 | contig 11557 bp, 5 predicted proteins | sample 1571421 | NCBI WGS metagenome assembly OGHO01 (sample SAMEA2581937, study PRJEB24529) | metagenome | biome: Human gut stool | place: China | collected 2011
TGGTGCTGATCGACGGCGTGGAGGGCAGTCTCGATGCTGTCGATGCCACCCAGATCGACCAGATCTCCGTGCTGAAGGACGCCGCTTCGTCGGCTATCTACGGTTCGCGTGCCGCCAACGGTGTGATTCTCGTGACGACCAAGCGCGGCAAGAAGGGGCAGACTTCGGTCACCTACCGCGGCTACGTCGGCTGGCAGTCGCCGACCGACGTTCCCGATACGGTCAACGCCGAGGAGTACATGACCCTCAGCCGCGAAACGTCGCTCAACGACGGCAAAGCGTCGATCTACACCGACGAATACATCGCCCGTTACCGTGCGAACAACCGCATCGACCCCGACAACTATCCGCTCACCGACTGGCAGGATCAGATTCTTACCGGATCGGGATTCACCCACAACCACAACCTCACGCTGGCGGCCAGTTCCGAACGCGTGCGGGTGATGACTTCGTTCGGTTATCTCGATCAGAAGGGTATCATCAAACGTACCGACTACCAGCGTTACAACGTGCGTAACAACATGAACATCGACTTCTCCGATAAACTCTCGATGAAGTTCGACGTCTCGTTCATCAACGGCGACCGCCGCCGCATCCCGCAGCAGAATACGCTGTTCAACTACATGAACACGCGCGACCCGCTGATCCTCTCGCGCTGGTCATCGGGCTATTGGGCCGGGTTGTCGGGCGGCAGCACCAACGTCCTGCCGACGCTCGAAGGCGAAGGCGGCAACGTGAAGAACAACACGATTCGTCTGAATGGCGCCGTGACGCTTCCCTTCAAGCCGGTCAAGTGGCTGACGCTCGAAGGGATGGTCGCTCCGCGCTACGTGACGACCAACAACCACACCTTCGTCAAGAAGATGAAGTTCTACACCGACGCCTTCGGTACGGTGTCGAACAGCTCCAACGTCCCGTTCAACTACCTCGATGAGTCGGCCAACCGTTCGTTCTACGGCAACTACCAGTTCACGGCCGCTCTGCAACACACCTTCGCCAAGAATCACTACTTCAAACTGCTGTTGGGCGCTTCGCGCGAGACCTACGACAACAAGACGCTCTCGGCGCATCGTGAAGACTTCGCCTATCCCGATTACGAGGTGATCGGCGCCGGCGCCGACAACGAGACGAAGGACAACGGCGGCGGCCATTCCCAGTGGGCGCTCCAATCCTATTTCGGTCGTATCAACTACAACTTCAAGGAGCGTTATCTCTTCGAGGCGAACATCCGTTTTGACGGCTCGTCGCGTTTCGCCGAGGGCAACCGCTGGGGAATCTTCCCCTCGTTCTCGGGGGCGTGGCGCGTTACCGAGGAGCCTTTCATGCAGGAGGTGCGCCGCACGCTGAGCGAGTTCAAGATCCGTGCTTCGTACGGCCAGCTCGGTAACCAGAATATCGGTTCGAACTATCCTACGATTCAGCAGCTGGCTGTCAGCTCGATCTCGGTCAACGATGTCATCACTCCGATCGTGACGCAGACCACGCTGGCCAATCCGCTTATCACATGGGAGTCTACGGAGATGTACGACGTGGGTATCGACGCCACGCTGTTCAACAAATTGAGCGTTACGGCCGACTGGTACTACAAGAAGACCTACGATATTCTGCTTACGCTCGATATTCCGCCGATCATCGGTCTCGGTGCTCCCTATCAGAATGCCGGCACGGTCCGCAACGTGGGCTGGGAGGTAGCCGTCGGCTACCACAACAAGTGGCGCGACTTCTCGTTCGGTGTCGACGTCAATCTGTCGGACGTGGTCAACAAGATCGTCGACATGAAGGGTACCACGGGCGGCAGCGGTGCGATCCGCAATCAGGAAGGCTCGGCAATCAATTCTATCTACGGTCTCAAATGTGTCGGCATGGCCCGCACGCAGGAGGAGGCCGACTGGGTCAACGAGAACTGCCCGCAGTACGGCGTGAAGACCAAACCCGGCGATCTGATCTATGCCGATCTCGACGACAGCAGTACGATCGACGATAAGGATATGTCGGTCATCGGCAGTACGGTGCCGCGCTATACCTATGGCGTGAACCTGAGCTTCGGATGGAAAGGCTTGAATCTGAGTGCTTTCTTTCAAGGTGTCGGCAAGGTGGACGGCTATCTCAGCTCCTACTACGTGCAGCCCTGCCAGCAGGGCGGAACGTTCCGCAAGGAGCACCTCGATCGTTGGAACGAAACGAATCCCAACGGCAGGTATCCGCGTCTGACGATGACCGACGCCAACAACTGGAAGCAGTCGTCGTTCTGGATGCGCAGTGCGGCCTACTGCCGTCTGAAGAACATCCAGTTGAGCTATACGCTTCCCAAGACATGGCTCAAGAAGCTGCGCATGAAGTCGGCGATGGTCTTCGTCAATGCGCAGAACCTCTTCACGATCACCGATTTCTATCAGGGATTCGATCCCGAGGTCGCTTACTCGGGATCGGGCGACGGTGTGGCACTGGGAGCCGTGGCCTACAACTACCCGCAGGTGAAAGTCATTACGATGGGTGTCGAACTGAAATTCTAAAAACGCAGAATCATGTTAAAGAAAATAATCTATCTGATCGTGTCGGGCAGCCTGCTGTGTTCGAGTTGCTCGCTGGACTACGAACCGCTCAACGGCCCTTCGTCGGGAAATTTCCCGGCGAGCGAAGAGGAGGCGATGGCGGGTCTTTACGCCGCATACAAGGGGTTGGCGAATATGACGATCAAGGATACTCCCTTCCCCACGCGTATCAATGACTGCATCAGTGATATCGGTACCTATCGTACGGGAGCAGGTAATCAGATCAAGGCGATGAGTTCGACGCTGACCTCCGACAACTCGATGTGTGAGAAGGTGTATAAGACCGTATACAAGGTGGCCGGTCGCGTGCATCTGGTGCTGGACAATATGGATAAGTTGAGCGGGATCATTCCCGAGGACCGGTTCAATCAGATCCGGGCCGAACTGCTCTGCATCCGTGCCTATTATTACGATCTGGGGTGTCAGTTCTACGGCGACATTCCCTTCATCGATCATAGTCTGGACCTCAACGACAATGTTTATCCGCGCGTCCCGCGTGAGCAGGTGACCGCACGGTTGTTGCAGGATCTGGACGACGATCTGCTCGACTACCTGCCTATACAGTGGAATCCGGGAACCTACGGCACGACCCGTATCGGCCGTGTGGCCGCCTACGCCCTCAAGGCGCGTATCGCGCTCAACTGGGGATTGTGGGAGGAGGCTGCCCGCAGTGCGAAGAAGGCCACGACGCTGGCTGCCGGCGTCTATGACCTCGAACCGCTTGACTGTACCTTCTACGCCACCCATGCCGACGGCGAGCCTTCGGCTGCGAACTTGTTCGGTTTGGCAGGACAGAAGAGCAGCGAGTGGCTTTGGTCGGTACAGTACAACCGATTGATAAGCGGAAATTTCACGGCTGCAACCTTCTACGAAGGAGCTCGTATTCACGGCGGTTGCAGCTGGCTCGGTCCGTCGCAGGCGATGGTCGATACGTTCCAGTGCACCGACGGCAAGTCGATCGCCGAGTCGTCGCTCTACGACTGGCAGAATCCGTGGGCGAACCGCGATCCGCGTCTCGACCTCTTCTGCCTGCGTCCCAACACCCGTCTGTGGGGGATTCAGTACGACACCGACGTCCGCGTCGAGAAGGTGAAGGATTACAACCAGTCGACGACCAACAAGGAGGTGCTGATCTCCAACTCGGACGCCGTGGGCAACAAGAGCGAGTATGCGGCCAACGGCAACAAGGGCCCGGGCGGCTATCTGTGGCGTAAATACGCCGATAAGGGCTTCTTGGGATTGGTCAACGGTGGGAATACGGAGGACGATATCAATTCGGGTATCATCCGTTTCGCCGAACTGCTGCTCATCGAGGCCGAGGCCAACATCGAGTGGGACGGCGGCGATTTGGCGATCGCCGAGGCGAATATCAATCGGGTGCGCGCCCGCGTAAAGATGCCGCCTGTGACCGATACGTCGCGTGCCGGTCTACGGAAGGCGCTGCGCTACGAGCGCAAGGTCGAGTTGTGCAACGAAGGATTCCGCTGGTTCGACGTCCGCCGCTGGAAGATCGCTTCCAAGGCAATCAGCGGCCCGATGTACGCTCCGGGATATTCGACCGTGAAGAATCCGGGCAACTACATCTCCAACGCCAAGCCCTCGTTCGACGACGATTGGGTGGTGAGCTACGATCTTTCCAAAACGTGGGACGGCAAGACGGGCAATCTGCGTGTTTTCCAGACGATGGTCTTCAATCCCGAGAAGGATTATCTCTGGCCGATCCCCTATACCGAGCTGGTGACGAATCCTGCTATTGGCATCGAGAACCAGAATCCGGGTTATTGATTCTCTGACGGTGCGGGAGTCCACACGAAAAGGAACTCCCGCACCGGTTTTTACCGATAAAACATGCATATTACAATCAAACGGCTTATGAAACTCAAACAGTTCATTGCGAGTTTTCTTCTCCTGCTGCTCTTTGCGGGGTGCTCTTCGGGTTCCGACGAAGGCGGTGTCCCCGACGGCGTTTCGGGCGATCTCTACGGCTACGTCAGGGACGCGCAGGGAAATGCGCTCGAAGGGGTCGTCGTCTCCGACGGCTACACCTGTACGGCCACCGACGCCAGCGGTCTTTACGCTCTTCAGCGGCATTCGAGCGCTTACTACGTCTACTACTCGACGCCTGCCGACTGCAAGGTCGAGCTTAACGCCTCGACGGGGCTGCCGCTGTTCTACCAGAAACTCAGCAAGTCTCAGAAACAGTACGACTTCACGCTTACCCGTCAGGCCAAGGAGACGAAGTTCCGTATGCTGGCGATCGGCGACCCGCAAGTGACCACCACGGCGCAGGTCTACCGTTTCGAGACGGAGACCGTCGCCGACATCAAATCCTACGTGGCGGCGCAGACGGACAACCTGCCCACCTATGCCATTACGTTGGGCGACATCGTGGGCAACAAGTGGGAACTCTATCCCAATATGGTCAAGGCGATGGCACAGAGCAAGGCTTCGGTTCCCGTCTTTCAGACCATCGGCAACCACGACCACGAATTTCCGCAGGTGACCGACGTCTCGTCGCAGCGCATCTTCGAATCCTACTTCGGGCCGGTCAACTACTCCTTCACGCGGGGCGACGTCCATTTCGTCTCGATGGATGACATTATCCACAAAGCTACGGGCAGCGATACCTATACGAGCGGCTTCCTCGATTGGCAGTACGAGTGGCTGAAACAGGATCTGAGCTACGTGCCCAAGTCGTGCGCCGTGGTGCTGTGCGTCCATATCCCGTTCCGCGGCGGATTCAACGGTGCGGGCGAGACCCATTTCAACGATGTGTTGGAGTTGCTGGCGCAGTTCGATCGGGCATGGATTTTCTCGGCACATACGCACAACAACAAGACGAACTACACGCACGCGGTGGGTTCGAAAAAGATTCGCGAATACATTCTCGGTACGTCGTGCGGTGCGTGGTGGCACGGCACGGTCTGCACCGACGGTGCACCCAACGGTTACGGCGTCTACGAATACGACGGCACGTCGCTTACGAACATGATCTACAAGCCGACGCGCTACGACGAGACCTTCCAGATCCGCCTCTACAACGGCGAGGATGTCTTTACGGGCGGTACGGCCAAGTCGTGGAAGTTCGATCTGCAACAGCCGAAGAACCGTTTGATGGCCAATGTCTGGAACGCCGACGATACGTGGACGATCGAAGTCTACGAGAACGGCGTGAAAACGGGCGACATGACGAAGAAATCGATGATCGATCCGTGGTCATCGGCTTACTTCTGCGGCTTCTGCGGCTTGAAGGATACCTACGCCAGCAAGAACGACCATATTTTTTATTATACGATCAAGACTCCCGGCGCTGCGCTGCGCGTCGTCGCGCGCGACGGCTACGGGAACCTCTTCGAACAGTCCGAGATTACGACGCCGCTCGAAGCGGATTATCCCGACGCCTATTGATCGATCGACGATCGATAGCATATAGTTCCAGCGAAGGAGGCCCGGCAGATCGCCGGGCCTCTGTCGTGCAGTGGATCGGACGGGTCTTCGGCACGCCCGAACGGTTGCAGGGTGCCGTTTCCCGCCGTTTCGCCATTACTGTTCGAACACCACGACCTTCGCCCGTATCGCTGCGAGGGTGAATCCTCCGGCGAGTGCCGTAATACGCAGTGCGGGGGTATCGTCGTAGATCAGGACCTGATGTCTGAGCGTTCGTTTTTCGGCCGCGGTCACCGTGAAGGTCTGGTTCCCCAGCTCGATGCGGGCGTCGCCTGCGGCTTCCAGCTCCAGATAGACGGCGCCGAAGGGTACGGCGGGCAGCGGCCGCTTCGGCGCGACGGTTTCGCCGCTTTCGAGACGGATCGCTCCGCTGTCGGCCGGTGTCGGGGAGTTGAAATCACTGAAGCGTGTGTATTCCAGCAGCAGCTTTCCCTGCCCCTCGTCGTCGGGCGCGAGAAAGTCGGTCGAGACGAAGTCGATGGCGTGACGGTTGATCCGGTCGAAGTGGACGAACTTGTCGGCGTGCGACTCGCGCATCAGCCCCGCCTGCTTCGCCCGTGCGACCTCGCGGGAGTAGGCCGCTTCGTCGAAACGGGTAGCGCTGACGGCAACGATGACGTCTCCCAGCGCCTCGATCCGTTCGAAGGTAGTCTGGTAGAGAATACCCATCAGCCGCACGTCGTCGATGCCGATGCGGCGGATGACGTCGTTCGCGCGGTTGTTGGAGGTGACGACGTAGTTGCCGCGCCCCAGCAATTCGTCGGCTGCAGCGATGATGTCGCGGTAATGCCGTCCCGTCGGGTCGTAGAGCTTCGGTTCGATGAAGGTGTAAAGTCCGTTGCGTGCGCATTCCGTCAGATACTCCCGAAGCGTGGGGATGCGCGTCCGGCGTGCGGGCGTCGCGGCTTTGAGAATATAGTCCGACCGCAGCGCTTCGAGCGTCTTGCCGGCGACCGTGACCGGTTCCGACAGCGGCGTGCCGTCGGCGTGCAGACAGGTGCGGTTGAGCGTGCTGTCGTGCATGACCACCAGCTCTCCGTCGGCCGAGAGCCGCACGTCGGTCTCGATGGCTCCGAATCCAGCCGTTTTTGCCAAACGGATGGCTTCCAGCGAATTTTCGCCTGCAACGGTGTAGCGCAGGTTCACGCCGCGATGGGCGATGAAGACCCGCTTGCGGGATTGCGCCGCAGAATCGTTCGAAGGTCGGCAGACGGCTGCCGCACTCCACACGAGCGCAGCGAACAGGAGAAGGAGCGTTTTTTTCATGGTTCTGGTTTTTATCGCCGGTGGCGGTTACCGTTCACAAAGATAACACAAAACGGGTGCAGCGTCAAATTTTTTCGCCTCTGCCGAGCCGTCGTCTCTTTGAGACGAAGGGTGCTCTTCGGGGGCGCCGGCACCGTGCGCGTCCTGCGATCTGCCGCTGAATTCCGCTCCAAGATTTTGCACGATCGGGGTCGTGCTTCGCGGGAGAATCCGAAAAAACCGTAACACCGAGCGAAAAAAAAGTTATCTTTGTATTATGGACGGTTCGAAAGATAGAGATCCCGGATTTTTTACTGTTCTTTTTGAACAGTACAAAGAACCCTTTACCCGTTTTGCCAACTCCTTCGTTCGGGATTGGGCCATTTCGGAGAATCTCTTCGTGGATGCGCTGGTCGATTACTGGCAGCGGCGCGATTCGCTGTCCGAAGATACGAACGTGCCGGGCTATCTGCTCACCTCGGTGCGCAACAAGGCGCTCAATCATTTGCGCCACCAGCGTATTCGTGAAAAGTCGTCCGACGAACTGATGCGCCTCGCCCGTCACGAGCTGGATTTCCGCATCTCCTCGCTCGAGAATTTCACCATGCAGTCGCTCTTCTCCTCCGAGATCCATGAAATCGTCCGGCGGACGCTTGCCGAGATGCCCGCTCAGACGCGCCGCATCTTCGAGATGAGTCGCTTCGAAAACCGCAAGAACGCCGAAATCGCCGGCGAACTGAATATCTCACTGAAGACTGTCGAATTCCATATCAGCAAGGTTCTCAAAGTATTGCGTGTGAGATTGAAAGATTATTTACTCTTGTTTTTCTTCTTTTTTTTGCGTTGAGGTCGTTTCCCGTTAGGGTATTTTCCATCGAATGTGTTATTAGTATAAAAACACCCGATCGAGCTTGTGCATCCGATTCGGGCGAATGGAAAGATGAATATGGAACGGGAACTATTATATCGTTATTTCAACGGCGGCACGACGTCCGACGAAGAGCAGCGGATCATGGAGTGGGCCGAAGCTTCGCCCGAAAATTACCGCGAATATCTTGAGGAGCGGCGGCTGTGGTGCGCCCTGATGTTCCACGCCGAGCGGCACTCTGCACAGCGTCCCGCATGGATGCGGCGTCTGGCGGCATGGCGCGTGAGCGGCGTTGCGGCCTGCATCCTGCTGCTGGTCGGTGTCGCGGGAATCTTCTTTGCCGGCCGAATGCTTTCGGATGAGCGGATGCAGCAGGTGATCGTTCCCGCCGGTCAGCGCGCCGAACTGCGGCTTTCGGACGGCACCAAAGTATGGCTGAATTCGAAGAGCCGGCTGGAGTATCCTGCGTCGTTCGGATGGCACTCGCGTAAGGTGAAACTCTCGGGCGAGGGCTATTTCGAGGTGACGCACAACGAACGCAAACCGTTTGTCGTGCAGACCGAAGACTACGATGTCCGGGTGCTCGGCACGACTTTCAACGTCTATGCCTACGACAACGACCGCTATACCTTCGAGACGGCATTGCTGGAGGGCATGGTGGAGGTTTCGTCGCGCAGCGACGCTTCGCAGCGGCTCATGCTGCAACCCAACGAGGCGGCCGTCATGGCCGCCGACGGCCGCCTGACGCGGACGCGGCTGACCGATATGGGGCGTTTCCGCTGGACCGAAGGGTTGATCTGCCTCAACGACGTTCCTTTCGGCGAGCTGCTCGAACGTTTCAGCGACTACTTCGATATCCGCATCCTGCTGAAGAATCCCAAGTTGTACGACGTCCGCTGTACGGGCAAGTTCCGTCAGAGCGACGGCATCGACCACTCGCTGCATGTGTTGCAGCGGTTCGTCAACTTCCGCTATACGCACGATGAAGAGCGGCACACGATCGAAATACGTTAAGCGCCGCCGGCAGCCGGCTGAAACCTGCCGGTGCGGCGAATGAACCCTGATTAAGAAACCAACCTGAACTCCCGATAGCCTATGAAGTAGCACAATTCGACAAAATGAGACGGAGCGATGCGCCAACACCGCCCCGTCCGGCAGATTAACACCTGCGACTTACCTATCCAAGTATTAATCATTCTCTATTCTGCAAAAGTATGAATAAAAACGTTAGTGTCGGCATCCCGATGCAAAAATTATGCGGATGCCTGACTAAAATCCTGTGTACCTGTGCAGTTTTCGTGCTGCTGACGGGTACAGCGTACGCCCAGAACGCTGCGGTGACGCTCGACAGGAAAAAGGCTCCCGTCAGGGAAATTCTCAACGATATCGAACGGCAAACCGACTACCTGTTTGTCTACAACAACGAACAACTCGATTTCGACGTCTCCGTCACGGCGCGCAACGAACCCGTACAGACGGTGCTCCAGCGCATTTTCGCGGGCACGCCGATCCGGTTCATGTTCGAGGGGAAGCACATCGTGCTGCGCAAGCAGCAGGGGTCTGCCGAGAGCGCTTCCGTACCCCCCCCCGCGAAGCAGACCGTTACAGGTACGGTGACCGATGCGGCCGGCAAGCCCATCGTGGGCGCGACAGTGCTCGTGAAAGGCGGCACCACCGGTACGACGACCGATGTCGACGGCCGTTTCTCGCTGACGATTCCTGCCGGCAGTCTGCTCGAGGTGTCGTTTCTGGGCTATGCCAAACAGGAGGCGGCTACGACCGGCCGCACGTCGCTCGATATTCGTCTGAAGGAGGACGCCACGACACTCGACGAAGTGGTGGTCGTGGGGTATGGTACGATGAAAAGACGCAATCTCGTCGGTGCCGTGGATCAGGTCGATAGTCGGGTGATCGGCGATCGCTCGAACGGTAATCTGGCACGTTCGCTTCAGGGCGAATTGCCGGGTCTGAACATTAGCTTTACCGACAGCAAGCCGTCGCGTGGAGCTAAGTTCAACGTCCGCGGAGAGACCTCCGTCGGTGCCGGCGGCTCGACGCTGGTGCTTATCGACGGCGTGGAAGGCAGCATGGATGCGATCAATCCGCAGGATGTCGAGAGCGTCTCGGTGCTCAAGGACGCGTCGTCGACAGCCGTATACGGCGCGCGCGGTGCTTTCGGCGTGGTGCTGGTCACTACCAAAAGTCCCAAACGGGGTGCTCCCGAGATCAACTACAACGGTTCGGTCTCCTTCAACCGCCGCACGGTGATTCCCGATGTCATTACCGACGGTCTGACGTGGATCAACTGGTGGAAGGATTCGTACAACGGGTATTACAACGGATCGAAATCCCTGTTGAGCCATGTCGACAGTACGGTTCCCTATTCGGAAGCGATCTATCAGGAGCTGATCCGGCGGCAGGCCGATCCGTCGCTTTCGCGCACTACGACGCTGGAGGGGGATTCGATGTTCGGATGGGCCTATATGGAGTCGACCGACTGGCTGGACCTCTTCTATAAGGATTACAATATCTCGCACGAACACAACCTCTCGATTTCGGGCGGCAACGAGAATGCGGATTACTATGTTTCGGGTCGTTTCTACGACATGGACGGCATCTACCGCGTCGGCGACGAGTCGTATAAGAAGTACGACCTGCGTGCGAAGGGATCGCTGAAGATCCGTCCGTGGTTCAAGGTTACGAACAACACCTCGCTGGCGATCATCGATCAGCACGAACCGAAGCATTCGCGCAATAATTTCGCCGTGCAGAAGGCGATCAACCATGCCGCCATGCCGCTGTCGCCCGTGAAAAACCCCGACGGTTCGTGGACGACGGCCGCCGCCATTTCGGGATATGCCGCCTTCTCGGAGGGCACCTCCTACCGCAACAACGACTATTTCTATTTCCGTAACAAGCTGTCGGCCGACATCGATATCGTCAAGGGCGTTCTGAAGGCGCAGGCCGACTACTCCTACAACTATACGAGCCGCAAACGGGTCGATGTACAGAATCCGATCAAGTACTCCAAGAAGCCGGGCGTCTATCTGCTCGAATCGGAGTCGGCCGGCGCATCGCTTTCGCAGGTGGACTACGATACACGTTATCAGGCGGCCAACGCCTATCTGACCTTCACGCCAAAACTCGGTGCCGATCACGACCTTACGGTTCTGGCCGGTTGGAACATCGAGGATCAGACCTACAAGACGCTCTCCGTCTCGCGCACGGGTTTCGTCACGCCCAACAAGCCTTCGTTCTCGCTGATGAACGGCGTGGCGGCGAATCCGTCGGCGGGTGGCAACGCTTGGTCGTATGTAGGTGCTTTCTACCGTGTCAATTACAGTTATAAGGGGAAGTATCTGGCCGAAGTGAGCGGTCGTTACGACGGCTCTTCGAAGTTCCCGATCCACTCCAAATGGGGATTCTTCCCCTCCGCATCTGCCGC
>OGHO01003100.1_pt1 | contig 11537 bp, 10 predicted proteins | sample 1571421 | NCBI WGS metagenome assembly OGHO01 (sample SAMEA2581937, study PRJEB24529) | metagenome | biome: Human gut stool | place: China | collected 2011
TCCAGGGAAGACCACAGCAGGGACAGTTCCAGGGACAGCCGCAGCAGGGACAGTTCCAGGGACAGCCACAGCAGGCACGCCCGCCTAAGAAACCATTTAAGATGACGAAACAGTTATGGGCATTGCTTATTGCGGTCATTGCAGTTGTAGTAGTTGCAATTGTTGCACTTGTGGTAGTGAAGAATCAGAAAAAGAAAGTAAATATCAACGATTATATTTCTGTAGAGTATAACGGATATGAAACAGCAGGAACAGCATATGTTGATTTCGACGAGACCGGATTCAGTGAAGCTGTTATCAAGGCACAGGGAAAGAAACTTAAAAATGTAAAATCTCTTGATGACCTTGACTGGAGTGACCTTGCTGATGTGATGGGAAGCAGTAACTGGGATTTGATTGACAGTATTACTTTTGATGTGAAACCGGATTCAGACCTGTCAAATGGGGATGTGGTAACTGTTACTGCTTCATGGGATGAAGATTATGAGAAAAAAGCAGGAGTTAAAATTCTTTCCAAAGAACAGGAATTTACAGTAGAAGGACTGGAAGAAGTAAAAGAAGTTGATCCGTTTGAAGATATCGAAGTAACCTTTTCGGGAACACCACCTTATGTATATCCAAACTGGACAAATAATTCAGAGGATGACTATTTACGTTATCTGTGGTTCAATTTTGAAGATTATGACAGTCTTGATGTCGGAGATACCGTAACTTTAACAGTTGATGAATCAGAAGAGAATGCATTGGCAAATGGTTACAAATTCACACAGACATCAAAAGAATATATTGTATCCGGAGTAGATTCTTATGTAACATCTGCTGCAGATATTTCAGCAGACAATCTGGATTCCATGAAAAATGAAGCAACAGATGCGTTAGATGCATATTTTGCAAATAACAATTCCTATATTGGAAATTCCGGATTCAGTTATGAAGGTTCTTATTATCTGGTTGCAAAAAACAGTGATACATGGGGTGATACGAACGTCCTTTATCTGGTATTTTCGACAACTGTAACCAGTGCAGAAAATGCATTTGAGCCAACTGTTGTATACTTCCCGGTAAAATATACAAATATTATGGCATTATCCGATGGAAGCCAGAACTTTAATACATATGGTGATATCGAAGGATATACTGATTTAGAGTATGATGATGGATGGGATAATGTTGAGGGTTATACAGATGGGGCACAGATGTTTAATGATTTGGTTGTAACTCAGAAGGTTGATTATACTTACGAAGTAACTGATAATTTAACTCAGTTTGGAAACTAAAGGAGAAGAAAATGAATTCTGGAAATAATTTTACAAAGCACATTCATGTGAAAAATATCATTCGTCTGTTATCTATTTTGTTAATGGTATTTTTCTTTGTGCCATCATTTATGGTATCCTGTGCAGGATATGGAAATATTAAAATCAGCGCTTTTAAAGCTATGACAGGTATTAAGATAGAGGGTGAAAGTGTAACAGACCCGAAAATAATCTGCATCATAATGCTGCTGCTTCCAATCGCTATGCTGGCTCTCTGGTGCTTAAAGAGCGTATTAAAAGATAAAATTGCTGCAATCGCATCCGGAAGCTGTGCTGTTGTTGACTTTATTTTCTGGATTGCACTTTGCGTCGGAGTAAATAAGGAGGCAACAGATAATTACTGTACAGCGAAAGTTACAGCCGGATTTATATTTAATATATTGTTTATTCTGGCAATTGTAGTGTTGGATCTGTTGATTATTATCAACGTACTTCAGGCTGAGAAACCATTAATCAGACAGAAAATGATGAACGGATATCAGGGAATGCCACAGCAGAATATGTATGGAAATGTGCCACCACAGCAGGGACAGTTCCAGGGACAGCCAGTGCCGCCACAGCAGCAGGGACAGTTCCAGGGACAGCCAATGCCGCCACAGCAGGGGCAGTTCCAGAGCCAGCCAGTACAGCCACAGCAGCCAGTACAGCCGGTATGCAGTAAATGTGGTGCTCCGCTTGTAGCTGGAAATAAGTTTTGTACCAAGTGCGGAAATCCGGTTGCATAAACTGGAATAGGAAATAAGTAATAAGTAAAGTAGAAGCCCCATCGTCTGATTATTCAGAATGGGGCTTCTTTTCTGCTGCAGCATTGCAGGCACAGGATTTTATACAGCCTGACTGCAGAGCTGTTTCTTTTTCCGGTTCTTCCAAACAAGATAGGAAATCATAAGTGGTACACCGGCACCAATCCATGCTACCGGGCTTGCCAGACGGACTGACCAGTATCCATATGGATTTAAAAGGAGCCATACGACACCGACACGGCAAATCATTTCAAAGATACCGCTGACCATAGGCATGATACCTTTTCCAAGTCCCTGCAAAGAAGTACGATAAAGGTAAATAAGAGCAAGAAAGAAGAAAAAGCAGCTGATGGTATTTAAGTACTGTGTGGCATAACTGTAAATGGCTTCCGTCGGTTCGCTTAAGAAAAGGGAAACAATGGAACGGCCAAATACAGTACAGATGAATGCAGCAATTGCAACAGTTCCAAGGGCGATTCCAAAGGCCTTCTTCATGCCATCGAAGATGCGTTCGTATTTTCCGGCACCTAAGTTCTGACCGCAGTAAGTAGACATTGTGGTTCCAAGAGCCGGCATTGGCTGGGTAGAAATCTGTTCTACCTTGGATGCAGCAGTAAAGGCTGCAACAGCACTGGAACCAAATACATTTACTGCAGACTGAAGAATCATGGAACCAACAGCTATCAGAGAGTAGTTCAAAGCCATCGGGATACCAAGTCCCATCATCTGGGCGGTTGTCACGCGGTCGATGTAGTAATCACTTTTTCTGGTGCGGAGAATCGTGAATTTACGGTACATATAAATAAGACAGAGAACAGCGGAAATACCCTGTGAGATTACGGTGGCATATGCAGCACCTGCAACATTTAGTTTTAAAGTTACAATACAGAATAAATCCAGCACAATATTAAGAGCGGAGGAAAACAGCAGGAAGTATAATGGAGTCTTGCTGTCACCAACACCTCTTAAAATTCCGGAAACAACATTGTACATCATACTGGTAATGATACCCCAGAAGATAACCCGGATATAAGAGTCTGCCATATCAAGAATATTATCCGGTGTGTTCATAAAGATTAAAAGCTCCCGGGAAGTAGTAACAGTCAATGCGGTAAGAACCACGGAAATGATTATGGTTAAGAGGAAGGATAAAGCAACAATATGCTTTAAACGGCTTTCATCCTTTGCACCGAAAGCCTGTGATACCATAACACCGAATCCCTGGGCAAGTCCGGATGCAAAACCAAGTACCAGAAACATAATAGAACCGGTTGCACCTACAGCAGCCAGGGCATCTTCTCCCAAAAACTGTCCTACAATGATGGTATCTACCATACTGTAGAACTGCTGGAACAGATTTCCGAACAATACAGGAAGTGAGAAGAAAAGAATTAATTTCAGTGGATTTCCGGTTGTCATATCTTTCGTCATAATTATAAGCTCCTTTCATAATTTTTTGCAGAAATGTTCTGCACTATATGAGAAAAAAGTACTATATTCTTTGGAAACGGGATTAGTATACATTGGTAAAATAAAAATGACAATGTAAAAATCAATTTAATTATGGTATAATTCGCTCATGAATACGAATTTAGAATATTACAAATTTTTTTATTATGTAGGAAAACTTCACAGTATTACATTGGCAGCAGAAGAACTGAATGTTTCACAGCCGGCAGTGTCCCAGGCAATCCGTAATTTGGAGCGGGAACTGGGAACCACCCTTTTCATGCGGACATCCAGAGGGGTGCGTCTGACTGCAGAGGGGCAGACACTTTACGGCTATGTGCAGCGGGGCTATGAGACCATCCGGGAAGGCGAACGCAAATTCCTTGAAATGCAGGAGCTGACCAGCGGAGAAGTATGTATCGGAGCCAGCGATATGACACTGCAGTTTTATCTGCTTTCTTATCTGGAACAGTTTCATGAGCAGTATCCGAAAATCAGAATTACAGTTACCAATGCACCGACACCGGAGACACTGAAATATCTGCAGAGCGGTAGAATTGATTTTGGTGTAGTCAGCACGCCCATGGAGACAACGAAGAATATGCATGTGATTCCGGTGCGTGAGATAGAAGATGTCTTTGTGGCAGGACGAAAATTTGAATATTTAAAGGGCGGTAAATTAAGCTATAAAGAATTGGAACATCTGCCGGTTATGTGCCTGGAGGGAAATACCTCTACCAGAAAATATGTAGAGGAATTTCTGCTGGGAGAAGGCGTTGTGATTCATCCGGAGATAGAACTTGCCACCAGCGATATGCTGATACAGTTTGCGAAAAGGAGCCTTGGCATAGCAAATGTGGTCAGGGACTTTGCTCAGGAAGAAATTGAAAAGGGGGAACTGTTTCAGATTACATTTAATAAGAAGATTCCTGCCAGACAGTTCTGTATTGTTTCAGATGACAGGGTTCCGTTGACTGCAGCAGCAGAAAAATTGTTGAAATTATTACAACATAAGTAAAACTTATACCGAGTATAAGGAATATTGACTTTACTTATAATATCTGATTCGTTATAATCAGAAAGTAAGAAGCAGAGAACTGGTTTTTACACCGGTTCTTTTTTGCTTTACAGGAAATTGCTTTCCTGTAAAGTAAAAAACGCTCCGCGAGTAGCTCGTAAAGCGTGTTTCTCATAGTTACGCGAGCAGCGAGAAGAACATATTTCTTATTATAAGGAGGAAATAAAAATGGTTACAGCAGTAGTTGGTGCAAACTGGGGAGATGAAGGAAAAGGCAAGATTACTGATATGCTTGCAAAGGAAGCAGATATTATTATCCGTTTCCAGGGTGGTGCAAATGCAGGACATACTATCGTAAATGATTACGGAAAATTTGCATTACATACCCTTCCATCAGGAGTGTTCTACGGACATACCACAAGTATTATCGGAAATGGTGTTGCACTTGATATCCCGAAGCTTTTCAATGAGATGAAGTCTATTACAGACCGTAATGTACCGGCACCTAAGCTTTTGGTTTCTGACCGTGCACAGATTGTTATGCCGTATCATGTGCTTTTTGATCAGTACGAAGAGGAGCGTCTTGGCAAGAAATCATTCGGTTCAACCAAGTCAGGTATTGCACCATTTTATTCAGATAAATATGCTAAAATCGGTTTTCAGGTAAGTGAACTTTTCGATGAAGATACTTTGGCAGAAAAGGTAGACCGTATCTGTGAAATGAAAAATATTATGTTGGAGCATATGTACCACAAACCATTACTGGATAAAACTGAATTATTAAATACATTACATGAGTACCGTGATATGGTTGCTCCGTATGTCTGTGATGTTTCTTTATATCTTGATAAAGCAATCAAAGAAGGAAAGAACATTCTCTTAGAGGGACAGCTTGGAACCTTAAAAGATCCGGATCACGGAATTTATCCGATGGTAACATCTTCTTCTACATTGGCTGCATATGGTGCAATCGGTGCAGGAATTCCACCATATGAGATTAAGAAAATTGTTACTGTATGTAAAGCATATTCTTCTGCTGTTGGTGCAGGTGCATTCGTTAGCGAAATCTTTGGCGAAGAAGCGGATGAATTAAGAAAACGTGGCGGAGACGGCGGAGAATTCGGTGCAACCACAGGACGTCCAAGACGTATGGGATGGTTTGACTGCGTGGCAAGTAAATATGGCTGCCGCATGCAGGGAACTACCGATGTAGCATTTACAGTGTTAGATGTTTTAGGATATTTAGATGAGATTCCGGTTTGCGTAGGATATGAAATCGACGGAGAAGTAACCACAGACTTCCCTGTAACCACAAAGCTTGAAAAAGCAAAACCTGTATTAAAGAAACTTCCGGGCTGGAAGACAGATATCCGTGGAATTAAGAAATACGAAGACCTTCCGGAAAACTGCCGTAAATATGTAGAATTCATTGAAGAACAGATTGGATATCCGATTACCATGGTTTCTAACGGACCGGGAAGAAATGATATCATTTATCGTTAAGAATAAAGGCAGATTGTGATGATAAAAAATGTAATCTTTGACGTAGGAAAAGTGCTGGTAGACTTTTGCTGGGAAGAAGTATTTCATAAGCTCGGTTTTGAGGGGGAAACTTTTGAATGTGTGGCGGATGCTACCGTCCGTTCCGTAACCTGGAACGAATTCGACCGGGGAGCAAAGCCGGATGAAGAGATTATTGCTGCATGCATCAAGGAAACACCGGATTATGAAAGAGAAATCAGACTCTTTTATGACCATGTAGGAGAGACGATTCGTACTTATCCATATACGGTGCGGTGGATACGAAGCCTTGAGAAAAATGGATATCATACCTATATATTATCTAATTTTCCAAAGAGCACTTATGAAAAAGCAACAGAAGAACTTTCTTTTGAAAAGGAGACTACCGGAGCAATCTTTTCCTATCAGGTGAAGTGCATCAAGCCGGAAGTGGAAATTTATAAGCTATTGCTGGACAGATACCATTTAGTGCCACAGGAATGTGTATTCATAGACGACCGTCCGGAAAACATAGAGACGGCAGAAAAGCTTGGCATTACAGGCATACAGTTTCAGAATCAGCAGCAGGCAAAGAGAAGGCTTTTGGAACTTGGTGTCGTATCCGGTAGTTAATAAGTAAAGATTATGTAAAAAAAGAATAATTGTCTATTCGTTTCTTGCATTTCAATAGCGAAATGCTTATAATGAGCGTAAGCAGACGGGTAGCAACGCAACTGGCAGGAGTTACTCCTGCCAGTTTTTTTACTTTACAGGAAATTGCTTTCCTGTAAAGCGTGTTTTCGCAGTTGCACAGTAAGCAGGGAGAATACAATGAGGATAACAGGTTTAAAGAAAAAGCTGATAAGTCTCATAGTGGCTGTTATTATGACGGTTTCAGGAATGTATGTTGAAAATATCAACATAGATTCTTCCTTTGTATGTGAAGATACTGCGAACCAGAATTTCATACAGGCAGCACATTTATCCAGACCATCAGAGAGCTGTACTGAAGAACTTTTGGGAAATCGTGAGACCGGCAGGATTACAGCAGGATACCGCAGATTGTCGGAGAAAAACAACGATTTGGAAGGAGCAGCATTATCCCTGGCAGCAGTATTGCCTGAAAATCAGGCAAAAGACGGCTGGAACTTTGAATTACGGAAATCAAAGGATGTTTTGGACAGCAGGAGTGTCATTATAGGCTATATCCATCATCAGGATGGAGCGAAGGGCTGACTATCACAAGTTAGAAGCAATTTACCTGTGCGCAGAGGAGCATAGGTTTCTTTGCGTACAATATCAGGTCATAACTGTGATAGGAGGATAATAAAATATGGCACAGGATATTGTAGTAGCGCTTATGGGCATTATGGCAGCGGCAGCAGTTGCTGCATGCTGGTGGTATGAGCATCATGGCAGAGAGGAGGAACAGGAAAAGACGAAAGAAGTATAAATGAATAAAAGAAGATAGAGGGCTTGTAGCAGGAAAGGACAGAATATGAGAAAGACAAAAATTATATGTACATTAGGACCGGCAACAAAGGATGATGAAGTATTAAAACAGTTAATGGAAAATGGAATGGACGTGGCAAGAATTAACTTTTCCCACGGCTCACAGGCAGAACATAAAGTAACCATGGATCGTGTAAAAAAGATGCGTAAGGAACTGGGCAGACCGGTTGGAATTCTTCTTGATACCAGTGGACCGGAAATCAGGATTGGACAGCTGGAGGGTGGCAGAGCAGAACTGCTTCCGGGAGATACCTTTAAACTCACCACCAATGATATTATGGGAAATAAAGAGCGGGTCTCTATTACTTACAAGAATCTGGTACATGATGTCAAAGCCGGAACCAGAATTCTGATCGATGATGGACTGATTGAAATGCTGGTAACCAATGTGACAGAAACTGAGATTACCTGTAAAGTAGAAAATGGCGGTGTGATTTCAGACCGCAAAGGAATTAATGTACCGAATGTAAATCTGTCCATGCCTTATATCAGCCCGAAAGACCGCTCCGATATTCTATTTGGAATTGAGCAGGGTGTAGATTTTATTGCAGCATCTTTTGTACGCTGTGCAGATGATGTGCTGCAGTTACGGAAAATTATGGCAGAGCAGGGCTGCAATGACATTAAGATTATCTCTAAAATTGAAAACCGTCAGGGTGTAGATAATATTGATGAGATTCTGGCAGTGTCAGATGGCATTATGGTTGCCAGAGGAGACATGGGAGTGGAGATTCCGATTCGTGAAGTTCCGGCAATTCAGAAGAAAATTATAAAAAAGGTTTACCATGCAGAAAAGGTTGTTATTACGGCAACACAGATGCTGGATTCCATGATGAAGAATCCGCGTCCGACCAGAGCAGAAGCAACCGATGTAGCCAATGCTATTTATGATGGAACCAGTGCAATTATGCTGTCTGGTGAGACTGCTGCCGGAAAATATCCGGTGGAGGCATTAAAAACCATGACAGAGATTGCAGAATATACAGAAAATGATATTGACTATGAGAAACGTTTCCGCCAGCTGGAGAAGATTGATAATCCGGATGTAACCGATGCCATTTCCCATGCAACCTGTATGACTGCCATTGACATCAATGCGGCAGCAATTGTTACGGTAACCAAATCCGGCAAGACTGCCCGCATGATTTCAAGATATCGTCCGAAATGTGCAATTATCGGCTGTACCCCATCGGAAAAGAGTTATTATCAGATGAATCTTTCCTGGGGCGTAACACCACTTATGATACAGGAAGAGACGGATACAGAAGCATTGTTTAATAATGCAATGGAATCCGCAGAACAGCATGGATATGTACAGCATGGAGATTTGGCGGTTATTACAGCTGGAATTCCATTGGGTATTTCCGGTACCACCAATCTGATTCGTGTAGTAGTGACGGGACACTTAAAGAAATAGGAGCGCAGATAGTATGAATGAACAACCGAAATTAGCAGTGCTGATTGATGCAGAAAATGTATCCAATAAATATGTGAAACTAATTATGGATGAGGTCAGCAATTACGGGGTGGCTACTTATAAGCGGGTTTATGGAGATTATTCGAATCCGAGCGTATCTGCATGGATGAAAAATATGCAGGAGTATGCTCTGACACCGGAATTGCAGTGTAATTATACTGCAGGAAAAAGTGCTTCTGATTCAGCATTGATTATAGATGCCATGGATATTCTTTATTCCGGCAAAGTCAGCGGTTTCTGTCTGGTGTCGTCAGACAGTGATTTTACCAAACTTGCCATGCGCTTAAAGGAAGCTGGTATGATGGTAATCGGAATGGGAGAAGAGAAGACACCGAAGTCCTTTGTAAATGCCTGTGAGAATTTCAAGTATCTTGATTTACTTTATAATAAGGAAGAAGCAGAGGAAAAACAGCGCACAGCCACCACAAGAAGAAATACGAATGCATCTTCGGAAAAGGATGCCGGGGACAATGACAACCTTCCGAAGCTTTCGGATATTGAAAAGGAGGTAATCTCCATTATCCGGAGCAATGCAGAGGAAAATGGCTGGATTAATATTTCTGAGCTTGGAATCAATCTGAGCAAACGTATTCCGGGCTTTGACCCACGAAATTACCAGTGTAGTAAACTTTCTACCTTCTTAAAGAAGTTTAGGAGCATTGAATTAAACCCGATTGAGAATCCACACAATAAGCTGTTGAAGGTTGTGTATGCAAAAATAAAAGAGTAGAAAAGAATGTAAAAGCTTCTTTTTCCAGAGTTGTATTTGGCTGGCGAAAGAAGCTTTTTACATAATATTTTTAAAGCGTAGATACATGCTGTAACTAAAATCTGGTTATAAGCAAAAAAACAGGAAGCCTTGATTTATCAGGCTTCCCGCTCCATTAAATAATGCGGAAGATGGGACTTGAACCCATTGCCCCACAAACCAACCGAATAACAGAAAGGCTTTCAGTGTACTTCTATCGTAACGTGTTCAAAAAGGTGTTCAACTTCACAAACTGGAAGTTAACCAATTCATTGTCTTGAAATATTAATTGCACTCTATTCAATCAACATATCAGATATTGATATCCTTCCATTTTCGCCGAAATCATTCTCTGTCTTTTCAAAATCATAAATCAAAAGTTCAGGTTTATTTCTAACACATTCTTTTATACACTGCCCCGATTTTCCAAGGACCATTGTCGGAGCCGTTTGAAATGGTGAAATAGCATTTACAGAAATAGTGGTAGTAACATTTTCAACTGCTCGAGTTTGTAAGTGTCCTTTAATCATGTTATATCTTTCGTTATCATCTATATCTGCTACATCATAAAATAGAACTAGATTTATATCTGTATTTCTTTTGTATAGTTCTCGAAAGAATTCAGGAAATCTGATTTCAAAACAAATTCTTATTCCAAATTTTATCCCTTCCATTTCAAATATTCCATTATTACTGCCTTTTGTGAAATTATCCTTATCCCATCCCCACAAGGCACGCTTATCATAGAACTCAATTTGACTATTAGGCTGAAACAACATTGCTCTATTGTATATTTCTTTTTCTTTAAATATAGTTCCAATAATAAATGAAATGTCATTTTTGTTAGCTATTGATTGAAGTTTATCACACATTATCTGAACAAGATTAAAATCAACACATGACGCATTAGATATATTTCTCGGAGGATACCCTGTTAATGAACATTCTGGAAATATAAGCAACTGAACCTTTTCAGTTTTTGCGATATATATTGCTTTTTCTATTTCTTTATAATTCTCACTAATATTTCCAGATACAGCAAATTGATACGCAGCAATTCTCATTTAACAATCATCTTCTCTCTACAAATAACAATTTATAGAGCAAGTATACACTAATGATGTTCTATTTGCTAGATGAATTTCAAACTGATACATTATCGTAAGTTTGCTTTGTGCAAATTGCACAAAGACAATTCACAGCATTAACGATTTTTAATAAAATGATGATTTCTATATTCATTAAAAAAAAATTATTGCACTCTATTATTTCGAGAACCAACTCGACTATTTGATTTCCAACTTAAAATTTTCGTTTTCTTTTGCTAATAGACTACTCAATTTTAGTACCATATAATATTAGCATTGCAAGCTTGTTAGAGAAATTAATAAACATTTTTTATATCATTTGTGAGGTGATAATATTGAAAAAAACTATATATTCCGCAATGAAAAATTACGTCGAAATGATGCATTCATAAAAAATGAAATTTTAAAAATTGATGTGCCAACTTTAAAAACTTGGTATCTTAATAAAATTACACAATATAATTTGACTGCACGTCAGTTTAAAGAAATGAAGTCATTGTTGAATATGCTTTTTGATTATGCTATTGAAAAGAAAATTTGTACCCAAAATATATCACGTTTAATTCGTAATATATCACGAAAAAAATTTTCTGTTAACCCTACAAAAGCTGTAACTGAACAAGTATTTGTCGGGTTATAGGACAAAACGTGTTGATGGCTAATCCCATTCTGTAAAAGATTTATCC
>OGHO01003128.1_pt1 | contig 11448 bp, 7 predicted proteins | sample 1571421 | NCBI WGS metagenome assembly OGHO01 (sample SAMEA2581937, study PRJEB24529) | metagenome | biome: Human gut stool | place: China | collected 2011
GGACGCAGACGGCTCTTACCGCCGGCGACCACCGCTTCGAAGACGCTCGATCCGCGCTCGACGAGCAGGTTGGTATAGTCCACCAGCACGATACCGTTCTTCGTCACGATACCCACCAGCATGATCGCACCGATCAGCGCAATGATCGACAGCGGAGTCGCCGTCACCCACAAGGCGAGGAACGTACCCGTGAAGGCCAGCGGAATGGTGAACATGATGATGAAGGGGAACATCAGCGACTCGAACTGCGTAGCCATGACGATGTAGACCAGAATCACGATCAGCGCGAAGAGCGTCAACAGGTCGCTGAATGCGTCGCCCTGATCCTCGACCGTACCGCCCAGATCCAGACTCATGCCGTCGGGCAGGGGATAATCGTTCAGAATCTGATTGATCTGCGGCACGACCGTACCCAGCGCGACGCCGTCGCCCAGCGAGGCCTTGACATAAATCACACGCTGACGGTTCTCGCGCTCGATCGACGGCGAGGCGAACTCCTCGACCACCGTAGAGACCTCCTTCAATTTCACGGGCTGGCCGTCCGCACCGTAGAGCACGATATTCTCGACGTCCTGAATACTCGTACGGAACGGCTCGCCGTAACGCACCGTAATGTCGTACTCATCGCCGTCCTCACGGTATTTCGAAGCGTCCAGACCGTTGATCCGGTTACGCACCGCCTGCGAGGCCGTTGCGGAGTTTATGCCGTAGTAGGCCAGTTTATCGCGGTCGAAGACTACATTGTACTCGGGACGCAAATCGTCGCGCGAAAGCTGCGCATCGCGAAGTCCCGGTATCTTCGAAAGCCTGTATTTCAAGTCATTGGCGACATCGTTGGTCTGATTGATATCGTGACCGTAGACCTTAACCTGCACATACGACGACCCGCTCATCGATCCCTGATTGCCGCCCGGGGTGACCTCGTAACGGTCGATCTCGGGAATTCGGTCGAAATCCTGACGCAGCAGGTCGGAGATCTGGTAAATCGAACGCTCGCGCTCACCCGAACGGGGCAGACGGAGGTTGTAGTTGATGATGTGCGAACCGGTCGTCTGCATGGCCGAGAAGGCATTGTCGCCCGAACTGGCACCGGCAGATGCCGAAACCAAGATGATCTCAGGATACTTCGCATGGATGATGCTGTCGATCTCGCGGGCGATCTTGGCCGTATATTCGACACTCACGTTCTGCTGCAAGCGGACCGTCGCCCCGATACGTCCGTTGTCCGAAGGCGGGAAGAACTCGAACGGCACTCTGGTAAGCAACAGCAGCGACGACAAGAAGACCACGAGCACGATGCCCAACGTCACCGAACGGTGGGACAGCACGGTACGCAATGCCTTGGCATATGCATTATCGAGCCACGTCAACGCCTTGTCGATCGGCTTGTAGACGATACCGATACCCTTATAGTCGTGCTCGCCGCCCTCCTTATGAAGAATATACGCCGAAAGCATCGGGGTCAGCGAAATAGCCGCCGCGGTCGAAACGCTCACCACGATCGATACGATCCAGCCCAGTTCGCGGAACATAATACCCGAAAGACCCGACACCAGCGTCAGCGGCAGGAATACGGCCACCGTTACCAGCGTCGTGGCGATCACCGACAGCCATACCTCGTTGGTGGCATAGATGGCCGCCTCCTTCGGCTGCGAACCGCGTTCGATGTGCGTCGTAATATTTTCGAGCACCACGATGGCATCGTCCACCACCATACCGATGGCGATCGACAGCGACGACAACGAAATGATGTTCAGCGTCGATCCGACGGCATAGAGGTAGATGAACGAACAGATCAGCGAGACGGGGATCGTCAGACAGATGATGAACGTCGCCCGCCAGCGCCCGAGGAAGACCATCACCACGAGCACCACGAAGATGAAGGCGTACATGATCGTCTCCGACAGCGAACCGATGGCGTCGGTGATCTCCTGCGAACCTTCGTAAATAAGTTCGATCTTCACATCGCCGGGCAACGACGCCGCAATCGCCGGCAGACGCTTCTGCACCTCGTGCACAATGTCGACGGTATTGGCGCCCGACTGTTTCTGAATAATCACGCGCACGCCCAGCTCGCCGTTCACGCGCTCGTCCATCGTCGCCTTCTCCAGCGTATCGCGGATCTCGGCCACGTCGCTGAGCAGCACCTTGCGGCCGTTGCGGTTCGAAATCACCACTTTGCCCAACTGCATCGAAGCATCGGTAAATTCGCCGTCGGCCTTCAAGTTATACGTATTGTTGCCGATATCGATCGTACCGCTCGGAATATTGACGTTCTCGGCGGCGATAATGCTGCCGATCTGCTCGACCGACAGCCCGTAGGCCTCGATCTTCTTGGGATCGACATTGACCTGCACCTCACGTTCGGGAACGCCCATGACCGACACCGAACCCACACCGTTGATTCGGTTGAGGTCGTTGACCAGCTTGTCGTCGAGGATCTTGTTCAGCGCCGGATAGCTCTCATCGGCCGTGACGGCGAGCATCATGACCGGAATCATCGACGACGAGAACTTGAAGATCGTCGGATAGTCCACGTCGTCGGGCAGCAGCGACTGCGTGCGGCTCACGGCGTCGCGGATGTCGTTGGCCGCCTCCGTCAGATCGGAACCGTACTCGAACTCGAGCGTAATCATCGAGAAGTTGTCCGACGACTTCGAGGTCATCTTCTTGAGGTTCTCCACCGTGTTGAGGTTATCCTCCAGCACACGGGTGATATTGGTCTCGATATCGGCCGCATTCGCACCCGAATAGGTCGTAATGACGGCGATCTGCGGAATCTCGATATCGGGATATTGATCGACGGCGAGGTTGTTCAGCGAAAAAAGGCCGAAGACGATGACGCCGACGAAAATCAGAATGGTCGAAATAGGTTTTCGGACCGCTGTTTCGTATATTTTCATGTTCGATTCGTGCTAAAATTACTCTTTCACCTCCACTTCGACACCGTCGGCCAGTTTCGAAAGCGCCGTCACGGCGACCTCTTCGCCCGCTGCGACACCCGAAAGGATGTCCACGTTGCTGCCGATCTGACGACCGACTTTCACGCTGCGGCGCTCGGCCTTACCGTCCTTGACGACATAGAGGTAACGCTCGGACGAACCCACCTGCTTCAGTACGGCCACATCGGGCACCATGATTCCCTCCTTGTCGCCCATGTTGAAGATCGAGCGGGCGAACATACCCGGACGCAGCTTCTCGCTGGCATTGGGAACGGTCACCTCGACCGTGAAGGTACGCGTGGTGGGATCGAGCGCCGGATAGATCAGCGACACCTTGCCTGCGAACACTTCGCCGGGGAAGATATCGGTACGAATTTCGACGGGCATCCCCTTCTTCACAGCAGGGTAATACTGCTCCTGAATGTTTGCGATGATCTTCAGCGGATTGATCTGCATGACATGCAGGATCGGCGTATTGTTGAACAGGTTGCCCGCTTCGTAGTTGCGCGCCGTCACGACGCCCGTGATGGGCGAACGCATCTCGATGTTCTTCTTCAGATTGTCGAGCACCTCCTTCTGCACGTCGAGCGCGGCCTTGGCCTGTTCGAGCTGCTGTGCCGAGATGCCGCCGGCCTCATAGACCGGAACCAGACGGTTGTAGTCGTCGAGCGCCGTCTGATACTGCACCCGCTGCTGATTGTACTGCGTCGGATCGAGCGTCACGAGCAGCTGTCCCTGCTTCACGCGCGAGCCCACGTCGACCAGTATCTTGTCGATATGCACGCCCGAAGCGGCAGGAGTAATGTCATTCTCCTTGAAAGGATCGATCTCGGAGGTATATTCCTCGTTCTGCTCGATCACCTGAAGCGTAGCGGGAACCGTCTTCGTCAACACTTTCTCATCGGCGGCCGTCGTTTCAGCCTGCTTCTTGCCTGTGCAGGATGCAACCATAACCGCTGCAACCAACATAACCAAAACTCTTTTCATACTTCTCTCTATCTATTATTTTCTAATTTCATCCTGTTTAGTTTCCGCCCACCTCTTTGCCGACGATCTGATCGTAGTCGGCCTGTGCGGAGAGATAATCGTAGATTGCCTGCGAATAGTTCAGATGCGCCTGCGTACGATTGAGCTGCGCCGAATTGAGTTCGAGGATCGTGCCCGCTCCCGCACGGAACCGCGTGTCGGAGATCTGATAGGCCTTGTCGGCCTGCGCCATCGTCTGCGCCTGCGCCAGCATCGTCTCGCGCGCCGTCAGCAGATTGTTGATGGCCGATTCCACGGCGACAGTCGTCTGCTTGTGCGCATAGTCGCGTTGCAGGTTGAGCTGCTCGATCTGATTCTTCACCTGCCGGGCCTTATAGTTGTTTTTCAAGCCCGAGAAGATCGGAATCGAGATCTGAACGCCGACCGAAATCGGGTGCGTCCAGTAATACTTGCTGCTGTTCAGATCCGACACGGCTTCACCCGTACCGGCCTCTTCGCCCCCGCCCACCATTTTGCGGAAATCCTCCATATCGTTACCGGAAATGGTCGCCGAACCGAAGGCCGCAACGGTCGGAATGCGGGCCGCATTGGTCGTCTTCAACTGATACCGGAGCATCTCGGCCTGAATATCCAATGCGCGCAGGTCGCTGTTCTGCGACACGTCGGTCGAAAGCGATTCGCCGCCCGAAAGAACGACGTCCTTCATCTCATCGAGGCTGCCGACCAGTTCGACCGAAAGTTCTTCGGGAATCGAGAGGTACATTTTGATCTGCAACAGGGCCACCTTGATCGAATTCTTCGTCTGCGTGATGGTCGGAAGCAGGTTGCTCAGCTCCACCTGTGCCGTCAGATAGTCGTACTCCGAAGCTACGCCCTGTTCGTATTTCACCTTCGTATCGTCTACCGTGCGCTGGATCGTCGCACGCGACTCTTCGAGCGTTGCGAGCGACTGCTCGGCCAGCAGAATATTATAAAACGCTTTTTTCACCTCGGCCACGAGCGTGATGCGCGACGCACGCGCCGCCTCGACGGCCGACGCGATCTGCGAGCGGTTCAGTTTCAACGTTCTGTAAACAGCCGGTACAAACAGAGGCACCGTCAGATTTGCCGTGCTGGTAAAGGTATTGTCCGCTCCGAACGAAATACCGCCGCGCATCGTCGATTTTTCGATCGCCCGCGTATAATCGCCGCTCGCCGACAACGACGGCAACAAGTTGCCGCGCGTCTCCTTCTTCACATAGTCATACCGCTCCACGTCGAGGTCGGCCACCTTGATGGTGGGATTTTCGCTGAGCGCCATTTGAATTGCATCGTCCAGCGTCAACCGGAGTTGCGCAGAGGCGCTCCCCACTGCAAGCGCACCGAAACACAGTGCTAAAATCAATCGCTTCATACCCATTCTTATCATCTGTAAATTATTTCTTTTCTTTCTGTTTTTCAAGAAAATCGTCGATAAAACGCATCCCCCTTTCGGTGGATATCCCCCGAAGGAAGTTTACAATTAAAAATACCAACGCATCATTCGTTGACATATTATGCGACAATAATACATCCTTGCGCAGCATCAGTCCTTCGACCGAATAGCGCAGCAGCGAAATGGCCAGATTGAAATCGACGACCCCCTGAAAATAGCCCTCGTCCACACCGCGCAACAGCGCGACCTTGAACTGCTCCAACCCGTCCCGACTGCACCGTTCGGCGACGAGCCGCTCATACACTTTCGGATAAAACCGTCGCAGATTGCTTTGCAGCCGGTGGCTCACCTCCGCCGAATCCATCACGTCGCCGAAGACCAGCAGCATCGCTTCAAGCACATTCTGCGCCTGCGCACCCAACTCGGCATGGCGCCGGTCCCGTTCTTGCACATAGTAACTGAGACACTGATAGAGCAACTCCTCCTTGTCGCCGAACATCTCGTAAAGCGTCCGTTTCGACACGCCGATATGACGGGCGATGTCGTCCATCCGCACCGCTTTGATGCCCTGTTCGACAAACATTTCAGCCGCCGATTTGATGATGGTCTCGCGTTGCATACTCCTTTTTCCTGATTGGTACGGCAGCAAAGGTAGAAAAGAAAACTTAAAAAACAAAAATAGTTTTCATTTTTTCACAATTATTTTTCCGAGCACATTTCCATACTCGGCTTACCAATCGTTTAAATCGCTACATTTGAATTTGTTGCAACGGCCCAACAGCGTATCCCCGAGGAAGGGTTCCGCATTCGAATCGTTCCTGTCCGATCCTCTTCAGCTGAAATTACCTCCCGCAGCGAAGTTCTCCGTCGAAAAGGAGGTCGAACTGCGCACGCAGTCGGCTCTCGTCGGAGATAACGGCCCGCAGTTCGGCCAGACGAGCGGCATTTTCGGATTCGGGCAGCCACAGACGCAGATAACCGCCTGCGCCGTACTTCGTCCGCAGATGTTCGGCGAAACGGGCGAACTGCCCTTCCCGATCGAGTTCGGGATAGTGCTCCAGTCCATACTGCACCGTTCGGCGCAGCGTCGTTTGGCAATCGATTACCCGATCGGCTTCCGCCACGATCCGGCCGTAGATCGTCCGGGGCGGACGTCCCGACGACGCACGATGATCCTCCGCCGCCTCGGCAATCGTCTCTACATCAGTCTCCGAGAACCAGCGGCGCAGGAGGGAATCCTCACGCACGATACGTGCCGAAGCCTCGTGATGGCGTTCACGCCCCTCCCGAAGCCCCGTATCGTGATAAGCCGCCACAGCGTAGACCATGTCGGGATTCACCTCGTAATACTGCGCCAGCCGCAGACTCGCGGCGATTACCGTCAGCGCATGATCGCGCCGATGCGCCCGATCGAACGCCTCGTAACGGGGCAGGATCTCGCGTTCGACATAACGGATCAACTCTTCGTTCACTTTCATATTCGCAAAAGTAGAAAAAAAGCGTCGTTCCGCGATGGAACGACGCAAATCAGCGAACAGACAACCTGTCTACTCCCCCTTCGGACTCTCCGCTTCGGGTGCCTCGGGAGCGGCAGCAGACGCTGCCGACTCAACCGGCGCAAGCACCTCTTTAGGATTGGGACCGTACTTGTTCTCGCCCGGCTGCGAATTGAAACACATCCAGACCAGCATCCAGACGGCAACGATCATCAACGCTGCGAACCCTACGCCCGTCAGCACGATCCCGCTGCTCTTTCCGCCCAACATCAGCACGCTGCCGATCACCATTACGATCGTGCAGACGATCGCTACGCCATAATAACCCGCCAGCCACCAGCCGCTGCGGCCGATGTCATGCAGACGGCGCACGATGACGGACAGTTGCGGCAGGAAGATGAAAAGACCGTAGAGCATCGTCAGATATCTCGGTTTGGTCGGATTGGTCGCAGATGCGCCGAAGAGCAATATATCGAGCAGCATCGCCGCAACCACGAAGATCACATTGAACAACGTGAACATCCAGTACTCCTTTCGGCGCGCACGGCCCTCGAAGGTCACATACTTTTTAATACAGGTCAACCACCATTTCATAAGCTATCGATTTTAAGTTAAACGGTTATTTCATTTCCTGAAGCCGCTGCATCCGTCGCTTTCGGATCGGTTCCGAACCGGTTCCCGCCCCGCTCGGAGCCGATGCACATTGCCGCGATGCCTACGGCTGACAACAGCAACGCAGCCAACAGCGTCGGCCGGAGTACGATCCAGAGCGCCGCAGCCGACTGTACCTCCGACAACCCCTCCAAGGCGCCGTCTGCATAAAACCGCAGGGTCGAAGTACTCATCCAATGCAGACAAGCCATACAGAGCGCATAGTAACCCAGCAACCATTTGCCGCTCAATCCGATATCGTGCAGCCGCCGCACCCGCACGGCCAATCCGGGCAGCAAAGTGGCCAGCATCCAGACATACGCGAGCAGGATCGCCCCAAAAGCCACGAAGGCATAGGCCGCCAAATGCTCCGTCGCATCTTCCCCGCTACCGACGTTCTTATAGGCGAGCACTCCGATCGATACGGCAAAAACAAGGAGTAGTATCAAACAGACGAGCGTGTTGCACAATGCGAACATCCAGAACTCCCGCCGGCGCGCCCGCCCGCGAAAATTGACGTAGTTGCGCATACACTTAAGCCACCATTTCATCGGATCGAAGAGTTGATTTTCCTGCTAACGCTCACAAATATAGGTAAAAAATCGCAGAATAAGTCTCTTTTCCCCGAAAAAAACGGGGGGGGGAATTACTTGAAAAACGATTGATTTTCAAGAAATAATCGGGCGCACGAACAGGCGGTACCGAACGCAGTCGGCAGCCTTCGGTCCCAACGAAAAACGGCCGACCCGCAAGTCAGCCGCTTTACATACCGAGCGCACGACACTCGATGGTCGATTATTTACGCATCCGCCGTTGCGCGTTCGAGCTTCTTCATGATCGAGAAGATGAACGCGGCAGACAGCAGGCAGCAGACGATCAGCACGCCCCACACGGCCCACAACGGCATCGACGAACCCCACAGGTATCCGATCAGCGCCGTAGCGTAGTTGCCGATCGCCGTCGCAGCGAACCAGCAGCCCATCATCGCGCCCTTGTATTTGGGAGGAGCCACCTTCGAAACGAACGAAATACCCATCGGAGAGAGCAGCAATTCGGCGAAGGTCAGCACCAGATAGGTCGAGATCAGCCAGTTCTGCGAAACGAGCACGTCGCTTGCGCCCGCCACCTTCAGCTGTGCGGGCGATATCAGTCCTACCGAACCGAGCGCCAGAATCAGAAACCCGCATGCCGCGACCAGCATACCCATACCGATCTTACGCGGTGCCGAAGGCTCTTTGCCCTTACGTCCCAGCCAGCCGAACAGCGCCATCGACACGGGTGTCAGCGCCACGACGAAGAAGGGATTGAACTGCTGGAACAACTGCGGCTCGATCTTCACCACAGCCGCCGTCTGCGTATACTTATAATACAAGGCACCGATGACGGCCGCCACGATAGCGCCGCAAATCACCTTGCCTTTCCCCGTCTCCGACTGGAACAGGCCGAACAGCGCATAAATGCCCCCGGCCATCAGCACGAGGTTGAAAATATCGAAGCCCATACGGGTGATTCCTACCGCATCGGAGGTCGTATAATCGCGGGCGAAATAGGTCATCGTCGAACCGTTCTGGTGGAATGCCATCCAGAAGAAGATCACCACCGCGAAGACCAGCATCAGCGCCGTAATGCGCGAACGGGTCTGCTGCGGCGTCAGCTCCTTGACGTCGTGCTGCACGGCCGCCTGCTGCTTGGCGTTGTAATCGGCGTGTTTGTAGGTCGAGCGGAACAGCACATAGATCAGATAGGAGATAATCAGCGAGAAGCACGCCACGCCGAACCCATAGTTGTAGGCCGTCGAAAGTTTCTCGACATAGAGCTGCGAGAACGCCGCCAGATCGGTCGCCTGCTGACCGCCCACGACAGCCAGTTCCTGCAACTTGGACAGCGCTTCGGGACTCATCGCCGAGGCGTTGTTCAGATATTGGTGCGCCAGCGCGGGAATCGAACCGTTGTACGTCAGGCCGCTCTGCCCGAGGAAATAGTTGGTCACCTTCGTGGCTGCCGTCGGAGCGAACATCGCGCCGATATTGATGGCCATATAGAAGAGCGAAAAGGCCGAGTCGCGTTTGGACTGGAATTCGGGTGCGTCGTAGAGATTTCCCACCATCACCTGAAGGTTTCCCTTGAACAAACCCGTGCCGCAGGCGATCAGGAAGAGCGCACCGAACATCATCGCCTTGGCTCCCACACCCGTACCCGACGGTACGGCCAGCAGCAGGTAGCCGAAGAACATGACGAAAATACCCAGCGTGACGGTCTTGCCGAAGCCCAGCCAGCGGTCGGCGATGATACCGCCGAACAACGGCATGAAATAAACCAGTGCGAGGAAAATGCCGTAGATATTCGAGGTCACGGCCTCCGTGAAGCCGAACTTGGCTTGCAGGAAGAGGGTGAAAATCGCCAGCATGGTGTAGTAGCCGAACCGTTCGCCGGTATTGGCGAGCGCCAGCGCGTACAGACCTTTGGGTTGTCCTTTAAACATAAAGAGAATTATTTTTGGGTTATTTGAATTCCGTGCGGAATTTTCATTGCCGACAAATATAGCAAAAAAAACGGAAAGACATCCTCACGCAGGCAAAAAAAAGCGCTGCCGGGTTCCCTCTATCGCACGATTTCCGAACGGTCCGCAGCTGCATCGAAGGCTTCCGAAACGAATTGTCGGGAACCTCCCTTCTGGCGTTTGTCCATTCGGGCCGAAATCCGATCGGATGCAGGCTGCCGGCCATGCAATTTAAACGGCAGATGAAAACTTTCCCGTCCGAACGGCAGAAACAGCAAATTTTTTGTATATTTGAAGGACAACCGTACCCCGAAAACGTCGCTCCTATGGAAAATACATACCGTCTGAAAATGGTCGAATGTGACGAGTGGCTCCGTCCGGTCGAACAACAACTTCTCGCCCGTCACGAGGCCTATGAAAAGCGGCTCGGCGAGATAAGCCGCACAGCCGGATCGCTCGTCGACTACGCCAACGGCTACCGGTATTTCGGCTGGCAGTACGACGCAACGCTCGAAGGCTGGTGGTTCCGCGAATGGCTGCCCGGCGCCTACGACGTCTATCTCTTCGGCGATTTCAACAACTGGCAGCGCACCGAACTGCGGCTCGACAAGGATGCGCAGGGAGTCTGGAGCATCTTCCTGCCCGACGCCATGTACGGCCACCGTCTCAAGCACGGGTCGCTCTATAAAATTCACGTCCACGGCCGCAACGGCTGGCTCGACCGCATACCGGCCTACGCCACGCGCGTCGTGCAGGACGAGCGGACGAAGAATTTCACGGCGCAGTTCTGGATTCCGCGTCCCTTCGACTGGACGGACGACACCTTCGACATCGCCCGAAACGACGAACTGCTCATCTACGAGGCCCACGTAGGCATGGCGCAGGAGCAGCCCGGCGTAGGCACCTACCGCGAGTTCACCGATACGATTCTGCCCGTCATCAAACGCGACGGCTACAACACCGTGCAGCTGATGGCCGTAGCCGAGCACCCCTACTACGGTTCGTTCGGCTACCACGTATCGAGCCTCTTCGCGCCGTCGTCGCGCTTCGGCACGCCCGAAGAGCTGAAAGGGCTGATCCGCCGCGCGCATGAACTGGGGCTGGCGGTAGTGATGGACCTCGTCCACTCGCACTATGTCAAAAACCTCAACGAAGGGATCAACGAGCTGGACGGCACCGACCACCTCTACTCGCTGGCAGGCCCTGCCGGCGAACAGCCGCACTGGGACTCGAAACTCTTCGACTACGGCAAGCCGCAGGTCGAGCACTTCCTGCTGTCGAACATCAAATACTGGCTCGAAGAGTTTCATTTCGACGGGTTCCGCTTCGACGGCATCACCTCGATGCTCTACCACCATCACGGATACGTCACCTTCGACTGCCGCGAACGCTATTTCGACAAGGGGGTGAACGAAGGGGCCGTCACCTACCTCTCGCTGGCCAACCGGCTCGTCCACG
>OGHO01003129.1_pt1 | contig 11437 bp, 8 predicted proteins | sample 1571421 | NCBI WGS metagenome assembly OGHO01 (sample SAMEA2581937, study PRJEB24529) | metagenome | biome: Human gut stool | place: China | collected 2011
CGCCATGGGAGCGACTATTCTTTGATGTCGTTGTTCTGGTCGTCATGAGGGGTGTCGGCCTTCTGAGCCTGCTTGGCGGGCTCGGACTTGGCCGTGGGGTGAGCGGGCTTCTTAGGGGCGGGCTTTTTGGCCGCAGGCTTCTTGGCGGCACTGAGCTTCTCAGCCTTCGCCGCCTCGGCCCGCTTGGCATCCTCCTCGGCACGCTTAGCGTCCTCTACGGCCTTCTGAGCCTGCTTGGCGTTCTCTTCCTCCTCCAGCACACGGTAGGCCACCTTGCCCACCAGTGTCTTGGGCAGCTCCTCACGGAACTCGATGTCGGAGGGCATGGCGTACTTGGCGATGTGCTTGCGGCAGTAGTCCAGCAGCTCCTTCTTGCAGGCCTCCGTGGGCTGATAGCCGGGCTTGAGCACCACGAATGCCTTGACCCGCTGAATTTTGATGGGGTCCTTGACGCCGATGACGCAGCTGAGGTGGACGTAGTCGTGGCCATCCAGAATGTTCTCCAACTGGGAGGGATAGACGTTGTAGCCGTTGGTGACGATCATGCGCTTGATGCGCTGACGGAAGTAGATAAAGCCCTCCTCGTCCATCATGCCCAGGTCGCCGGTGTGGATCCAGGTGAGGCCGTCGGCGTGGGTCTGCTTGGTCTGGGCCGTCTCCTCCGGATGGTTGACGTACTCCAGCATCACGGTGGGGCCGGACAGGCAGATCTCGCCCTCCTCACCGTAGGGGACCTCCTCCTGGGTGCCGGGCTTGACGATCTTATAATAGGTATCCGGGAAGGGGATGCCGATGGAGCCCTCCTTCTGCTTGTGGATGGGGGTCAGGCAGCTGGCGGTGACGCACTCGGTGGTGCCGTAGCCCTCCCGGACGGTGATGGATGCGCCGTGCTCCTTCAGGAAGGCGTCGAACCGCTTCTTCAGCTCCACGGACAGGCTGTCGCCGCCGGAGAACACGCCCAGCAGGCAGCTCAGGTCCGCCCCCTCGATCTCCTTCACCCGCAGCAGGGCCTCGAACAGGGAAGGAACGCCAGCGATGAGATTGGGCTTGTGCTTCTTGATGAGCTCGGCATAGCTCTGGGGCGTGAAGCGGGGGATCAGGATGCAGTGGCCGCCGTTGGCCACCATGGAATGGATGGACACGCCCAGGCCGAAGCCGTGGAACATGGGCATAATGGCCAGCATCTTGTGGCCGGGCCGGAAGAAGGGGTTGGTGGCGATGATCTGGGCGGCCAGGGCGTTGAAGTTGCGGTTGGACAGCAGGATGCCCTTGGTCACGCCGGTGGTGCCGCCGGAATACAGGATGGCGGCGGGGTCCTCGGCCTTGCGCCGGACCTGATAGATCTCCACATATTCACCCCGGCGCAGGAACTCCTTCCAGGACAGAACGCCTGCCCGGCCGGCGGGGATCTTGGGATTCTTGCGGCCCTCGGTGAGCTTATAGCCCACCTTCAGCAGGGGCTTGAGCTCGTCGGCCACGGAGGTGACGATCAGGCACGGCAGGTCCACGGCCTTGCGGACGCTTTCAAACTTGGGATAAAACTGGTCCAGGGTGATGGCCGCCACGGAGCCGGAATCCCGCAGATAGAAGGCGATCTCGCTTTCGGCGGACAGGGGGTGCACCATGTTGGCGATGGCGCCCACCATATTCACGGCGTAGAACATGCACAGGGTCTGGGGTGCGTTGGGCATGCAGATGGTGACCTTGTCGCCCTCCCGGATGCCGATGGCCTTCAGGCTCTTGGCGCAGGCGTTGATCTTCTTCCACATGTCGGCATAGGTGGTGCACTTGCCCATGAACTCATAGGCGATGTAGTCGGGATAGCGGCGCACCATCTCCTCCACCCGGCCGCACATGGACAGGGTGGAATAATTCAGGGTAGCGGGCACCCCGGGGTCCCTGCTGTTGAGCCAGGGCGCTTTTACCTGAGCGGCTTTACTCATAAGATACTTCCTCCTTCAGGGGCTTCTCCAGCTCCTCCGGGTGCTCCAGCAGATACTTCAGCAGCCGGATGGACTTGGAGTAATAATAACCGTCGGCCAGGCGCTCGTCGATGGTCAGACCCAGATCCAGGGTCTCCCGCATGGTCACATTGCCGTCGGCGTCGTAAAAGGGACTCATCTTCTTCTCGCCGATGATGCAGAACACGGAGCAGGTGCCCCAGTTGGTCAGGTGGTGATAGCCGCACTTGAGTTTGATGGAGCCCAGGTTCGACAGCACCACGGAGCTGTAGTAGGGGTCGTTGCAGGTCATGCTGTCGGGGACCCAGCCGTGCTTGTCCAGCCACATGATGAACCGCACCGCCGCCTTGCCCAGCCACCGGGGCAGCTTGTTGAGGATGTCCATCTCGCCGGTGGTGCTGTCCACCTTGTCGGAGCGGCACTCCGTCACCTGCTGGCGGATGTATTCATGGACCGTGTCGATGTTGTCGTCGCCGGTGGTGTGCAGCATGGCCAGGGCCTCGGCCCCCTTGTCGGAAAACTGCTTTTTCACCACGAAGGACGCCGTCACCTCATTGCGCTGGAAGAAGTTGCCGTTGACGATGAAGCGGTTCATCTTGGGCCGCAGGGTGATGGTTTTCACCAGGGCCGTCAGCAGCAGGTGGAAATAGGTATAGGGGAAGTCCTTTTCCGTCTCGTTCCGGCGGGCCATATAGGCCTTCACCGGGGTCAGGTCGATGCGCTCGGAGATGTATGCCTCGTTGTCGCAGCGGTTGGGGTAAATAATGCCGGTGATGAAGTGCAGGGAATCCAGTTCCCGCAGCAGCCGACCGTCACGGCGGTCGCCCCGCCGTCTTTTCTGTGTTTCCATTGGTTTCTCCTGTTTTTTTATTCGCGTTTTTACAAGCAAAAGTAATATCTCATATTAGATTATAAGATTCCCTTATTATAACAGATTCTTTGCGGCATTTCTACCCTTTTCTGTCAATTTTCTTCGTGAATTTGCCTAAAATGGCGGGAATCTACCGCAGCAGTCCGCTGGAGGCCATGGAAACATAGTCTCCATCGGCCACAATAATGTGGTCGATGAGCCGGATATCCAGCCGCTTCAGGGCGTCCCGGACCTGGACGGTGGCCTGAACATCCGCCTGGGAGGGCAGGGCCACGCCGCTGGGGTGGTTGTGGGCCAGGAACACGCCGCTGGCCCCGGACAGCAGGGCGTTTTCCACCGCCTGCCGCAGGCTCAGCACCGTCATGTCCGCCTGCCCCTGGGACAGCATCCGGCAGGACAGGACCTTTCCCTTGCCGTCCACGCACAGCTGATACAGCTGCTCCGTCCGCTGTCCGTCCAGCAGCCGCAGGAAATAGGCCCCGGCCTGGTCCACGGAGGCCACGATCTTCTCCTCCCGGCCCGGCCGCCTGGCCCGGTCCCCCATGGCGCCTATCAGCCGCAGCAGCACCGCCGCGTTCTGCCCCACGCCCTCCACCTGCTCCAGCTCCTGCTCCGGGGCGGTCAGCACCCGGTCCAGGGAGCCGAACTGCTCCAGCAGCCGGTGGGCGGTCTCGTTGGTGTCCCGGCGGGGGATGGCGTAAAACAGGGCCAGCTCCAGCAGCTCATGGTCGGCCATGCTCTGGGGTCCGTGGGATAAAAACTGCTGGCGCATGCGCTGGCGGTGCCCGTCGTGCAGACCCATTTTTTGTCCCCCCATTTCCCGGCTTTGTCCCGATAATATCTCGCATTGTATCACATTTTCCCGGATTTTACAAGTACGGCCCCGCCGCCCTTTACGGAGAGAAAAATTTGTGCTACAATAAAAAATACTATTACCAAAAGGAGCGTATCATCCCATGACCACCGCAGAATGCATCCGGCAGCGGGTCAGCTGCCGCCGTTTTCAGGAAACCCCCATCCCCCGGGAGGACATCCGCCGGGTGGTGGACCTGGCCCGGTTTTCCCCCAGCTGGAAGAACACCCAGCCCGTGCGATATATCGTCATTGATGACCCGGCGCTGAAGGAGCGGATGGCCCGGGAGTGCATCCCCGGCCAGGGCTTCAACACCAAGACCATCAACCGGGCCGCCGCCCTGGCGGTGATCGCCTATGTGCCGGGCCTGTCCGGCCAGGGGGACGCCCCGCTGACGGAGAGCCAGGCCGCCGGGTGGGAGATGTTCGACGCCGGGATCGCCGCCCAGACCTTCTGTCTGGCGGCCCGGGACCTGGGCATCGGCACCTGCATCCTGGGCATATTTGACGCCGGCGCCGCCGGGCGTCTGCTGGAGCTGGAGGGCCTGCGCCCCGCCTGCCTCATCGCCATGGGCTATCCCGAGCAGTGGAAAAACGGTCCCGGCCGCAAGGAGACGGAGGAGCTGCTGTCCTTCCGATAAAACGATCATTCGATAAGGAGCGATAAAATGACGGACCACGAACCATTTCAGCGCGAACCCCAGAATCCCCAGGACCCCCAGGTCGTGGTCTTTTCCCCGGAGCTTCTGAAGCTGGCGGACCGCCGCCGTCAGGCCCTGGAGGACTGCCGCCAGGCGGCGGAGGACGGCGACGCCAACGCCGTGGTGCAGATGGGCATGAACTGCCTGTACGGCATTGGCGGCGCGGCCAAGGACCCGGAAAAGGCCTTCCGGTGGTTTTCCCAGACGGCCCCGGACGACCCGGCGGGCCTTTACTGGCTGGGGGTGTGCTACGACAACGGCTTCGGCGTGGAGCGGGACGAGGACCGGGCCTGCCGCCTGTATCAGGAATCCGCCGCCGGGGACTACGCCCCGGCTCTGTGCAACCTGGGCGTGTGCTATGAAAGCGGCCAGGGGGTGGAAAAGAACCTGGAAAAGGCCGTGGAGCTGTACCGCCGGGCGGCGGAGGGGGGCTATCCCATGGGCCGGTGCAACCTGGGCGTGATGTATTTTTTCGGCCAGGGGGTGGAGAAGGACCTGAAAAAGGCCGCCTATTGCTTTGCCCAGGCGGCGGAGCAGCGGCTGCCCCGGGCCCAGTATCTGCTGGGGGTGTGCTGCGAGTTCGGCGACGGCGTGGAGCAGGACGTGTCCCGGGCTCTGGCCCTGTACCGGGAGGCCGCCGGGGCCGGATACCCCGACGCTCAGTGCGCCCTGGGGGTGCTGCATCACCAGGGCAAGGGGGTGGACCAGGACGACCGGGAGGCCGTCCGGCTGTTCCGCCAGGCGGCGGAGGGGGGCTATCCCCGGGCCTGGCACTTTCTGGGCCTGAGCTATGACCAGGGCACCGGGGTGGAGCAGAACGCCCAGGAGGCCTTCCGCTGCTTCCTGGCTGCCGCCCAGGGGGACTATACCGAGGCCCTCTGCCAGACGGGCATGTGCTATTACTTCGGCCACGGCACGGAGCGGGACTATGACCGGGCGGCGGAATACTTCTGCCGGGGGGCGGAGCGTGAGCATCCCCGGTCCATGACCCGGCTGGGGGTGTGCTATGAAACCGGCCACGGCGTGGAGCAGGATGTGCAGCGGGCCGAGGACCTCTATCGCCGGGCCATGGCGCTGGGCGAACTGGAGGGCCAGTACTGCCTGGCGGGGCTGCTGCGGCGGAGAAAGGACCCGGAGTCCCACCGGGAGGCCGCCCGCCTGCTGCAAAAGCCTGCCGCCGTGGGAATGCCCCGGGCCCAGTATCTGCTGGGAGTGTGCTACGAAACCGGCGACGGGGTGGAGAAAAAGCCACGGTACGCCGCGTACATGTATCACCGGGCTGCCCTGCAGGGCCACCCGGAGGCCATGCTCCGGCTGGGCATCTGCTACGAGACCGGCGTGGGGACGGAGAAGGACCCCGCCATTGCCGCCAACCTGTACCGCCGGGCGGCGGAGCAGGGCAGCGACCTGGCCCGATGCCGCCTGGGGCGGCTGTATGAGCGGGGCCTGGGGGTGGAGCGGGACCTCCGCCGGGCGGAGGAGCTGTATGAGGCCGGGACAAGGGCCGGAGTGTCCGGGGCAAAGGAAGCCATGGACCGGGTCCGGGCCGCGCTGGCCGCCCCGCCGGAGCCCCAGCCGGAGGACAAACCGGTGGACAAGAAAAGTCCCCTTCGCCGTCTGCTGGACCGGCTGAAGGGACCGAAATCAGAGGAATAACGGGAAAAGGGGCATCCCCCGGCGCATCGCGCCGGGGGATGCTGTTTTATGGGTTCCTGCGCTGGGTGCTGCGGCTGTCAGCGGGCCTTTTTCCGGGTGGTGAACACCGCGGCCATGCCCATGGACAGAACCGCTGCGGCGATCCACGCCACAACGTTCATGTCGTCGCCGGTGCGGGGGCTGCTGGGCTCGGGCACGGGCTCGGGGACGGGCTCATCCTGTCCGGCGTCCGACACCGTGAAGTCGGCGCCCAGGAGCTTGCTGTAGATGGCGTTGGTGGCCAGACGGTAATCGTCGGTCTGGTGGGCCTTGTTGGTGATGCTGGTGCAGAACACCGTCATGTCCAGTCCGCCGGACTGATAGTCGATGGCAACCACCTGGCCCTTCAGGCCGCCGTCGGGATCGTCGATGCCGTTCCACCAGCCGGCCTTATAGAAGTCGTCCTGGCTGCCGGCCCGCATGAGGACGGTGGCCTCCTGGGGGTAAGCGGAGATGATGGAGCCGCCCTTGGTATAAGTGGTGAAGTCTCCGGCGGCGGCGTAGCTGGCGGTGATGAGGCTGTCGCCGTATTCCACGTTGAACAGCGCCTCATAGTCGTTATAGACCTCCTCGGGGCCGTACATGCCCTCTTCAATGATCCACTGGATCTTGAAGTCGAAGCCGGGGATGGTGGCCTTGGCATACTCCAGGATGTTGACGCTGGCCCCCACAAAGGGCAGACCGTTGGCCACGGCGGCCTTCACGTCCTCCTCGGGCTCGTTGCTGGAGAACACCACGTTGGCCTGGGACACATCGGCCACGGTCTTGAAGTTCATCTGCCGGGTGAAGGCGAAGCGGTCGAAGCTGTCGTCGTCCACATAGACCTTGGGCTCGGTAATGACCCTGGCCTGGGGCACATCGGCCACATGGGTGATCTCGATGACATACTGGTCGCTGATCTGGGCGGCGTCCTTGTGGTCGATGACGAAATCGCCCTTGCTGTAGTGGTCGCCGGCCTCGGTGATGAAGCCCACGGTGACGCCCTTGGCCAGCAGGTCGTTGACGGCGTTGACGGCGTCGAGGCCGTTGTTGCTGATGACGGTGGCTTTGGCGCCGTAGGTGGTGACCCAGGCGGTGCCGCGCTCCACCGTGTTGGCGTCGACGGTCTTACCTTCGAACACGCCGGGCTGGGTGATGGGGGTGCAGTCGAAGCCCCGCAGCTCCGGGAAGTTGGTGACGGACTCGCTGAACAGGCCCGTCCAGTTCTTCACGATCTTGCCCTTATAGAGCACGGCATTGGCGAAGCTGCGGCTGATCTGGTGCATGTCGATGACAAAGGCCCCGGCCTTGTAGGTCACGCCGTTTACCGTCACGTCCTGGGTGAGCTTCTCCACCTGCACTCCGTTGCGGATGAAATACTCCTGCATGAAATAGGCGTCGGCGATGTCCCGCTGGGAAGCGGCATCGGTGGGAATCACGTAATACTCGGGATAGAACTTGCCGTATTCGTCCTTTTCCCGGAAGTTCTCCTCCACCTGGTTGTCCTGGGTGACGAACCACTTCTCCGTCTCCGGGGACTCCTCGTTGTTCAGGGCCCGGCGGAAGAACTCCAGCTGGTTCAGATACAGGTCGTTCTTGTTCTCGGCCACATAGGCGGTGTGGCCGATGAGGCCGTATTTGCCCATGGTGACGGAGGCCTCGTTGTTTTCGCCGCACTCCACCGTGTAGCCGATGGTGCCGTGGAACAGGGCATAGGTGGGCGTGTAGTTGGTGGACATGTCGTCGGAGGGGTACTCATACCGGCCGGTGGCGGGGTCGTAGCCTGCCTCCATGGTGATGTCGTACCAGGGCTGGTTGTCCTCGGTGGCGCCGTTCTCCTTGGCGTATTCGCTGGAGGAGTTATAGATGGAGTTCATGGAGGCCACGTCGCCGAAGGCCCGGGCGCCCTCCAGGGCGTAATTCATGAACAGGTCATACTCCAGATTGGGCTCGTGGGGCGGGGTGCAGGGCTCGATCTGCAGCTGGGTCCGGGCATAGTAGATGAAGCCGTGCAGCTCCATCAGGGTGACGGGCTTCCACTTGACCAGGTCGGCGGTGGCCACCTGGGACTCGATCTGGGTCTGATAGGTGCTGTCACGGTTCAGGTCAAAGCCCTCCACGTTGCCCCGCTGATAGTGCTCCAGGGCATAGGGGTTCTCCGTGGGGCGGATGATGAAGAACACGTCGTTGAGCACGTCCTTCACGTTATAGGTGCAGGTCTCGTTGTCGCCGTTGAGATAGGGGATGGTCTCCTGGGTGGCCACGGCCTTCAGGAACTCGATCTGCTGGTCCACGGCGGGGCACTCATTGGGGTGGATGTTGGTGATGTACACGGGGACCTGATAGTCGCTGAGGCGGCCGGACCTCACGTCGGCGGCCACGGCCTCCGGCTCGGTCTGGGCCCGCTTCAGCAGGGCCAGATAGTTATCCACCACGGCCTTGTCCCGGGCCACGATGACCTCCATCACGTCCTTGCCGTCGGTGGACAGACCCGTGGACTCATAGGAGATGTACAGGCCGTTGGTCTGGGTGCGGATGATCTCCTGAATCTTGCTGTCCAGCTCGCTGTAGGGGGTGTAGGAATCATACACCTCATAGCGCATGGTCTGGCTGGCGCTGCGGCCGGTGGACTTGTCCGTCACCGTCAGGGCATATTCGCCGCGATAGCTGTACCAGGGACGCCAATAGGCGGCGTCGTCGCCGTCGAACAGATAGTCCACGCAGAGGGTGGCCGTCACATCGCCGTTATCGGCAATGGTCAGGTCCTTCACGGTGAACACCGGCTCGCCGTCGTCCCCCTCCCAGTTCAGCCACTGGCTGAAGGGCTGGTCGCCGAAGGACCACTCCAGGTTGGCCGCCTCGGGCTTATAGCCCAGGTTGAAGGACAGGGCCACCTCCCGCTGATCCGTCATGGACAGCCGCTTGGTGCTGACGCTGATGGTGGCCTGGGGCTCGCTGCCGGTTTCGGCGGCGCCCACGGTGACCGCCATGGGGATGAGCATCGCGATACACAGGATGGCCGCCAAAGCCTTGGTCAAAACTTTGCTCTTTCTCATGTTTCCTCCTCGATTTCTGGTTGATATTGCGGAGTATAGGGTCTATACTGGTTATTATAAGGCAATCTGCTGGAAAATCATGCAATCTGTAAGAATTATAATGAATTTCCTTGAAATCTTAAAATTCTTACCGTCCGGCGGTTCCGGCGGCGGCCTGTGGGATAATAAACCATCAAGACTTTTGGAGAAGATTGGACTATGGCGGGGAAAATACTGATTATCGACGACGACAGGGACATCACCCAGATCATCCGGATCCTGCTGGAGGGGGAGGGCTTCGAGACCTGCACCGCATACAGCGGCGCTCAGGCCCTGGCCAGCCTGGACGAGACGGTGGAGCTGATCATTCTGGACATCATGATGGACGGCATGAACGGCTTCGAGGCCTGCCACAGAATCCGGGAGAGCAGCTATGTCCCGATCCTGTTTCTTTCGGCCATGTCCGGCGACTCGGAGAAGGTGGCGGCCCTGATGGCCGGAGGCGATGACTATCTGTGCAAGCCCTTTTCGGCGGCGGAGCTTACCGCCCGGGTCAGGTCCCTGCTGCGGCGGTACCGGGTCTATCAGGGGGCCGACCGGGCCGAGCCGGAGCGGGAGCGCCTGGTGCTGGGCATGGACAACAAGGTCACGGTGAACGGCCGGACCATCCGGCTGTCCTATACGGAGTATGAAATCCTGCACCTGTTTCTCAAGCACCGGGGCCAGGTGCTGTCCATTCAGGATATCTATGAGGCCATCTGGACCGAGCCGTACAGCTATGCCGCCAACAACATCGTCATGGTGCACATCTTCAAGCTCCGGCACAAGATCGAGGCGGACTGCAAGCATCCCACCATTCTGAAAACCGCATGGGGAAAGGGGTACTACATTGACTAAGCTGTTTCACCGGCTCAGCACCCGGATCGTTCTGGAGATCCTGCTGGCCGTGGCCGTCAGCGCCGCCATATACGCCGGAGCCAACGCGGCGCTGACCCGCTTCTTCCAGCAGTATGCCACGGAGCCTGCGGTGTTCCGCCGCCTGTCGGACCGGCATTTTCAGGACCTGCAGCGCTTTGCCCAGGAGAATCACCTGGTCAGCACCGACGGCAAGCCCTTCACCCAGTGGAACGACCGGTATCACTACGTCTCCCTGATGGTCATCCGCCAGAACGAGGCCCTGTGCTACAACTCCTTCGTGTCCTATAACATGACCTATACCGAGGAGGACCAGGAGCACTTCTATTGGGGCTCCAAGGTCCTGCCCACCTATGAATATCGCCTCCGGCTGGCGGACGAAACCTGCAAGGTGTATTTCAGCGGCTATTTTGACCAGGCCTATACCTCCCTGCGCAAGGGCATATGCGCCGGTCTGTTCCTGATCTCCTTTGTGGCGGGGTTCTATCTCCTGTTTCAGAAGCACATCCGGTACATCGAGGAGATGGAGCAGAACGTCTCCTCTCTGTGCAGCAAGAATTTCAGCCGCCAGATCCCCATCCGAGGCAGCACGGAGCTGTCCACCCTGGCCGCCAACATCAACCACCTGGGGGACACCATCCAGCTGCTGCTGCTGACGGAGGACGCCAAGCTCAAGCAGAAGGAGCAGTTCGTCAAGTCCATTGCCCACGATATCCGCACCCCGCTGACGGTGGTCATCGGGTATCTGGAGCTGCTGTCCAAGGGCTATGCCGGCAGCCCTGAGAGCGCCGCGCTGTTCATCGACCGGGCCCTGGAAAAAACCAACCACATCCGCCGTCTGACCGACGACCTGTTCGCCTTCGAGGAGAACTGCCGGACCCTGCCTCTGGATACCTACAACGGCCAGGAACTGCTGGCCCAGGTGTCCTCCAGCATCAACAATTTCCTCACCAGCAACCGCTTCCGCCTGGACTACGCCGACCGGACCGGCGGGCCCTTCCGCATGCGGGCCAACATCACCCTGCTGATGCGCCTGATCGACAACATATGCGCCAACATCGTCAAGCACGGCTCCCCCAGCCAGCCCGTGGAGCTTACGGCGTCTGTGGAGGAGGACTTCCTGGTGCTGCGGGAGAGCAACGCCGTCCTGCGCAAAACCGTCAAAACCGCCGCCGGTGACAGCGGCTATGGCCTGGTGATCTGCGAGGACGTCATGAGCGCCCTGGGGGGCAGCGTCTCCCACGGAACGGAGGGCGGGCGCTTCTGCATCGTCCTGCGCTTTCCCATCCTGCCGGGCCGGGAATAGTCGATGCCGGAGAAAAAATTGTCCGTTCACCCTTGCCAACCGGGGAAAGACTGCTGCGATATAGTCCTCGTCTTGTCAAAAAGCCGTTTTTGACAAGCTGAAAACCGGCGCCTGCTATGCAA
>OGHO01003134.1_pt1 | contig 11415 bp, 9 predicted proteins | sample 1571421 | NCBI WGS metagenome assembly OGHO01 (sample SAMEA2581937, study PRJEB24529) | metagenome | biome: Human gut stool | place: China | collected 2011
CGGCTCGCCGATGAGCGAATTGAGCGCCATGCGACCGATCTCGAAATCGCTTTGCATCTGTAGGAGACGATACTCCGCTTCGTTGAGTTTCACCTCGACGGTCAACAGCTCCTGCCGGTCGCTCATCCCCGCTTCGACACGTTCGCGAACGATGCGGGCGAGTTCGGAGACCGAGTTGCGGAAATCCTCGGCAACCTTCATCAATTCGAAACGCGCCACCGCCGTCCAGTATTGCACGTCGGTCTGATAACAGACCAGCGAACGCAGCAACTCCCGCTCCGATTCGGCCAGCAGTTTCCGCGATTCGGCCAGCCGGATCGCCTCGACGATGCGTCCTCCCGTGTAAACGGGCTGAAGCAGCGTGGCCGACGCTCCGTATTTCAGCTCCTCTCCCTGAAACGTCAGCGGTCCGACGCCCGGCAGTCCGGCCGAAAGTTCGAGCGGATTGCCCGTATATTGGAATTCACCTCCGGCCGACAGCTTCGGAACGCGGTCGGCACGTGCGGCACGTTCCAGCTCGATGCCGGATTCGATATTTTTTGCGGCGGCTTTCAGGTCGTCGTTGTAGGCAAGCGCCATCTGCCGGTAACGCACGAGCAGAGAGTCGGGCGTGGGTTGTGCAACGGTCGCGCAGAGGCAGAAAATACCGCACAAAAACAGAATCGTTTTTTTCATCGTTATCGAATCTTTACTTTATAGAAAATGGCGTAGAGCGCCGGAGTGACGAAGAGGGTAAGGCCCGTGGCGAACGTCAGTCCGAAGATGATCGTTGCGGCCATGCCGCCGAACGCCACGTCGAACAGCAGCGGGATCATGCCGGCGATGGTTGTGGTGGCGGCCATCAGTACGGGCCGCGTACGCGATACGGTGGCCTCGACGATAGCCCGCTGCAACGAAGCGCCCGTGCGATGCTGCACGTTGATCTCGTCGATGAGTACGATGACGTTCTTGATAATCATGCCCAGCAGCCCCAGCCAGCCGGCAATCGGGAAGAACCCGAAATCGAATCCCGTAAGCAGCAGGCCGACGGCGATGCCGATCAGCGACAGCGGCAGCACGCAGAGGATGATGATCGGTTCGCGGAAATTACCGAACAGCGCCACGAGGATAACAATGAGCATCAGGAACGCCAGCGGGAAGTACTTCATCAAAGCCTCCATCGCCTCGTTCTGATCCTTGAACTGCGAATCCCAGAAAAACGAGTAGCCTTCAGGCAGTTCCATCGCCTCGATTTCACCGCGAATCTCGCCGTGAACTTCGGCCATCGTGGCGCCGGGCTGCACGCCGCACATCGCCGCCATCGACAACTGACGGTTGTAGGTGCGGATCTGGGGATATTCCCACGCCGTTTCGATCTTGCGCGTCAGCTGCGACAGGGGCGCCGACTGCTCGCCGTTCCAAACCGGAAAGTCGCCCAAATCGGTCACTTCACCCACGTCGGACTTGAGCAGCACGGGAACCTGCTTCTCGTCGTCGCGGTAGATGCCCACGGGCAGGCCGTCGCCGATGGACTTCACCGACTCCATCATCGCCGACTTCGTAATACCCATCGCTCCGGCACGCACGGGGTCGTAGTCGGGGCGGATCATCATCGACATATTCACCCACTCGTTGCGGGCGTCGGCGACTTTGGGATTGCGCCGCATGATCCCGATGGCCACGCCTGCAAGCGAATCCAGCACGGCGGCATCGGGTCCGAGAAAACGCGCCTCGATAACCGCTTCGGTCAGCGGGCTTAATTCGAACTTGTTGACCTTGATGAGCGGTTCGGGATAACGCAGGCGGATCGAGTCCTGCAACAGTTTATGCAGGGAGCGCGACTCTTTCGAGGTATGGCACTTCACCAGCAGCTGCGCATAGTTCGACTGCGGGCCGAAAGCCACGTTCGAAAGGTAGTAGCGGGGCGGTGTGCGTCCGACGTAGGTGGAAACGGTCTCCACTTGGTCGAATCCCCCGATATAAGAAGCCATATCGGAGGCCGTCGCATCGGTCTTTTCGATGCGCGTACCCTCGGGCAGCCACATATCGAGTGTGAAATACGGTTTGTCGAGCGCCGGAACGAAAACCTTCGGGATAAAGCGGAAACTCCATGCAGAGACGATCAGCGCCAGCGCCAAGATACCGACGGTGACATACCTATGTCCGATGACAAACCGCAGTGCGGCACGGAACCGGTCGTACATCCTGCCGCTGAAGAGCGTCGCCTTCAGCTCTTCGGGACGCGGACGGCGCACGAACTCCTGCATGAAGAACGGAGTTTGCGTCATGGCGAATACCCAGCTGAACATCAGCGAGACACCGATCACAGCCACCAGCGACGAGAGCAGCTCACCCGTGATATGGGGCGAATAGTAGATCGGCAGGAACGTCAGGATGGCGATCACCGTGGCCGCCAGCAGCGGCATGGCCGTCGAAGAGCAGGCACGGAGTATGGCCACCCGCTTGCGCATACCGCGCTGCATATTGACCAGCACGGAATCCGAAACCACGATGGCGTTGTCTACCAGCATTCCCATGGCGATGATGATCGCCGCCAGCGACATACGCTGCAAGGCGATCCCTTGAGCATACATTACCATCAGCGTGGCGAAAATCGAAAAGATAAGTCCGCTGCCGACCAGAATACCGTTCTTGAAGCCGATAAAAAAGAGAAGGATAGCGATTACGGTCAGCACCGAGATAATCAGGTTCCAGATAAAGCCCTGATTGGCGACATCCGATTCATGGCCCTGATCGTAAATCGGCGTCACAGCGAAACCTTCGGGCATCGTCCGGTTGAAATCGTCGATACATGCGGCGACGGCTTCGGCCATATCCACCACATTACCCGTCGAAACCGTAGCGACAGCTATGCCCAACGCAGGTTTTCCATCGATGCGCATCCGGTTTCCGGCAGGCGTTTTGTAGCCCTCCTCGATACGGGCGATATCCGCAAGACGGAAGTGCTCGCCCGTGCGCGAGGTGATCGTCATCTGGCGGATGTCGTCGAGCGAATAGAAATTCCCCGTCGATTCGATACGGATGCGATTCTCGGCTGTTTCGATGGCTCCGGCGTCCACCACCTTGTTCTGCGCAGCAAAGGCGCGGGCAATGTCGGCCGTCGTCAGACCGCCGCGGGACATGACCGAAGGGCTGACCGTAACGTCGACCGTCGGCGTCTGCACGCCGTAAATCTCCACTCGGGCCACATCTTTTACCTTGAGCAGTTCGTTCTTGAGGAGTTTGGCCACGTCCTCCATTTCGCGGTAGGTACGGCCGTCGGCCGTGATGCCGTAAAAAACGCCCAATACATCGCCGAAGTCGTCGTTGACCACGGAGGGACCTGCTCCGGCAGGCAGTTTTCCCTGCACATCGCCGACTTTGCGGCGCAGTTTGTCCCACAGCTGCTGCATCTCGTCGGCACGGATCTCCTTCTTGACGAAGACCGTGATCTTCGACATCCCCGCCCTGTTTTCGGTTTTCAGGTAGTAAAGCTCGCCGAGCGACTGGATCGACTCCTCCAGCACGTCGGTCACCTGCGTCTGCACCTCCGAGGGCGAAGCGCCCGGATAAGGTGTCAGCACCAACGCCTGCTTGATGGTGAAGGGGGCATCTTCCAATTTACCCATATGGACATAGGAAAAGAGACCGCCCGCCAGCACCAATACCAGCAGCAGCCATGTAACGGCCTTGTTTTTGAGAAAATATTTGACAAATGAATTCATCATGCGCTTGCTTTGAGTTTCTGATCCAGATAGGTGCGTCCCTTGATCGTGCAAAGGCCGCGTGTGAAGATGACAATGGTTTCGGGCGACAGCACGTTCCGAATGTCCGCGTAATCGCTGCTGACACACGCGAACAGCTGCATCAGGCATCCGGTGACGGCCGTGCGTACCATCTCGGGAGATACCTCCCGACGGATATACCCTGCGGTGATGCCCGGTCCGACCAGTTTCCCGCATACGGCGGCATAGCCGGACAGTCGATCGAGCAGCGTTTTGCAGGGCGGATGGTAAAATTTCTGAAGTTCCCGACAGAAACGATGCGCTTTCTTCAGGTCGATTCTTTGCATACATCCATAGAGTGCGAGCAGCTCGTCGATCAATCCCTCATCCGTCGGATCGAACAGCCGCTGTTCATCCAGCCGAGATTGCAGACACGCGCCGAGCAGATCCTCTTTGCGGGTAAAGTATTCGTAAAGCGTGCGTTTGGAGATTCCCAGTTCGGCGGCAAGGGCATCCATCGTCAGCCCCTTGATGCCGTAACAGCCGAACAGCTCCATCGAGCAGCCAAGAATGCGATCTCTCATTTTCCTGCGTTTTTAACGGGTTGTACGACCGGTTTATCGGAGATCTCGACCGCCATCCCCTCGGATAGGAATCGCAGCCCGCTTACAGCGACGGTTTCGTCGGGCAAAAGCCCCGATTTGACGGTTATCCGACCGTCGGCCCGCAGTTTGCCCGACGTAATGCGGCGCTGCGACACGGTGCGGTCGGTCGTGTCGACCACCCAGACGTAATCGCCCTCCGTGGGGCGGTGGCAAAGCGCCGACTGCGGGATGGAGACCTCTTCCGCCGCCGCACTCGGCAGGTCGAAGAAAACCTTGCCCGACAATCCGGCGGGCAGTTTGCCGTCGGGATTGGGCAGCAGCGCCGTCAGCAGATACGACAGGTTGTTGGGCGTGGTACTCCGAGCGCACTCGACGACGTCGGCCCGGAAAACCTGATTGGGACGGTTGTCGAACGCAAGACTTACGCTCGGCAACTCGTCGGCCTGCAGAACGATGTCCTGCGTTACGTATATTTCGATACGCAGCTTGGAGATGTCGACGAATGTCACGACCGGCTGCGCAGCACGTACGTCCTGATACCTTTCGATGAAAACGTCGCCGACATAACCGTCGAACGGTGCGTGAAGCTGCGTGTCGTTCAGTTCGTTGAGCGCAGTATCGTAAGCCGTTTTCGCTGCGATCCATGCGGCGCGGGCGGTTTCGTAGCTGCTGGCGGAAACGTTGTCTTTCCGGTACAACGCTTCGATACGTTCGTAGTCGGCCTTGGCACGGCGGCAGGCAGCCTCGGCATTCTCATACCGCAGCCGGAAATCGCGCGGATCGATCTCGGCGATAAGTTCGTTCCGCTTGTAATGGTTGCCCGCATACACCTCGAAGCGGTCGATAGGGCCGGATACGCGGAACGACAGCTGCGAAGTGCGCAGCGGCTTGGCGATAAAGGGAAATTCCTTGCGCTGCAAGGTCTCGGCACGGGTTACGCGGGCCGTCTTGACGACGACCGGATTTTCGGACGGTTTCGGTCGGTGGCCGCAGGAGGTGGCGAGCAGCAGCATGATCGGAAGTGCAAATGTGTAAACGGCTTTGAAATTCATCGATTCTGATTTTTGTTTCAGCAGACAAAAATAGCCGGACGATGCAGCTCGAGGCAGAATAATTCGCCCAACGCCGGAAATCGGCCGCCAAAATCCGGCAAAGGCGAGATGAATTTAATTATCGGAGCAAAAAAAAGCCTCTGGTGTAATCCAGAGGCTGTTGTCGTTCGATCGGGATTAATTTTTCGTCAGATCGAATTCCAGCGAGAACGGCTCGAATCCGGGCAGTTCGACAGCGCCGATCTTAACGCCGGTCGCCGAGAGTTTGAACTTGAATTTCTTCGATTCGACCGTATAGACTCCTTCGGCTTCGGCAGTGATCGTCACCTCGATTTCGACCGAAGAAGGCTCCTCGAAAGTCGTCGTCTCGCCACCTTCGCTGTTATCCGCAAGCGTCAGTTTCAGCGGTTCGGGAACGAGCGTCAGCCGTACCGAAGTCTTGTCTTCGCCCATCACCGCCGTATAAGGAACCGAATAATCGACCTTTCCGACCTTCTCGACGATCTGATCGGCCAGTGTCTCGTCGCCGAGTACCTTAACGACCAGATCGCGGATCGGGAAATCCGTAAATTGAATTTCGTCGCCCGTCGCGGTTGCATCTATCGGTGTGACCGTAGGTTCTTCGCCCTCCTCACCGCCTTCAGCCGGAACAATTCCGACGATGGACATCGTTCCCGTATATTTTCCGACAACGGCAGTTACGTCGGGATCGGTCGGGGGAGGCGTTCCGCCATCGTTGTCGTCGTCACATGCCACAAAGCCGGCGCAAACTCCTGCGAGGAGCACAGCGGTCATCCAGTTTTTTAAAATCAATTGTTTCATCTTTTGAATCGATTAAGTTTATAAAATAGTTTCCACTCGAATTCTTCGTGAACCGAGTTCACATTTATAAATGTTTCGAAGAGAGGATTACTGCATATTTTTTAAAACTATTTTAAACACCTATATATATGATAATCAATAGACTATAATCAATTTAGTTCTCCCATTTCAGTCTCAAAATATCCGGTTTTACTATTGATTTTTCCGGCTTGGGTAGGAAATTCGCACAGCGATACGAATAATGCTTCGGGCCGGTTCGCCACAGCCGTTCGACGGGATCGATCGGGTGGTTGTCCCTTCGGCCGGCGAAAAAAAATGTCGGCTCCGCTTTCGCCGGCCCTGTTTTGGCGGAATGTCCGACTTTTGCTACCTTTGTCATGCTTGCAGCTCCACCGGCCGTATCGCCCGTTTCGACAGCGACATCTTGCCGATCCGAATAATACAGTCGTCAGCAGCAGCGGAAAGAAAGTGAAACAAGAAGAAAATCAGTTCGCAGATGCCTCCCATACCGATCCATAAAGCCGTCGTGCAATCCGCCTGCGGAATTTTTCTGAAAGAGGTGTCGCCCTCTTCGCCGCAAAAACCGGTCGGATACGCCCATCGGGACGATTACTATCTATTCGGCATCGTGAACAGCGGTACATGTCGTCTCTGTGTCGATTTCAAAGAGTATCGGCTCTCGGCCGGCGAACTGATATGTACCCATCCGGGACAGGTTCACCGTCTCATGGATGCAGGCGATGCAGCGGCCTCGCTGCTCTTCGTGGACAGCGTATTCGTTGAACCCTCGGATAAACAGATTCTTGCCGAATACGCTTTACGACCTGAGCCGCTGCGGATAAATACGGCGGAACGCGCCGAGTTGAAGCAGATTTTCGCCTTCATCTCCCGACGGATAAGCTGCTCGGAGAACGAAAATTCGAAAGCGGTCGTGCAAAATCTGTCGCGCGCCGCCGTAGGGATGATTACGGAAATCATTCGGAATACCCCTCACCGACAGCCGAAGAGCAGGCGGCACCTCGAAATTGCATTGGCTTTCAGGGAACTCCTGTCGAAAGAGCATCCCGTCGACAGAAGCCCGTCCCGTTATGCAGCAGCGCTGCATATCTCATCGGGTTATCTGAACGAAGCGATAAAAGATACGACAGGGGAGAGCGTCAGCAAGTACATCCAGAACGAACTCATCGTAAGAGCCAAGCGGCAGCTGGTCTATACGCCGCGGAACATACGGGAGATCGCGTTCGATTTGGGCTTCGACGATTATGCCTATTTCACTCGTCTGTTTACGAAAATCGCAGGAATGAATCCGACCTCTTACCGCAAGAAATACCTCGAATAATACAACCTTTACCGCGGATCGTCTATTCTTCGGCTTCCCGATAAGTTGTTTCTTTGCAACAAAAAGGAGCTATGAATAGAAAGCGTTTCATCTATCTTACGGACCTTGTATTGGTCCCTCTCTTTTTGCTGTCAGCGTATACGGGCATAGCGCTGCACGTGGCGGGACACGGTGCGGATCATGAAATCTGGCACCGCTGGGCGCTCCTCCATACGATTGCCGGCCTGTTGTTCGCCGGTGCCGCAATCCTGCATATCAAAACGCATTGGACATGGTACAAAGCACTGAGAACGAAGGATGTAAGAAGCAAATCGGTATGGGTCTTCTCGTTCGCCTTTGCCACCGTCGCCGCGACAGGCGTATTGCTGCTGCTCTGGATCGAAGGAGCCGGTTCTCCGACCGGAATATTCCATTACAAAATCGGTCTTATAACCATCGTCTTAGGAGCCTTGCACCTGCTGAGGCGGATCCGTTTTCTGCGCAGGGGATAACGCCGCCGCTATTTCCCGGGAACGCACGCGCAGACCGGTCTACGGCCGAAAAATAAAATAGACCGCCAAGACAAGACAGAAGAATCCGGCGATGTGATTCCACTGGAGCGACTCGTGTTTGCAGAAAAACAACACGAAGGTAGAGAATACGATAAGTGTGATTACCTCCTGAATTACTTTCAGCTGCCACAGGGTGAACGGTCCACCGTACTCGACGCTGCCGATGCGGTTGGCCGGAACCTGAAAACAGTATTCGAACAGAGCGATCCCCCAGCTCAGCAGTACGATGGCCGCCAGCGAGAACCGTTCGAGTTTCGACTTGAAAACGATGTGACCGTACCATGCCAGTGTCATAAAGGCGTTGGAGCAGACGAGTAACAGAATGGTAAGGATTCCGCGCGGCATTTGTCTCTGATTTTGTTTCGGGCGCAAAAATAGTAAAAAACACATCCCGATATCCCGCTCTGCGAATTAATCTGAGGAGTAAAGGAAGATTCGGATAAAATTGCTACTTTTGTGGACGCAACCGGAACTTGCGGGGTGCAGCGTCAAAAAGGATCATCCGATATCTCCGCTCCGCGAGGAGATCGGCTGCCTGCGGCCGCTGCCGGTCGCAGAAAGCAACTATTGAAAGAGAACCGTATGAAGCAACACGCCAAGAGGGTCATCGCCTTTTATCTACCTCAATACCATCCGTTTCCCGAAAACGACCGGTGGTGGGGAACGGGATTCACGGAGTGGCGTAATGTCGTGAAGGCACGACCGCTCTTCAGAGGGCATTACCAGCCCCATCTGCCGGCCGACTTGGGATTCTACGACCTGCGGGTAGCCGAAGTGCGCGACCGGCAGGCCGAGCTGGCCGAGCAGTACGGGTTGTCGGGATTCTGCTATTATCACTACTGGTTCAACGGCCATCAGCTCATGCAGCGGCCTGTGGAGGAGATGCTCGCTTCGGGAAAGCCCGATTTCCCCTTCATGCTCTGCTGGGCCAATGAGAACTGGACGCGGGCGTGGGACGGCGGCGAGCAGGAGGTGCTGATCCGGCAGGATTACTCCGAGGAAGACGACCGCGCGCATATCCGCTACCTGCTCGATCGGGTCTTCTGCGATCCGCGTTACATCCGCGTCGACGGCAAGCCGGTCTTTGCCGTCTACCGTTCGGCGCTCTTTCCCGACATCCGGCACACGATCGAAGTATGGCGCGAAGAGGCGGCCACGCGCGGCATGGAACTTTATCTCTGCCGTGTCGAGAGTTTCAACGCTGCCGGAAAAGAACAACTGGAGACCGGATTCGACGCCGCCATCGAGTTTCAACCCTTCACCCCCGCGATGACCGATTTCTGGGAACACCGGCCGTGGCGGCAGAAACTCGTCTACCATCTGCGTAAATTGTGGGGCGACCGCCGGAAGATGCGCAAGGCCGACTACGACGCCTACGCCGCATACAGCCTCGGACTTCCCCGTCCCGACTACAAACTCTATCCCTCGGTAACGCCCTCGTGGGACAACACCGCGCGGCGCAAGCGGCGGATGTTCCTGTTCCACAACGCCACCCCCGAGAAATACGGCCGCTGGCTGCGCGAAGTGCTGCGCCGCTTCAAGCCCTACTCTGCACAGGAGAATTTCGTCTTCATCAATGCATGGAACGAATGGGCCGAGGGCAACCATCTCGAACCCGATATGAAGTGGGGGAGCCGATACCTTGAAGCAACGAACAAAGCGATTGAAGAAGATGACCGAGAACAGCGTTAAGGTAAGCGTCGTCATTCCGGTGCACAATGCGGCGCCGTGGCTCGAAAGGTGTGTCGAATCGGTTCGGGTGCAGACGCTCCGCGACTTGGAGATCATCTTGGTCGAGAACCGGTCGACCGACGATTCGGCCGCACTGTGCGACGCCTATCCGGCCGTCGACGCACGCATCCGCGTGCTGCACCTCGAACAGGCGGGACTGTCGCGCGCCCGCAACGCCGGACTGGCCGTCGCAACGGCTCCCTACGTAGGATTTATCGACAGCGACGACTACATCGAACCCGATATGTTCGAGCGGTTGCTCGATGCCGTCGAGCAGAACGGAGTGCGGATCGCCTACTGCGATCTTGTCAGCGAGTCGGAAGAGACGCCGCAAACGGTGCTTCCGACAGCTGCCGTGACGCTGCAAACGTCGGAGGAGGTACTGCGCGATATGCTGCTCGAACGCATCAGCGCTTCGGCCTGTACGAAACTCTTCGATCGGACGTTGTTCGTCGAGCTGCAATTCCCGCTCGACGTCTGGTTCGAAGATCACCGCGTCGTGCACGAATGGATCGTCCGATGCCCGCAAATCGCCCATGTGGAGACGGTCGGTTACCACTATATCCAGCGCGACGGGAGCATCTGCCACTCGTTCAGCGCGCTGAAGCATTATCACTTCTTTCTGGCCAACTACGAACGTTTCGAGTTCGTCCGCAGACAGCGGCTCTTCGAAGGGCGGGCCGAGCAGGATGCGATCTACGACAAATTGACGCACGACTGTCTGTGGAACTTTCGGGAAGCGCTGCGCCGCAGGCGTACCTCCGATTTCGATGCTGCCGTCGGAGATATGCGTCAAAAGCTGGCACGGATCTACGAGGTGAAAGCACAGCTTTCGCCCGCGATGCGAAAGCGATTGCGGCGGGTCGTGAAGCACTATGCGTGGTACTATCTGACCCATTTCGCGTTCCGTAAAAAAAGATGAGATGAAGAAGATTCTGTTTATCATCAATTCGCTGGGAGGAGGAGGCGCCGAGAAGGCGCTCATCGAGTTTCTGCGTCATATCGATTACGAGCATTACGACGTGTCGCTGTGTCTGGTTTTCAACGAAGGCTGCTATCTGAACGACGTTCCGCCGGCCGTGCGGGTCTTTTCGCTTTATGAACGGGAGCGGAATTTCGCGCACCGCAAGTCACTGAAGCTCTATCGCAAACACGGCATACGGACCCTGCTGCGGCTCAATGCACGCTGGAAAATACGGGGACATTATGACGCTATCGTTTCGTTTCTGGAGGGCGACGCCCTGCTGTTCCACGATCTGGTTCGCGACCGCGCCGAGCGGAATATCGCATGGCTGCACTGCGATCTGCGGCTCTTTCACTGGACGCGCAAGACGTTCCGCAGCGACAGCGACGAAGAGGGGGCGTACAGCCGCATGGATACGATCGTCTTCTGCTCGCACATCACGCAGAAGAGTTTCGAACAAATGTATCGTGTCGATACTCCCAAGACGGTCATATACAACATTATAGATCAAACATCCATCCGCCGTCAGGCCGACGGCGAACAGGTGCCGCACGAGCAGTTCACTATCACCTCGGTGGGCAGTCTGTCGGAGGTAAAGAGCTACGACCGGCTCGTCCGTGTGGCACGGATGTTCAAGGACGCGGTGT
>OGHO01003146.1_pt1 | contig 11378 bp, 9 predicted proteins | sample 1571421 | NCBI WGS metagenome assembly OGHO01 (sample SAMEA2581937, study PRJEB24529) | metagenome | biome: Human gut stool | place: China | collected 2011
CAAAGTAAGCATTTTTTTTTGGATATTTCAAACTTAATTTTTTAATAATTTCAAGAGCTTTGGAATATCTTTGCTGTTTAACATAGATTTTAGCCAATGTTTCTGTGAAACAGCTATCATCATCCTCTCCTTCTTCGGTACTCAATTCTTCAGAAGAAGATTGTTCCGGAGATTCTTCTCCTGATAAATTTCCATCTGGCAAAGGTTGTAACTTAAGAGCCGGTTCACTCTCACTTTTTTCAATAAACCCATCAATCAGTTCAAAACCACGAAGTTTGGGTGCTTCGGTTTCATCATCAGTAGAAACACCATCATCCTGTAGTAAATAAGCTGTATAGTCCGTCGTATAATCCAGGCTGGTCTGAGAAGTAACTTCTTCCGGTATAGTAGACAAAAAAGCATCAATCAACGCTAAAGTACGATCAAGATTCGGCTCTATTTCCGGTAATTCATCTACAGAGGTTGTTTTCTTTTTACGGGATTGCAATATATACTTATCTCCTTCTATGAGGTAGAAAAGTGAGCGTCGGTCGGCCACATAAAGAGTTGCTTTACGTAATTCGGCCCCGAATGTAATGTCGTGTAATAAATACAAATTCTTTAAATATAGTAACCGCAGCGTTTGAAAATAAGGATAGCGTGTAAGCATCGTCCGAAGCTCATACAACGTATCCTTATTCAGCATCTCGGGGTGCTGAATCCATTGTTGAAGGTTAGCAGAAGTCATTCAAATTACCAATTTGCCACTGTCGCATTAAATATCTGATCAGTTATCTCTTTCGTTATTTCAGCAATCGTTGCATCCGGTATATTAGGCAATAATGAATTCGGATCGAGGTCGGAACGGAAAGCCGAAAATTGCTGTTCGAAATCTTCTGCATGATTGGTATTATTTACAAAACGCACATTAACTGTAACAGTTACTTTTGCTTTTGAAGAGAACCCATCAGCCGAAACAGCTTCATTATACACATTTATACCTGTTATTTCTCCTTCAATCTGCAAATCAGCATTGGCATTTCTCACCAATTGCAAACGAGTCTGACGAGTAAAAATATCTTTTAAATCGTCATTAAACTTATTTGCCAAAGGCTGATAAACATAAGCAGATTTTATAGGAAAATCAGCAATTGAGATTGTCTTTACTTTATCATAATTAATAGACGCCCCATTAAACTTATAAGAGACTGTACACGCCAGAAGTATTACCGGCAAAGCCAGTAATAACATCCATTGTGGTATTTTTTTATTCCAATCCATATTCTTTTATTTTTCTGTAAAGGGTGCGTTCCGAAATATTCAAATCCTGAGCTGCACTTTTCCTCTTCCCATGATGTTTTTCGAGGGCTTTACGTATCATTTCTTTCTCCACTTCATCCAAAGAAAGAGACTCTTCCACATACTCTTCCGTGTCTTGTATATCATCATCTACCGGACAGGGAGCCTTCACCGTATGAATGATTGTAGGCATTGTGGAAGGTGGTGTAGGTGTCACAATGGGCACACTTCCTTTCTCTGCCATCAAATTATGAACCATCTTCTTCAATTCAGATACTTCCTGTCTCATATCAAACAAAACTGAATAAAGAATCTCACGTTCACTCTCAAACCCCTTATTATCCTTTATACCGAACAAAGCCGGCAGACGTTGCGTGTTTTGAGCCGGGAGATATGTTTGCAAAATAGCTGCATTAATCTCACGATTGGTTTCTATAATCGAAATCTGTTCTGTTATATTCTTCAGCTGGCGCACATTTCCCGGCCATGGATAGGCAAGTAACACCTGTTTGGCATCTTCTGTCAGCTGAATAGCAGGCATACGATACTTCTCGGCAAAGTCACTGGCAAACTTACGGAATAATAACAACACATCTTCACCACGTTCACGCAAAGGAGGTATCTGAATAGGAACCGTATTGAGACGATAGTACAGATCTTCGCGAAAACGTCCGTCTGCAATAGCTTGTGTCAGATTGACATTAGTAGCAGCAACAATACGTACATCCGTCTTCTGTACTTTTGATGAACCCACCTTGATAAACTCCCCACTCTCAAGAACCCGAAGCAAACGAGCTTGAGTGGGTAAAGGCAACTCCCCTACTTCATCCAGAAATATTGTTCCACCATCAGCTTCGCCAAAGTATCCCTTTCGTTCGCCAATAGCTCCCGTAAAAGCTCCTTTTTCATGCCCGAACAATTCAGAATCAATTGTGCCCTCAGGGATAGCACCACAGTTTACTGCAATGTATTGCCCATGTTTGCGACGGCTATACTGATGAATAATCTGCGGAAAGCTCTCCTTTCCCACACCACTTTCTCCGGTTATCAATACGGATAAGTCAGTGGGTGCAACTTGGATGGCAACATCAATGGCGCGCGACAAAGCCTCTGTATTACCAATAATACCGAACCTAAGTTTTACTTGTTGAATTTCCGCTTTCGTCATAATCGCACTATAAATTCCTTCTTGTGTTTTTGTTTATACATCATCATCCACAGTGTCAAGCTTCAACTTATCACTGTCATCACGTTTCTCGTAATATTGTTTTCTCAACGGATTAACATGAGCTTCTTTATCACGCAGGCGATTGCGGAACACATCTATTGCCACATAGATTGCCTGACGGAAAGAGTCTTCACAAGCCAGTCCTTTTCCGGCAATATCATATGCTGTTCCATGAGCTGGCGAAGTACGTACTACCTGAAGTCCGGCCGTATAGTTTACCCCTTCATCCATAGCCAATGCCTTGAATGGTGCCAATCCCTGGTCATGATACATAGCCAGCACACCATCAAAATGAGTAAAGTTACCCGAGCCCATAAATCCGTCAGCCGGATAAGGACCGTAGCAAAGTATTCCTTTAGCAGCCATTTCCTGAATTGCCGGGATAATAATCTCTTGCTCTTCGGTACCAAGTAACCCCTCATCTCCTGCATGAGGATTCAGAGCCAGTACAGCAATACGTGGTGCACCAATACCAAAATCCTGCTTCAGGGAGCGATTAAAAATAGCAATTTTCTCCTGAATAAGTTCTTTAGTAATGGTTGAAGCAATATCACGTACGGGGATATGCCCTGTTACCAGTGCCACCCGAAAGTCGTCCTTCATCAGGATCATCAATGATTTACTTCCATCACCCAGTCTCTCCTCAATATATTCGGTATGTCCGGGAAATGAAAATCCTTCCGACTGAATGGTATGTTTATTGATCGGAGCCGTCACGATGACGTCAATCAATCCTTCTCTAAATTCTTCAATAGCCTTCTCTAAAGCACCGAGTGCAGCTTTTCCTGCTTCCGGATCCGGTTTAGAGAATTCCACTTTCACTTCGTCGTCCGTACAGTTTACTACACTCAAACGATTGAAAGCTGCCTCAGAAGCAGAATTAACAATACTAAAGTTAGTAGGTAAATCCAATGATTTACGATGATAAGCTGCCACTTTAGGGGAACCGTAAATAATTGGAGTACACAACTCCAGCATAACAGGATCGGCAAAAGTTTTCAATATCACTTCATAGCCTACGCCATTGATATCTCCTTGCGTAATACCAACCCTTATTTTACTATCTTCCATGTGTCGTTATTTATTAGTTTGTTCTTCTCTGGCCACACCCATCGGAATCTCTCCCTGGGTCTTTTCTGTAGGAAGCTTCAATGTATACAATGATGCTTCGAGCATACGTACCAGATTACGTTTTAATTTATTAGGTGAATATACAAATACTTCTGCTGTTACAATGCGCTGATTGGCTTTGTCCAAACGGGTATGAGACACAAACGGACCACCCATAAAGTCGCCCTTCATACGCCAAAGTCCACGGGCTTCCATGGTGTAATCTCCATGCACATCGATAGGACGGACATCCACTGTTATAGAATCCGTAGACATATACATGCCTTCTTTAGCTCCCGGAATATTAGCTTTCATCACAGAGTCACGCTTATGGATAAAATATTCTTTAGTAAAAGTATCCTTATCAGTATAAGGATAAGAATAGATCACAAAGTTCTGATCTCCGGTAGCCGTATTAGTAGATGCCCAGAAAAAATCTTCCCCTTCTTTAGAAGAAGATAATTCAGACGGAAGCCAAATATCACAATCAAATTTACTGCCTACTTTGGTAGAGATGTAATCATTGTGTTTATTATGAAGCTGGGAAATTTGACGATTCATCTCAGCACGTGTGAAGAAGTCGATAATCTGTTGTTTGTTTTCCTCTACAAACTTTTCAAACTCCTGCTCATTGGGAGCCTGAATAGTCAAAATAAGCTGAGGAGCAGCATATACATCCTTTGCATACTTAAATGCCGGTTTGGTATATATATCACGCACATCCACTATAATAATGTTGCGTATTAATTTTAATGTAGAATCATAGTCTCTCGGAGAGGTATACATAATCCTGAATGAACGTTCAGACTGCGGTAATCCCGGAACATCCGTATCAAGCACATCAAACAAAGCTCTTCCCGCAGGACGCTCCCACAAGGCATGATCAACTACTACAAGAATCTCATATGCACGCCCACTGGAGGTCGGAGTAAACACACCCTTCTTGCCGTTACAAGAAGAAAAAGTCAATGCTACAAGAGCCATACTGATAAAAAACAGATACTTCTTCATATTGATCATTTTTAATGTTTTTACAAAACTACGATAAGTTCGTATATTTTCATCGGATAAGTTAATAATTTATATTAATTCTTGTTATTCCCCTCCCGCTTTGCAGTAGACAACATACCACAAGCCGCAAAAATGTCTTCACCGCGCGAAGCACGAATCGTAGAAAAAACACCATGTGAAGTCAGATAATCACGGAATGTTACCATTGTCTCCATATCCGTTCCTTCCAGATCTACTCCCGGAATAGCATGAAAACGAATCAGGTTTATTCTACAATCTACCCCACGGAGCAATTTCACAAGTTCTTTGGCGTATATCATCGAATCGTTGACGCCTTTAAAAACAATATATTCAAATGAAAGTCTGCGTTGTTTGCTAAAATCATAGTTCTTTAACAAATCTACAATTTCAGTAATAGAAAAAGCACGCTCTGCAGGCATTAAGTCTAAACGCTGCGAGGGAATCGGAGAATGTAAACTAATAGCCAGATGACAATCACTCTCCTCTATGAAACGCTGCAAACCTTTACGCAAACCGATAGAAGAAAGTGTTATTCGCTTAGGACTCCAACCATAACCATAAGATGCAGTTAAAACTTCCAATACCTTTAACACTTCATCCAGATTATCCAAAGGCTCGCCCATTCCCATCAACACAACATTAGTCAGCTTATCCCGCTCGGGCAATGAACTGATCTGATTTAGTATCTGATTAGCAGTCAGGTTTGTAGTAAAACCTTGCTTACCAGTCATACAAAACTTACAATTCATCTTACAACCTACCTGAGAAGAAACACAAAGTGTTGCACGATCGTCATCAGGAATGTAGACTGCCTCTACAAAGTTCTTCTCACCTACCTGAAAAAGATACTTAATAGTCCCATCTACCGAATGCATTGCCTCAACAGGAGGCACCCCTCCTACTTCGTATTCTGCCCCAAGTGCTTCACGGTGTTTCAATGACAGATTTGTCATCTCATCAATAGAGTTTACCTTTTTATCATAAAGCCACGATGCAATCTGCTTAGCAGCAAACTTCGGCATTCCCAGGCCTCTCACCACCGACTGCAACTCATCAAGAGTCATTCCTAAAAGAGGATATTTGGACATATTCTGTACAATTCAATGTTTATTTATGCAAATGTAAGGAATTAAAGTTGATTTCAGAGCAGACTACCACCAAAAGTTAACGTAAAAAGGCTGTTCCCTATGCGGAAACAGCCTTTTCATATATAAGTCAGTTCTTCTTAGAAGAACAGATAACGTGTATCTTTCACCTCAGCCTTCAGATAGAGATCGTTCATCAAACGTCCCGCCAGGCGTGCATGCATATTTTCCAATGTAGCTTCTTCAGCTTTTACATCAAATGTTTCATTCAACTTGTCCTTAGCATACATCTGCAATACAAATACGCCTGCATTACCTTTAATCGGAGCACTCAACTTATTCAACTCAGCAACCGAAGCATAAGCACCTACTAAAGGTTCACTACTACGCAAAGCCGGTATATAAGCAGGAGCCGCAAAAGTTACATGTTTTACAGAGTCGCTCACAGCGTTAGCCATTGACTTATACTGATCAAAAGAAGTCGCATTGACAGCCTTCATATCATTCATGATCTTTTCGGCTTTCTTATCCTTTATTATTTCAGCTCTCAACTGATCCTGTACCTGTTTCAAAGAACGGTAACCTTCAGGAGTTATGCCAGCCAGTGCAACCACCAACATTCTGTCGCTCTCACCACATTCATACAAACCAGAAACTTCACCTGGCTTAGCTGCGAAAGCCCACTTCAAAGCTTCTTTTGTACCCTTAACTCCACCAATTCCATGCTCAGAGCTATACAGATCATTTCTTTCGAGTAATCTATAACCAGCTTCTTCAGCATTAGCCACCACTTTATCCAAAGAAGGATTAGCTGCGATAAACTGGCTGAAACCATTATAAGCTCTACTATAAGTTTCCTTGCTAAAGTCCACTGTACGTTTAATAACAGCCACTTTATATTTATCCTTAACGGCTTTCTTATTAGTAACCTGAAGAATAACATTAGCCTGTCCCAAAGGAAGATTGGTCATTTCGTTTACACCCAGATTATTAATAGTTGAGATAAATTTCAGATTATCACCATCAATCTGCGCATTTTCATAATTGGCAGATGAAACCCAGTTTGCTTCTCCGGTCTGACCATATTTCTTTGCTAAATCAACAAAGTTTGCACCACCTTTTATTGCATTATAGATACTATCAGCCAATGTTTTAGTCTTTGCAGCATCTTCAGCTACAACTTGAATCTGACGGAACTCTACAGAGTCGGCAGCTGCAGTTTTAGCAATAACTTTGAAAGAGTTGATTGTGTTATCACTACCATTATAGTAAGGACCATACACTTTATTCAGAACTGCAGAATCCATACGGGCTACTACATCTCTCGGGAAAGCAGTTTTGTTATAATACAAATCAACATAAGGTTTTTCTGAACCTGTCGAACGAATAAAAGTAGTATATTCACTTTCAGTATTTGCTAACTGCTGAGTATATTCGCCCACTTCTTTTTCGATAGCAGCTCTGTCTTCAGGACTTGCAGTTACCTGTACATCGATGTATTTAATGTCACGGGTTTCTACATACTGCTTGAACTGTTCTTTCTTCTTATTATACAGATCTTTCAACTCAGACTCTTTCACTGTTATTGTAGAATCAACAATAGAAGAATAAGGAACGGCAGCAAGCAACAAATCCATCTGATTTACTCTTGCATCAAAAGCATCCTGTGCTTCTACCGGATTAGAGAACAGTGATTTTGAGATCAATGCCTGATATTTCTCAGCAAGACGATTCTGTATCAGACTTTTTTCTACAAATGACCAGAACTTATACATTGAGTTATAATATTCAGCGTATTGTGCCGGCATTTGAGACTGATTCATTTTAGAATAATCTACCAGGAATTTTTTCAGCATATCTTTATCAAAAGCACCAGTCTGCGGATTACGAAACGGAGTCTGCTGTAAAAGCGGATGAACACCTGCGTCAATAATTGCCTGGATTTCAGCTTTTGAAACTGTAAGACCTAATTTTTTTGCTTCTTTTTCAAGAAGTTTATTATTTACATATGTACGCCATACTTCATCTTTCACCTGATTGGTTTGCTCATCATTCAACGAATTCGTTCCGCTGGAGAACTTGATTACGTCAGTATATTCTTCTACCAATGCCTGATAGTCCTGAGCGGAAAGTGCGTCCCCGTTCACCTCTCCTACGTCATGTGATTGGTGTGGCTGAAGGACTTTCCATGCGTCTCCCGCAATGAAAGCAAACAACGCCAAGCCAATAACGATCACCAATAAAGGTCCTTTCGATCTAATGTTTTGTAATGTTGCCATTTTAATTAATACAGTTTATTTGTTTATTATTATTTTCGTCTCAGTTGTTTTAGCGCACGAAGATACAAAAAATGCTAATATACATCTATTTATTAGCAAAAAAAATGGAGGTCTATACCATTATTCCATCACTTTCAGCCGCACAAGCTCAATTTTAGTCGGTGTTACCTTAATAATTTTAAACTGATAACACCCTACGGAAATTATTTCATGCAGTTTCGGGAAGCTTTGATACTGGCTCAGAATCAATCCACCAATAGTCAGATAGTCATCCGCTTCCGGCAAATCAAGATCAAAAGTTTCATTTACTTTTTCAATTTCCAGACGACCGGAAAGTACATATTCCCCCTCTCCTATCTGCTTACAGATATACGATGTATTATCATGTTCATCTTCTATGTCACCAAAAATTTCCTCTACCAGATCTTCCAAAGAAACAATTCCGGCAGTACCTCCAAACTCATCCACTACCACAGCAATCGTTTTCTTTTGCTGCATAAAAAGTTTCATTAATTTGTGAGCAGCCATCGTCTCAGGCACAATAGGCACCTCTTTTACATTGTCCCTCCAATCTTTAGGATTACGAAACATCTCTGAAGAATGGATATACCCTACTACGTTATCAATATTTCCGTCGTAAACAATAATTTTTGAAATTCCGGATTCTACAAAACGACTTTTTAAATCTTCAAGTGAAGTAGATAAATCAACAGCCACTACCTCTGTACGTGGCACAATACAATCCCGGATTTTTATAGTTGAGAAATCAAGCGCATTCTGAAATATCTTCACTTCGGTATCCAGCTCGTCACTATTATCTGCGTTATCAATACCGGATTGTACAAAATAATCCAGATCAACTTTACCAAATGCCTTTGCTGATGCCTCCTTATTTATCTTCATTCCAAAAAGGCGCAGAAACATATAGGAAAGTCCGGAAGAAAGTTTCGATATGGGATAAAGAATAATATAACAGATAAACAAAGGAACGGCACATACATTCAATACCAGGTTAGGATTGATTTTAAATAATGTCTTTGGCAGGAACTCACCTGTCACCAAAATAATTAATGTTGAAATGATGGTTTGCACCAATACCATCAAAAAGTGATTAGTGATAAACCCGGACAACAAATTATCACCAATAATCTGTGCCATCAGAATACCATAGATAACCAATGCAATGTTGTTACCAACCAACATCGTAGAAATAAAATTATTCGGATTTTTGAAGAATACAGACAATATTCTTGACGATAGTCCCTCTTTTCGCTCAAGTTCAAAACGCAGCTTGTCAACAGAGACGAACGCAATCTCCATGCCCGAAAAGAAGGCTGAGAAAGCCATAGTTATTAAAAGGTAAACAATAATACTCATACTTATCTAACAGAGTCCGTTGGTGTTTTTTGTTCTTCTTCATCTACGTAAAAAATACCTCCCATATTTCTTATCTGATAGATGGTCATTTGCTGATTAGAATCAAAACCATATCCGGTAATAATCCGATCGGGCTGTTCTATACGTATAAACCGGTCCGAATAAACCTTCTCGGTAGCCTGATTCCAATACAACAGTTCTGTATTAAACCGTTCTCCCTTCCGGTTTTTAATATCGACATTTCCCATCAGCTTCCAAAGTTTTTGCTTATCATAAAAATAAGCAGTATCAGCTTTTATACTGGCATCTACATTAAATAAAGAATCAAACTGTTCAAGATAGACACCTTTTTCAAATGCCCAGTAAGAAGGCCTTTTACGATCATACATCAACCATTCCTCGGCCTCCATACGATAACGCGTTACACCCGAATCCGAAATATAGGTCACAACCCCTAAAGTTGCCATCGAAGGCAAAGAATCCCGTTCCGTTATAGCCTCACCAAGCTCTTTCTTCTTCCCTCCGCAGGAAGAAAATAAAAGAAGCATAACAATTGCCCCCAGGACAATTGTTATGCTCATGTTTTTACTAAATAAAAAGTTACTTTTTTCTTGTAACATATTATATTATCTGATCGTTGTAGTCTCTCCGATCCATCCGCCAATTGTGATACGGTCGCCAGCTTTATAACCTAACATGAACAGGTCTTTAGCTTCCGGAGTATAAGCAGAGTATGAAGAAATCAACTTATTAGCTTCTTCAGCCACACTTGGATCTACTGCTTTCGCTCTTTGCAATTTATCAATGGCAGCAAAGAAAGTACATTTATTCAATGCCGGTTCATCATTCCATTTATAATTACCAGCATATAGCTGAGCAATCAGGATATAAGGAGCACCATAGTTCTCATTGAAGCTGATAGCTTTCTGAGCATAACTTCTTGCCTGCGAAATCTTCTTAGCTGATGCCAATACACTGGCAGCTTTATATGCAGATTCTGCTTTCTTTACGTTATCAGTTTCATAAGATATTGCTTCATCGAAGAATTTAACGGAACCGTCAATATCTCCTTTTTTGAATGCCATAGCAGCACAACCGATAGCAGCATCGGCACTTGGCTCCAATTTGTAAGCATATAAAGATGCCTGAAGATATGCATCACTATCTTTACAGCCCATCATAGCCATCACTTTAATTACCTCTTTCAAAGCTTCCAGATTTCCCTGATTAGCTTCTACTTTAGGAGCATATATCTCTTGCAATGACTCACAAGTAGCAGCTCCACTATTTATGAACTGTGCATCCAGACCTTCTCTAACAGATCTCAAAGCAGCCTTAATGTTCTCTTTCTCAGTTTTAGCAATTGCTTCATCCGTATACTGAGTGTCAAGTAAGTAATCCTTAATAAACTGTTCTTTATGAGAAGGATCAGCTTTCAACTTTTGCAAAGACATATCCAGGAAGAAATGCATCACATTAGGAGAAGCATCAGCTTTAGCTCCTTCAAGAGACTGCTTAAACCATTCATAAGCCTGATTTACATCCGGAGATGGCGCAAACTGAATGTAGGCCAATGCCTTATCACCCAATGCATCTTCTACTGAAGGAACTCCCTTCATTCTTGTCTGGAAATCAGGAATATACTTCATACGCACATCATGCGTATGCATCAAATCATCAAAATACTTCTTGTATTCAGGACTATTCCTATCAGTCATCTTAGACATCAAGCCCTCCAAAATTGTAAAACCGTCCTTAAAAGTATAATAGCGAAGTGTGGGACAAGTTTCCAACACTATTTTCCACGGCGCATAGGCATCTTTAAAATTACCTGCTTTCACAGCTTCATGTGATACACTACTGTTGGGGATACAGATGCTATCGTTCTGTGCCGCAACAGAGGTTGCACCCGCCGAAAGGAACAACACAGCCACAAGCGTTTTAATCTTCATTGTATCTAAATTTTAGTTGTTATATAATTAGTCTATT
>OGHO01003149.1_pt1 | contig 11354 bp, 12 predicted proteins | sample 1571421 | NCBI WGS metagenome assembly OGHO01 (sample SAMEA2581937, study PRJEB24529) | metagenome | biome: Human gut stool | place: China | collected 2011
GCCAACCAGGATACCCAGGAACAGCGACGAGTAGACTTCCTTGGTGATCAGCGCCAGGCCGATGGCCACGACGGGCGGCAGCAGGGACGCGATGGTACCGTGAACCGCGCTGACAACCTCAGCGTCACCTTCTGCGAATGCGGCTGTGGTAAGAACACATGCAAGGGCGAATACGACGAGCAAGAGTTTCCCAAAGCGTCTCATGCGTGGTGAGTTCATAATAACCCTCCCTTTTTTAATGCGAATCCTAAAAGCCTCCCCAACCCTAGGATTCGTACCTTATGATACACCATCATTTACAATTTGGCAATACTTTTTCGTCAAATTTAATATATACCATCACACTTTAGTAAGTCAAATTTCACATATTAAGCAAAAAGTTCTCAGCTTCCAGTGATTTCCTCACTCTGCGGAACGTTTTCTCATCCGGGCAGCGAACCGTGTGCAGGTGGATTCCGCCGGTCAATGCTGAGAGCGGACGGGCTCCGTGCTCCTCCACCCGCCGGACGAACTCAGCCACGTCGTACCGGGAGCGCACCCCCAGCAGTCCGGTGAGCTGGCCGTAAACCGGGTGCTCCACGATTACGTCCACCACCTCGCCCCCGGCGTCCACGATGGCGTTGAGCTCCCGCTCCATCTCCTCCGGAGCGTGAACACAGGCCACGGTGCGCTCCACGCCGCCTCCCCGTCCGCCCAGGAGATACCCCCGGGGCGTGGCCAGGATATCCGTCCCTCCGGCCCGGAGCAGGGCCACATCGCCCACGATGATCTGCCGGCTGACGGAGAAGCGCTCGGCCAAGGCGGCGGCGCTCACCGGCCCCACGGCCTCCTCCAGCGCCTGGGCCACGGCCTGCCGCCTGGCCTGCGCGGCTGACATTGACATGTGACAATTCCCCCTTTCTTCTCCCAGTATACCAGTTCCCGCTCCATCTGTAAATCATCTTGCTTTTTCCCCGGCGTCCGGTTAGAATAAGGTTGATCGTTCGCTGGAAAGGAGCTGTGGCAATGGACCGTGAGGAAGCCTTTGAATTTCTGGACCGGACGGCCCGCGGCATCGCGGAGATGTTCGGCTCCACCTGTGAGACCCTGGTCCACGACATGGGGGACCCCAGCCACCCCATCCTGTCCATCTACAACGGGCACGTCTCCGGCCGGACCGTGGGCTCCACCCTGGACATCCTGGGCACCGCCAAGGAGCTGGACGAGGACGCTCTGGTAACCGACTTCGTCAATCTCTACGCCACCACCCCATCGGGCCAGCAGATCAAGAGCAGCACCTTCCACCTCATCGGGGAGGGATACAACCTGGCCCTTGGCATCAACTTCGACTACAGCTCCCTGGTGTACGCCAACCGCATTCTGGTGGACCTCATGAGCGCGGAGGCCGACCTTCAGAGCGCCCTGTGGCACGGCGGGGACAGCCGTCTGGCCGATGTCTTTGACGAGTGTCTGGCCGCCGTTGGCAAGCCGGTCAGCGCCCTGAACAAGCGGGACCGGATGAAGATCATCGCCCTTCTGGACCAAAAGAACGCTTTCTCCTTCCGCAAGTCGGTGCCTTTTGTGGCCAAGCGGCTCCAGGTCTCCCGGTATACGGTCTATAAATACCTGGGTGAGCTGACCGGCGCCCATGCGGAGGAGAGCGAGGAGGAATAACGCCATGTACGAGGAAAAAATCAACGCCTATTTTGACGCCCCTGAGCGCCGGGCTGAGCTGGTGGAGGCCATCTCCCGGCTGGTACGCATTCGCAGCGTGCGGGAGGAGCCCTTGCCTGGCATGCCCTTCGGCCCCGGCCCCGCCGCCGCCCTGGCGGAGGGTCTGAAGCTGGCCGAAGAGCTGGGCTTTGCCACCCGCAACTACGATAACTACGTGGGCACCGCCGATCTCAACGACAAGGAGACCGCCCTTCACATTCTCTGCCACCTGGACGTGGTGGGCGAGGGCACCGGCTGGACAGTGACGGAGCCCTATGCGCCCAAGGAGGTGGACGGCATGCTCTACGGCCGGGGCACCGACGATGACAAGGGCCCCGTGGCCGCTGTCCTGCTGGCCATGAAGGCCGTGAAGGAGCTGGGCGTCCCCCTCCGGCGCAACGCCCGCCTGCTGATGGGCACCGACGAGGAGAGCGGTTCCAGCGACATCGCCTACTACTACGCCCGGGAGCCCTACGCCCCCTATGCCTTCTCCCCCGACGCGGAGTTCCCCCTCATCAACACCGAGAAGGGCAGCTACAAGCCGGTGTTCACCAAGTCCTGGCCCGCGGAGACCGCCACCCCCCGGGTGACCGAGTTCCGCGGCGGCTTCCGCATCAACGTGCTCCCGCCGGAGGCCGAGTGCTTGGTGGCCGGCCTGTCCGCCGACGCCGCCCGCCCCTATTGCGACCGGGCCGCCGCCGAGACCGGCGTGCGCTACGAGCTGCGCGAGGAGGGGGACAGCCTGCACATCCTCTGCCGCGGCAAGGGCGCCCACGCCTCCCTGCCGGAGGAGGGCGTCAACGCCATCACCGGCCTGCTCCATCTGCTCTGCTCCCTTCCCCTGGCCAAGGTGGGCTCCACCGCCGCCCTCCACGCGCTCAACGCCCTCTTCCCCCACGGCGACTGCGCCGGCAAGGCCCTGGGCATCGCCCAGTCCGATGAGCTGTCCGGGGCGCTGACCCTGGCCTTTTCCCTGCTGACCGTCACCGGCACCGGCCTGGAGGGCCAGTTTGACAGCCGGGTACCCATCTGCGCCAGCGATGAGAACTGCCGCGCCGCCGCAGAGGCATCTTTTTCCAAGTTTGGCTTTTCCGTCTCCGGCGAGATGGACGCTCCCCACCACACCCCCGCTGACTCCCCGCTGGTCAAAGCCCTGCTCAAGTGCTACGAGCAGTACACCGACTACAAGGGGGAGTGCCTGGCCATCGGCGGAGGCACCTACGTCCACGATATTCCCGGCGGCGTGGCTTTCGGCTGCTGTATGCCCGGCTTTAACGGCAACATGCACGGCGCCGACGAGCACACCTGCATTGCCGACCAGCTCACCGCCGCCAAGATCTTTACCCAGGCCATCATCGACCTGTGCGGCTGAGTCCGCCTTCAGCCCCCTTGAGCAAAGCCCATGGGCTTTGCTGCGGCAATTCCGCCGCAGGCCGTTCCCCATCCGGTCCGCGCCCCGGCGCGTACTATATAAAATAAAGAGAACCGGAACTCAAAAAAGAGAAGAGAAAGCGAGGAACCCCTATGCGCAAAATCTGGAAACGTGTTACCGCAGCCGCTCTGTCCCTCACCTTCGTCCTATCCCTTTCCGCCTGCGGCGGCGGTGGTCTCAGCGCCGACGATGCCACCACGTATGTTCAGGGTATTCTGGACGAGAACTACAAAGGCGTTTATGATCCCGACTTCCTGGAGCTGATCGACATTACCGAGAATGAGGCTGAGGAAACCTACCTGTCCAGCCTGGAGACCGAGGCTGACTTTTTCGCCTCCGCCTTCCTGATCGACGACCTGACCGACGAACTCAAGGCCGAGGTAGTTGACATGTATAAGCAGGTCTACGCCAAGGCCAAGTACACTGTGGATACCGCCACGGAGGTGGACGACAGCACCTTCGGCGTCAAAGTCACTGTGGAGCCTCTGGACGTATTTGACCGGGTCGCCGAGGCCCTGTGGGGCGACACCCCCGACGCCCGCGCCGAAGCTCTCTACAGCCAGGACGTGGACTCCATGACCGATGAGGAGTACGCCGCTTATGACGCGGAGTGGTGCCGCCTGGTCATCGACCTGACCTTGGAGAAGCTGCCCGAGGCGGAGTATCTGGAGGCCCAGAGCAAGGTGGTACAGATCACCCTGGGCGACGACAACTACTGGTCCCTGGATGAGCAGGATTTCAGCGACCTGGACTGGCTGATCCTTGACTACAACTTCTGAGTACACATGCGCCGCAGATTGGTTTCAGTCTGCGGCGCTTTTGTGTTACATGGGGCATCTGTCATCGGAAAAATGGCCCGCGCCAGATGCCGCCCCGAACGGCAGGCCGTACACTTCCTCACATCTGTGTGAGTTTATCACAGACGGCAGCCCCGTCCATCCCCTATACTGGGCGCATCTCAGTAAGGAGGTTGCCTATGGATTTGCGAAAACACCACCGAAGAACGGCAAAGATCGGGGCGGATTGCGTGGCCTGCGGCTGCTGTGTCCGCGTCTGTCCCCTCTCCGCCATCCGAATCTGGAACGGTATCACAGCCCGGGTGGATGCAGACCGATGCGTCGGCTGCGGCAAGTGCGCGGCGGAGTGCCCGGCTACCATAATTACACTGGAGGAGAATCGCCCATGAAAAAGCGCTGGTATGACTTTCTCTGGATCGCCTCTCTCCTCTATCTGGTGTTGGGCTTCTTCAACATCCTCTTTGCCTGGTTGGGCCTCCTCTGCTTTTTCATCCCTCTGGTCATCGCCTTTGCGGGCGGGGATAAGGGCTACTGCAACCGCTTTTGTGGACGGGGACAGTTGTTCAGCCTGCTGGGTGGACGCTTCGGCCTCTCCCGGCGGGCCGATATTCCCCGGTGGATGAAAAGCAAGGCGTTCCGCTACGGGTTTTTGGGCTTTTTTCTGCTGATGTTCTTCCAGATGCTCTGGAGCACATATCTGGTCTTTGCCGGCGCGCAGGAGCTGCGCCAGGCCGTCACTCTGCTTTGGACGTTCCGGCTGCCTTGGCACTGGGCCTACTATGGAACCCTCTTTTCCCCCGGCGTGGCCCAATTCGCCTTTGGCTTTTACAGCGTCATGCTCACCTCTACGGTACTGGGGCTGGTCACAATGGTGCTTTTCAAACCCCGCTCATGGTGTGTGTATTGCCCTATGGGCACCATGACCCAGCTTATCTGCCGGGGGAAGCACCGGGGAGAAGCCGCCCTCCACTCCCCGGCAGAAGGTAGTTGACATTTTCCCCTCCGTCCCGTATACTATAAAGTATAGAAGTCCTACTGAAGTTCATATGGTCGGATGATGGGGTGGGGAGAGCGCGGCACACCGCCGCCGCCGAAGGGGCAGCGCAGTGATCTCTCAGGCAGAAGGACCGGCCCCGGACGAGGCTCTGGAAAGCGGACCGCAGTCCGCGCCGACGGGGGCAAAACTCTCAGGCAACCGAACAGAGGCGCATGGCAGCATTGCCATGCGCTTTTTTTGACCCCAATTTTAAAGGAGGGCATGGAAATGGAACGCAAAACTCCGCTCTACGACCGCCACACGGCGGCGGGGGGCAAGCTGGTTCCCTTTGCCGGATGGCTGCTGCCGGTGCAGTACTCCGGCGTCATCGCCGAGCACAGGGCCGTGCGCACCGGCTGCGGCCTGTTCGACGTCAGCCACATGGGAGAGCTGCTCCTCCGGGGCCCCGACGCCCTGGCCAACCTCAACCGGCTCATGACCAACGACTTTTCCGGCATGGCGGACGGCCAGGCCCGCTATTCCCCCATGTGCTACGAGGACGGAGGCGTGGTGGACGATCTGATCGTCTACCGCTGCTCAGACACGGCCTGGCTGGCGGTGGTCAACGCCTCCAACACCGGCAAGGACCGGGATTGGATGGCCGCCCACCTGTCCGGGGACTGCACTTTGGAGGATCTCTCCGACCAGACGGCCCAGCTCGCCCTCCAGGGGCCCGGTGCGGAGGCGCTGCTGCGCACCCTGACGGCGGACCTTCCGGCGAAGAACTACACCGCCGTGCTCCACGGCACGGTGGACGGCCGGCCCTGCCTGGTCTCCCGCACCGGGTACACCGGCGAGGACGGCTTTGAGCTCTACTGCGCCCCGGCGGACGCCCCCGCCCTTTGGGACGCGCTGACGGCCGCCGGGGCCCTCCCCTGCGGCCTGGGGGCCCGGGATACCCTGCGGCTGGAGGCCGCCATGCCCCTCTACGGCCACGAGCTCTCTCCCTCCATCAACCCCTACGAGGCGGGGCTGGGCATCTTCGTCAAGCTGGAGAAGCCCGACTTCATCGGCAAGGCCGCCCTGGAGCGGGCCCGCCCCGTGTCCCGCCGCCGGGTGGGCCTCCAGATGACCGGGCGCGGCATCGCCCGGGAGGGCTGCCCGGTGTACGACGGCGGGCGGCAGGTGGGTGTGGTCACCTCCGGCACCCACTGCCCCTGGGTAGGGCAGGCGGTGGCCCTGGCCCTGGTGGACGCGGCGTACAAGGAGCCGGGAACCCCGCTCCAGGTGGACGTGCGGGGGCGCCGGGTGGACGCCCAGGTGGTCAAAACGCCCTTCTACCGGCGGGGATAAGGGCAAACCGGCCACGCCGTCTGCCGCCCCTTTTCAGCTCATTTTATAAAAACAACCTTAAATTATACAGGAGGTTATCACCATGAACATTCCCGAGGAACTGCGCTACACCAAATCCCACGAGTGGCTCAAGGAGGAGGACGGCGTCTGCACCGTCGGCCTCACCGACTTCGCCCAGCACGCCCTGGGGGATATCGTCTTTGTCAACCTGCCCCAGGAGGGGGACCCTGTCACCGCCGGGGAGGCCCTCGGCGATGTGGAGTCGGTGAAGGCGGTGTCCGACGTGCTCTCCCCCGTGTCCGGCGTGGTAAAGGCGGTCAACGAGGAGCTGCTGGACAATCCCGCCCTGGTGAACGAGGACCCCTACGGGGCCTGGCTGATCCAGGTGGAGCAGATGACCGATGAGGAGGAGCTGCTGGACGCGGCGGCCTACGAGGCCCACTGTGCCGCGGAGGAGGGCTGACATGGCCGGATATCTGCCCGCCGCGGCGGCGGAGCGGGCCGCCCAGTACGCCGCCCTGGGCCTGTCCGGCCCGGAGGCGCTGTACCGGGACGTGCCGGAGTCCGTGCGCCTCACCGCCCCCCTGAACCTGCCCCCTCCCCAGTCGGAGCTGGAGGTCCGCCGCACCCTGGAGGCCCTGGCGGAGCAGAACCTCCGCTTCCGCACCATCCTGCGGGGGGGCCGGGGCTTACGACCACTACATCCCCGCGGCGGTGAGCCGCATCGCCTCTAAGGAGGAGTTCGTCACGGCCTATACCCCCTATCAGGCGGAGATCAGCCAGGGGGTGCTCCAGTCCATCTTCGAGTTCCAGACCATGATCTGTGAGCTCACCGGCCTGGATGCGGCCAACGCCTCGGTGTATGACGGGGCCTCCGCCGCGGCGGAGGCGGTGGCCATGTGCCGGGAGCGGAAGCGGACGAGGGCCGTGGTGTCCGCCGCCGCCCACCCGGACGTGATTTCCACTATCCGGACCTACAGCTTCGGCGCGGGTACCGAGGTGGCGGCGGCCCCGGCGGAAAACGGCGTCACCAATCTCACCGGACTGCTGGATGAGACCACCGCCTGCGTCTATGTCCAGCAGCCCAACTTCTTCGGCCAGCTCGAGGATCTGCCCGCCCTGGCCGCCCAGGTACACGCCGCCGGGGCCAGACTGATCGTCGGGGTCAACCCCGCCGCCCTGGGGGTGCTGGAGTCCCCCGGCGCCTGCGGGGCGGACATCGCCGTGGGCGAGGGACAGCCCCTGGGCCTCCCCCTGTCCTGGGGCGGGCCCTACCTGGGCTTCATGGCCGCCTCCCAGTCCCTCATGCGCAGGCTGCCCGGCCGCATCGTGGGAGAGACCCGGGACAGCCAGGGAGAGCGGGCCTTTGTCCTCACCCTGCAGGCCCGGGAGCAGCACATCCGCCGGGAGAAGGCCTCGTCCAACGTGTGCTCTAACGAGGCGCTGTGCGCCCTCACCGCCTCCGTCTACCTGTCCCTCATGGGGCCGGACGGGCTTCGGCAGGTGGGCGAGCAGTGCCACGCCAAGGCCCACTACCTGGCCGCAGAGCTGTGCCGGCTGCCCGGCGTGTCCCTGCGCTACCCCGGCCCCTTCTTCCACGAGTTTGTCACCGATCTGCCCGAACCCCAGAAGGTGCTTTCCGCCCTGGAGTCGCGCGGCATCCTGGGGGGCTGGCCGGTGGAGGGCGGGTTGCTGTGGTGCGCCACGGAGAAGCAGAGCCGTGCCGAGCTGGACGAGGCCGTGTCCATTGTCAAGGAGGTGCTGGACAGATGAAGCTGATTTTTGAGCGCAGCCGCCCCGGCCGGGGGAACGACCTTCTGCCGTCTCTGGACGTGCCCGCCGCCCCCCTGCCGGAGAAGTACCGGCGGAAAACGGTCCCCCGCCTGCCGGAGCTGGGGGAGAGCGACCTGTCCCGCCACTATCAGGCCCTCGCCCGCCGGGCCTTCGGCGTGTGCGACGGCTTCTACCCCCTGGGTTCCTGCACCATGAAGTACAACCCCAAGCTGGGGGAGGAGGCCGCCGCCCTGCCCGGCTTTACCGGTCTGCACCCCCTCCAGCCCGCCCACACCGTCCAGGGCGCTCAGGCCGTCCTGAATTGGACAGAGCGCCTGCTCTGTGAGATCACCGGCATGGATGCCGTCACCCTCCAGCCCGCCGCAGGAGCCCATGGGGAATTCCTGGGCCTGCTGCTCATCAAGGCCTACCACCACAGCCGGGGGGACACGGGCCGCACGGTGATCCTGGTGCCCGACTCCGCCCACGGCACCAACCCGGCCTCCGCCGCCATGGCGGGCTTCACCGTCAAAAACATCCCCTCCACCCCCGAGGGGCTGGTAGATCTGGAGGCCCTGCGGGCCGCCTGCGGCCCCGACACGGCGGGGCTGATGCTCACCAATCCCAACACCGTGGGGCTCTTCGAGAAAGACATCCTGGAGCTCACCGCCCTCGTCCACGCCGCCGGGGGCCTCGTCTACTACGACGGGGCCAACCTCAACGCCATCATGGGGGTGGCCCGGCCGGGCGACATGGGCTTCGACGTGTGCCACCTGAACCTGCACAAAACCTTCTCCACGCCCCATGGCGGCGGCGGCCCGGGCAGCGGCCCGGTGGGCTGCAAGGCCATGCTGGAGCGGCAATGTCTCCAGCTTCCCCCGGAACAGCGGCAGATATTGCGGGGTATCCTGCAAGGTCAGACCCCGCCGCCCCAGGCTCAGGCCCTGGGAGAGTTGGTTCAAAAAAACAAACGGCTGCTGGATAGAATTCTGGAAGTGGACCGGCGGCTCAATTTGAGGATCGGCGGTGAACATTCCTTTTATCGCCAGCAGCCGGGCAAGCCCTGACGGCCTGAAAAATCCCCTGCCCGTTTGGCAGGGGATTTGTTCTTGTTTCTCATAGGGCAGGTATCAGTTCTGCTGGGGCAAAGTGGAGATGCACCATAGCGGCGCACCGGAAGAGCGGGAATGGGAGAGCTCATCGATGATCAGCTGAGGGTCCCAGGCGACCAGGCTTCGTTGACGGCTGTTGGGGTCGGCCACCAGGATTTTTCCCTCCAGCGTCACCCCGCGCAGCACGATAAAATGACCGCCGGAGGTAAAATGGCCTTCTCGCATCAGAGCCACGCATCCCGGGCCGGAGGCCAGGGCCTGGGTGAGAGAATCGGCTGTCAGATTCTTCAGCGGCGAGACGGTGAGACCAAAGGCGGCCCCCGTATTTTGAATGAGGGAATGATAGGAGCCGCTGCCCTTGGCCCAGTGGCCATGTTCCACAGCCCATTGGGCCATAGTGGTGGGGGTCATCGTTTCATCGGTGAGGGTGGCGATGATCATGGCCATGGAGGTAGGACCACAGCCGTAACCGCCGATGCCGTCCGAGCCGTAGGGCTGAGAGGCCCAGGGCTCTTCCGCCTGGTTGAAATAGACCATGTCCACATTGCCGCCAGTGAGAACCTCCCGGCCTTTTCGTTGGGCGAAACGAGTGACGGCAGGGGCTTCCTCCTGCTGGGTGGTCTGGAGGGTGGGATCGGTGGCCAGCTGGCTGGCCGGTGCCTCCTCTTGCGTTGTTTTCTCTGGAGCTTCCTCTTTTTTTAGGGAGGGAAGGTGAATGGGCGGGATCTTTTCGATGAGCTCTTTTCCGGAGTCCAGCACCTGCCGGCCGAAAGACAGCACCGGCTGGGTGATGCGGTCAAACAGCCGGGGCGAGGCAAAGCGGCACACCAGCAGTTCCACTCCGCCGATGCAAAGCACCGCCAAAAGCAAAAGCCCTATGATGTTTATTTTTTTGTGAAAACGGGATTTGCGAGACAAATACAACACCTCAACTGGAAAAATCCATCCCAAGGGATTATACTGATATTATAATAAGGGAAGAGCAAAGCCGCAAGGCAGAAAATTTTCATTTACATTGGGATGATAACCCAATAAGATCTTTCTGTATACAGAAAAAAGGAGCGCCTTATGCCGGAAATACGCTTGGAAGAGGTCAGCAAATATTATAAGCAGGAAAATCGAAGGATTGCTGTGGTAGAAGATATCAATCTGGTAATACGCCAGGGGGAGTTTGTCTTTGTCACCGGCAGCAGCGGTGCGGGGAAAAGCACCCTGCTTCAGTTGATCCATGGACAGCTGCGGCCGGACCATGGTTCCATTTATCTCAATGACACCGACACCACGCATTTTCGCCGTTGGGGCCGGGAGCGTTATCGCCGGCAGTTTGGCTATGTTCCTCAGATCCCCCAGCTGATGCGGCAGAAAACCATTAGGGAAAATCTGGAGACAGTGGTGATGATCGGCCGTCGCCGCCGGGAAGGAATGGTACAAAAAGCCCTGGGTATGGTAGGGCTTCATGGAGTGGAAGACCGGTATCCGGTGGAGCTTTCTTTGGGCGAGTGCCGCCGGGTGGAGCTGGCCCGCGCTATTATCCTCAGCCCGCCGGTGCTGCTGCTGGATGAGCTTACCGCCAATCTGGATGAAGATGCCATCTGGGATGTGTTTCACCTGTTGGACGAGATGAACCGGCGAGGCACCACCATTGTCATGGCCACCCATGCCAAGATGTTTGTCAATATGATGCGCAAACGAGTCATCACCCTGGTGGACGGTAAAGTCTTTGGGGATGTGGCCAAAGGCCGCTATGGAGATATTATATAATCAGGAACGCCCCACAGGCGTTTGGGAAGGAGAACGGGCGATGGAGCAGCAAAGAGAAATGGAGATCCCCCAGGAAGAGGATCTGATCTATGCCCTGGACATCGGCACCCGCAGCGTCATTGGGATGCTGGGGAAGGTGAAAGAGGGCAAGGTCCATATTTTTGCCATGGAAAAGCAGCCCCACCAGCAAAGAGCCATGCAGGATGGCCAGATCGAGGACATCGGCCAGGCGGCCCGGGCTGTGGTGGAAGTGACCCGGCGTCTGGAAAAGACGGCGGGAAGAAAATTGCAAAGAGCTTGCGTGGCGGCGGCCGGCCGGGCGCTGCGCACCGAAGGGGGTACCAGTACACTGGAGCTGTCCGGCATGGAAACCATCACCCAGGAGCAGGTGGCCCGTCTGGAAGCGGCGGCGGTGTCCGACGCGGAACGGGCCTTGCAGGGCGAAGGAGAAGAAGGGC
>OGHO01003150.1_pt1 | contig 11352 bp, 11 predicted proteins | sample 1571421 | NCBI WGS metagenome assembly OGHO01 (sample SAMEA2581937, study PRJEB24529) | metagenome | biome: Human gut stool | place: China | collected 2011
TTTCCCTACACGACGCTCTTCCGATCTGGGTAGGGCGGACGACCCTTTTCGTTATATAGTTTTTCGACAGTCTGAAGCGGAGAGGATGTGGTCCTCTCCGCTTTTTTATCGGCTTTCCCGCAGTGTGCGGAAAAATTCTTCCAACAGGCAGGAGCATTCCGCCTCCAGCACACCGGCCACCACCTGAGGACGGTGGTTGAAATCCTCCCAGAACAGGTCCAGCACGCCTCCCATGGCTCCTCCTTTGGGGTCCCGGGCCCCGAAAAACACCTGAGGGATGCGGGATTGCAAAATGGCCCCGGCGCACATGGGACAGGGTTCCAGGGTCACATACAAAGCGCAGTCAGAAAGACGCCAGCGGCCTAAAGTCTGGCAGGCCTCATTGATGGCTTCGATCTCGGCATGGAGAAGGGCATTTTGCTTTTCTTCCCGCCGGTTGCGGCCCCGGCCTACCACCTGGTCACCTTGTACTACCACGCATCCCACCGGCACATCCCCGGTGTCCAGAGCCTGCCGGGCCAATTCCAGGGCCTGCATCATATACTCTTTGGGTTCCATGAGAAAAGCCCCCTTTTGACAGCAAAGATCATTTGCATTATACTGCAAAGAAGCAAAGAAAAAAAGGTGGTACAGCATGGACGAGAGGAAAGAAGAAATGGAGAAGATCCTCCATACATTAAAAGAAAAAGGGGTAGACTTCGAGGAATATCACCACGAGGCGCTGGACAATGTGCTGCAGCGGGAAGAGAAAGATCTGTGTTTTGACGCGAAGATCTGCAAAAATTTGTTTGTCACCACCCGGAAACGGGATCGGGTGTTTTTGGTGATGGTGGAAGCCCATAAGAAAGCCGATCTCCACCGGTTGGCCCAGGCCCTGGGAACCACCCATCTGGGGTTTGCGCCCCAGGAACTGTTGGCAGAGCGCTTGGGGCAGAAGCCCGGGGCCGTAGGCCCTCTGGGTATCCTCCACGATCGCCAGGGAACGGTGGAAGTGGTGTTTGACGAAAGCCTGCGCCAGGCCAGCCGGGTGGCCATGCATCCCAGCGTCAATACAGCCACCGTGGTGCTGCCTTTTGAGCAACTGGAAGATCTGATTCGAAAAAATGGAAATTTAATCTATTTTATGAATTTTTAACAAAAAATATGGGAAAAACTCCTTGTTTGTCCATCTTTCTGGTGGAGATGACTCAAGAATTTGGTAAAGAGCGAGAAAAAAGTTTGCAATTTGTTTGTAGAATCTCCGGGAGGATTGTATTATAATGTGTCATATCAATGCGTAAGTCCGGCTATTTGCCGGAAATACAGGCTCCCGACCGCCGGCAAAGACCGGCCAGACAGAAAGGGGAAGATTCCTGATGGAGCCCCTGATGAAATACAAGGCCAAGCCACTGTTCTCCCGATCCAAAGAAAAGGATCGTGCTGCTGAAAAAAAGGGTAAGGGCGGCAATGTGCTCAGCTGGGCACCGGTTCAGATCTTGCTGCTGGCCTTGGGACTCAATCTTTTGATCGAACTGCTCAACCACAAGGGATTGGGCGGGCTGCTGTCCTTTATCGGCGAGCACCCGTTGGCGTTTTTTGCCAACTATTTGATCATTCTGGTGACGCTGGTTCCCGCCCTGTTTTTCAAACGGCGCATATTCTATATGGGCATGGTGGGCATCGTCTGGGCCATTGGCGGTATCGCCAACGGTATTATTATCCTCAACCGCATGACTCCCTTTACCACAGCGGACCTGGCGGTGTTCGCCACCGGCTTTGAGATCCTGCCCACCTATTTCACCAAGTTTGAAATAGTGCTGCTGGTCCTGGCCGCTGTTGTGGTGATTACAGCTGCGGTTCTGCTCTTTTTGAAAGGACCCAAGAGCAAGGACCCCCTTCCCCGTCGTTTGCTGGTGGGCGTGGCGGCCACTGTGCTGACAAGCTGTGCTTTGGGTCTGACCATCAAGCAGGGGCTGGAAGGCGGCGGCCTTTCCACCATCTTCAGCAATCTGGCCTATGCCTATGAAGACTATGGCTTTGGTTATTGCTTTGCCAACACCTGGCTCAATGTGGGCATCCGTACCCCAAAGGACTATTCCGCCGAGGACATGGGCCGGATCATGAGCGAGATGGATGACAATGCCGCAGCGCTCCCCCAGGGAGAAGCCATGACTGATGTGAATGTGGTCTATGTGCAGCTGGAATCCTTTTTTGATCCTCAGCAGATCAAAGGGCTGGAGTTCAATGAGGACCCGCTGCCTAACTGGCATGCACTGCAGGAAGAGTACACTACAGGCTTTCTCACAGTACCGGTGGTGGGGGCCGGCACGGCCAACACCGAGACTGAAGTGCTCACCGGTATGAGCACCCGGTTCTTTGGTCCTGGAGAATATCCCTATAAGACTGTTCTGACGGAAAATACCGCCGAAAGTGTGGCCTATATTCTGAAGGATCTGGGGTATGGCACCCATGCGGTGCACAATCACCGGGGTGTTTTTTATGGCCGGAACAAGGTCTATAAGAACCTGGGATTTGATACCTTTACTTCTCTGGAATATATGTCCAACATATCCATGACTCCCAAGAACTGGTGTAAGGACAAGGTGCTCACTGGAGAGATCGAAGCGGCGCTGGATTCCACCGATACGCCGGACCTGGTGTACACGGTTTCGGTGCAGGGGCACGGCAAATACCCTACTGCTCCGGAATTGGAGGACCCGGCCATCACCGTGGAGAGCATTCCCAATGAGGAGCAGCACTATTCCATGGAATACTACGCCAACCAGATCCATGAAATGGATGAATTCATCGGCGAGCTGGTGGAAATGCTGGAAAACCGGGATGAGAAAACCATTCTGGTGCTGTATGGCGACCATTTGCCTGCTTTGCAGATGGACGAGGATACTCTGCTGACCCATGACCTTTACAAGACCGAATACCTGATCTGGAACAATTTCGGCCTGGAGAAAGAGGACGAGGGGATCAAAGCCTACCAGCTCACTTCCAAGGTGCTGGCCAGCCTGAATATCAGCGACGGCATCTTCAACCGGTATCATCAGACCTGCAAGGATGAGAGCACCTATCTGCTGGACCTGCGGAAGCTGCAGTATGACCAGCTGTATGGGGAGCATTATGTCACCGGTGGCGAGCCGGCTTATGAGCCTACCGATATGAAGATGGGTGTGCGGCCTATTCGGGTCACTGGTTATATCAAGCTGGAAGAAACCTGGTATCTGGAGGGTGAAAACTTCACGCCTTACAGTAAGGCTACGGTCAATGGAAAGATTCTGGAGACCGAATATCTCAATGGCCACCTGTTACGAGTGATCGACGATAAACTGATCCAGGAAGTGGATGAGGTGAGCGACATCAAGATCAGCCAGGTGGAAAAATACAAAGAAGTGCTCAGTGTAACGGAATAAGGAAAGAAGGCTGTCCCAGATGGGGCGGCCTTCTTTTTTTGAAAAATTTTCAGAAAAAATAAAACCAGGACGGCTTCTCAGGTCTCTTACCCATTGCCAAGCTTTGATGAAAAACCAAAGATTGACAAAAGAAAAATTATTTCTTAAAATGGATAAAGATGAAATAATATGGAGGGCTTGAGATGAAAAAGAAAGGTAAAAAATTTGCGATTGCCCTGGTGGGGCTCTTGGTCGTACTGGCCGGAGTAGGGGTCTGGTGGTACCGATCACCCCAGGGGATCATCTGGCGGGTAGAGCGGGTGAATGAGTATAACCGCAGCGAAGAAGAGTGGATTCAGCTCATCGGGGCTTATGAAAAGCTGGGGGGACAAGGAAAAAGCCCGGGAAGCGGTGAATCTGGGATTTTCTCGCTTGTCAGATAGCGCCGCCCTGGCCCAGTATGCCAACAAGTATTTGTACAGTATGCCGGAGCCCTCCATGAAGCCGAAAGAATATGAGCAAGCCATTGAGCTGGTTTTCGATGGCCAGGGCAGCCATCAGGGGAACTGTATGTGCTGGTAGATTGGGAATTGGCCCCGGAAGAAGCGGTGGAGCAGGGGCTGGAAATCGATTTGCTGGACGGAGTCTTGGTGGCCGAATATCCCTCGGAGGAGGATTTTGTCTTTCCCCTCTGTGAGACTGGAGAGCACAAGGTGTAGGCCTTTGCAGCCCGGGGCAGGCAGATCGTCACACCGGTGTTTGAGGGCACATATGTTCAGGGCGCAGAGAGCGGAGTGAGAAAATTTGACATTTTGGAACAAGAGGGGAGCTATGACCGCATTCTGGAGATGGAATTTGTCAACACCCAGGACGGTTGGGTGCAGTATACCACCGACGGCACCGCCCGGTGTGTGAGTCCCTCCGGCCTGGTAAGTCCGCTGCTCCAGAAGACATTCACTGTCTTCCCGGTTTTTGACAGCATCAGCTCCCGGGTGGGGGAGGCCGGACAATATGAATTCGTCAGCGGAGAAGACGGGCTGTGGCGGTATGATAAAGAAACCGGAGAAAAAGAACAGCTGCTCCGGGGAAGCACCGGTGCACTGCTGGTGAATACTTATAAGACCACTCGGGGTGAGGCGCTGGGAGATGAGGCCGATGTGTACAAGCAGACCCACGCCGATCTGGCTCTGAAAATGGAGGAAGAGAAGGTGATCCAGGCATTGGCCAAAAGCCTGGGAGGAATGGCCTATCATCTGCTGCTGGAAGAGGATCGGGTGCTGCGGGAGGAAGAGGTTATCAGCGGAGATATTCCTCAGACACTGGCCTGGAACTGGATCAAAACGGGGAATGCGGTGATATGGGACTCCGATGGACCGGAAGTAGGGACCAAGGAAGTGGCCCGCCAGGCCACCATGCTCACCCAGAAATATGCCTTGTATCGCAAGCTGGGTGAACTCAGTATCTCCCAGCCTGATGGAAGCGGGGAGCGGTTGCTGTGGACACTGGAGGAAAGCCCGGCCAACTATATCCATGCTCTGTATGGGGATGATCTGTTTTATGAGACCCGGGAAGGGGTGCATATGATCTACAACATCGCCACAGAAGAGCATCGGGAAAACAAGATTGTTCCGAAAAAAGCCAGCATCGTGGGGTATACCACCAGCGCCGTCTTTTATCAGGAGGCAGGCTCCGAGGAGATCCAGCGGTTAGAGATCGATTACAATACCCTTTAAAGCAAAAATCCCTGAGGCAATGAGCCTCAGGGATCAGACTGTCGAAAAACCTATATAACGAAAAGGGTCGTCCGCCCTACCCCTATAAATCCGCAAAAAGCCGCGACCTGTGCGTGGCTTTTTGCACTTCTCAAGGGGCAAGTGTGCGCCAAAGGCGTGCATACAGCCCCTTGCAAAAACTCAAAAAAGTGGCCTAAGCCACTTTTTTGACACGCTCATCCCTGAGGCAATAAGCCTCAGGGATATTTATATAGGGAAAACTTATTTTGTCAGATAGCTGTAAGCGGCCTGGGCATAGGCAGCAGCGCCGGCGGCCAGACCGTCTTCGTCGAAGATGATCTTGGGATGGTGCAGGGGATAGACCTGCTCCTGGTGGCTGGTGCTGCCCACAGAGAAGGAGCAGGAGGGCACCCGGGAGCTGATGAAGGAAAAGTCCTCGCTGCCCATGCTCTTGGTATAGGACATGGGAGGAATGTCCACGCCTTCCTGGCCGATGGTCTCCTGAAGCCAGGTGTGCAGCTGCTGGCTGAACTCCGGATCGTTGATGAGGGGAGGAATGCCCCGGGGACGGTCAAAGGTCAGCTGGCAGCGGTAGGCATCGGCGATGCTCTGGGCCACCTGCTGCATCCGGTCCAGGGTAAACTGGCGGGCTTCGTCGTTGAAGGTGCGCAGAGTACCGGTGAACTCGCAGTCCTCAGGGATGATGTTGCTGGCTGTGCCGGAATGGAAGGTGCAGATGGACAGGGCGGTAGGCTCCTGCACATCCACTTCATACCGGCCGATGTCCCCAAAGGCCTCGGCAATCTTGATGGCGCAGGTGATGGGGTTGATGGACTGATGGGGCCGGGCGCCGTGGCCACCTTTGCCGTGGAGATGTACCACGAACCGGTCACTGGAAGCGCTGCAAGGCCCGCTTTTCAGCATGATCTGGTTGGTCTTGACAATGTCGGAGGCCATGTGGGCCATCACAGCCACATCGGGCTTGTATTTGTCCAGAAGGCCGTTTTCCACCATCATCCGGGCGCCGGTGCCGTCGGTGCCCTCTTCGTCGGGCTGGAACATCAGGATCACCTGGCCTTGCAGTTCCTCTTCGTGCTTTTTCAGCAGGGCGGCAGCGGTGAGCAGCATGGAGGTGTGGCAGTCGTGGCCGCAGGAGTGCATGACCCCGTCACATTCCGAGGCAAAGGGCAGACCGGTCTCCTCGCCCATGGGCAGGGCGTCCATATCGGCCCGGAGCAGGATCTTTTTCCCTTCTTTTTTGCCGATGACGCCCACAATGGCGCAGGGGCCGATCTTTTCCCAGGAGATGCCCATGTCATCCAGGGCTTTTTCCACCAGGGCCGTGGTCTGGGGCAGACGGCAGCCCAGCTCGGGATGGTGATGGATCTGCCGGCGCCAGGCCAGCAGCTGTTCGTTCATCTCTTTGGCTTCTTTGTACATCATGTGGATTCACTCTCCTTTTTGAGTTATTTCAAATAAGACAGGGCGGCCTGGGCATAGGTGGCGGCCCCATAGGCAAAGGCTTTTTCGTCAAACTGCACCTTGGGATGGTGAGCGGGGAAGTGGGGGATGTCCGGATTGGAGGCCCCCAGGCTGAGGGAGCAGGAGGAGATCTTCTGGGACACATAGGCGAAGTCCTCGCTGCCCATCATCCGGCTGCTGTCCAGAGGCAGCACTTCCACCCCTTCCAGATCTCGTTTCAACATGGCATACAGCTCATCGGAGAAGGCTTCCTCGCTGTAATTGCTGGGGGTGGAGAAGTCGTTATAGAATTCAAAGGTGCACCGGTAGAGGGAGCAGATTTTTTCCACCGTTTCCTGGATGCGGCTGAGCAGATTGGCCCGCACTTCTTCGTTGAAGGTGCGCACGGTACCCCGGATCTCGCAGTCGTTGGGAATGATATTATAGGTGGTGCCTGCATGAATGGAGCAGGTGTTGACCACGGTGGGCTGCTGGGGGTCCACTTCGTAGCGGCCGATGTCGGTGAAGGCCTCCACGATCTTGGCGGCGGCAAAGATAGGGTTGATGCTGTTTTGGGGAGAAGCGCCATGGCCGCCCTTGCCGTGGAGGATGATCCGATAATTGTCGCTGGAAGCGGCAATGGTGCCCCGGCTCAGCTTGACCTGGCCGGTCTGATAGGGCTCACCGGCGATGTGGATGGCCACAGCGTGATCGGGCTTGGGATTTTCCAGGCAGCCGTCCTCGATCATGGAGCGGGCGCCGGACAGTGTCTCCTCGCCCGGCTGGAACATCAGGATCACAAGGCCCTGGAGCTCCTCTTCATGGGCTTTCAGCAGTTTGGCTGCACCCAGCAGCATGGCGGCATGGGTGTCATGACCGCAGGCGTGCATTTTCCCCGGGCACTGGGAGGCATAGGGCAGGCCAGTGTCCTCGGTGAGGGGCAGAGCATCCATATCTCCCCGGAGAAGGATGCTTTTGCCTCCTTCTTTGCCGATATAACCCAGCACGCCGCTCTGGCCGCAGGGACGGAAACGGACGCCCATTTTCTTCAGTTCTTCCTGGACTTTGGCAGCGGTTTTGGGCAACTCCAGCCCCAGTTCGGGATTTTCATGGAAATACCGGCGCCAGCCGATGATCTCTTGCTCCATGGCCTGGGCTTCCTGCAAAAGGCTCATAGATAACACTCCTTTTTGGATTATTTTCTTATTTTATTCCGCATTGTTTAAGTAAGAAAGGGCGATCTGCACATAGGCGGCAGTGCCATAGACAAAGCAGTTTTCGTCAAAAACCACTTTGGGATGGTGACCGGGATAGGCCTGGCCTTCCGGGCTGGTGCTGCCCAGGGAGAGCATGGCCGAGGGGATGCGCTGGGTGACAAAGGAAAAGTCCTCGCTGCCCATGGCTTTGCCGGTCTGGAGGGGAATCAGGTCGATTTCCGGCAGATCCTTTGTCAGCAGATCCTGGAGCTTCTGGCAGAAGTCCGGGTCGCTCTTGGTGCTGGGAGCGCTTTGGCCGATGTACCACTCGGCCTGGCAGCGATAGAGCTCAGCCACCTGGTGCATGGCCTTCTGGAGCCGGTCCAGCAGCCAGGTCCGCTCTTCTTCGTCAAAGGTGCGGATGGTGCCCATCACCTGGCACTCATTGGGGATGATGTTGTAGGTGGAACCGGCGTGGAGGGCGCAAATGTTCACCACAGTGGGCTTCTGGGGATCGATCTCATAGCGGGCGATATCCTCAAAGGCTCCGATGAGTTTGACGGCGGCATAGATGGGGCTGATGCTGTCTTGGGGAGAAGCGCCGTGACCGCCCTTGCCGGTGAGAGTCACCCGGAAGCCGTCGCTGGAAGCCATGCAGTTGCCGCTTTTGATGGCCAGCTGGCCGGTTTGCAGACGGTCGGCGGCGATGTGAATGGCGATGGCCCGCTCCGGTTTGGGATCTTCCAGGCATCCGGCGGCGATCATATCCCGGGCGCCGGTGAGCCCTTCTTCGTCGGGCTGGAACATGAGAATGGCAAGGCCGGGTAGTTCGCTTTCATGCTCTTTCAGAATTTTGGCCGCGCCCAGCAGCATTGCGGTATGGGTGTCGTGGCCGCAGGAGTGCATGGCTCCGGGGCACTGGGAGGCAAAGGGCAGGCCGGTTTTTTCCTCCATGGGCAGTGCGTCCATGTCAGCTCGCATCAATATGCTATGGCCGCCCTTTTTGCCGATATAGGCCATAAAGGCGTTGGGGATCACTTCCCGGTATTCCACGCCCCATTCATCCAGCTTCTGCCGCACCAAAGCGGCGGTCTGGGGCAGGTTTTGCCCAATCTCCGGATGCTGGTGGATCTGCCGCCGCCAGGCGATGATCTCCTGTTCGATGGCACGGGCTTCCTCAAATGCGTTCATAACATCTCCTCCTTTTGCGGATACACTTTTCTATTTTTCAAAAAGAATCTCCAGAATGGTCTCTTCGGTATGGGTCATGCCGGGGCAGGCAATGCGCCCCATATTCTGCATGGTTTTTTCCGGGGTGCTGCCCAGGATGCTGTGGCGGCTGTCCACGGCTAGGGACTGGAGGGCCAGACGGCTCATATCCCAGGCGCACTGTACACCGGCTCTGGCCTTGAGGGCACAGCCCTGGTTTCCGCCGTGGCAGATCATGCCGGTGAGGGAAGCGGCCATGTTCTGTTACCGCCAGGGCGATCTGCTCATCGCTTCCCCCGAAGAGCAACACCAGGCCGCAGGCCGTACCGGTGCCACCAGCCAAAGCACAGCCGCACAGGGCAGACAGGCGGCCGGAATATTCTTTGATGTAAATGGTCACAAGACAGCTGAGAGCCAGAGCACGCAGCAGTTCTTCCCGGCCCTTCCCACTTTTTTGGGCCGCGCCCAGCAGGGGCATGGTGGCCAGAATGCCGTGGCTGCCGCTGCCGGTGAGGCTCATGGCTGGGGCCGAGGCTCCACGCACCCGGGCTTCGATGGCGCCGCAGGCCAGGTAGGTCATCTCATCCAGGATACTCTCCCGATTTCCTGCCAGCACCCGGGTCAAAGGCAACTTGTTTTCCTGCTCTCCCGCCTGTAAAAGGGCCTGATTCATGGCAAGGGCATCCTCCAGGAAGCGAAATTCTTCCATGGGAGCCTGGCGCACATACTGGCACAGCTCCTGCAGGGTATAACCGCAGATCTCCTGGCAGGGATCCTGCTGCTGGGGAGAGGGAGGATCGTTTTTTAGAACCACGCCGTCCTTTTCCAGATAGGTCAGGCCGGTGTGGGTGTTTTCCAACCGGGCCACGCCCCGGTGGCCGCATCCTTTCACCCGGGCTTCGATGAAGATCTCCGGGGCCAGGCGGCACATTTCCACTGTAACGGCTCCTTTTTCCAAAAGGGCCTGGGCCTGTGCATGGACGCCCTCCGGCAGATTTTCCAAAGCGGCCAGACCTTTTTCGGCATCGCCGCCCAAGGCTCCCAGAGCCGCCGCCCAGGCGCAGCCTTCTTCCTCTGTGCCGGGAATGGCGCAGGTGAAGGCGTTTTTATAGATGCCGGAATTGACTCCCAGCCAGATTTTTTCTACCTGGGGCACCTGGGCCCGGGCCAGAGCGCAGGCATAGGCAATGGCGCCCGGTTCGGTGACGCCATAGGCCGGGGCCATATCCTGATAGATCAGTTGGGTCAGCTGTTTCATAAAAGCTCTCCTATAAATTCAGTGTGCGGACAAATTCCATTTCCCATGATACACCCCCGGGGGAAAAGGTTCAACCGATTGGGGAAATTTACCTGGGATATCCCAGAAGATTCCGCAGGGCCGGGGTGATAGCCCCGTCGCACTCAGCAGGGGAAAGACCCTGGTCTTTCAGCTGCTGCCGCTGCTCTTTCAGCTGCCGGTAGGCCGTTAGCATCTGCTCATCACGATAAAGGAGAGCCACGGCTTTGCCTTCCAGATCCTCTTCCCGGGCCAGCTGGGAGGGGAGAAAGGCGGAGTCGATCCACACCGACACACCATAGTGCCCGGCCACCTCATAAAGGGCCTTTTCCAGCTGGGGCAGGTCCTTTTGATCAATGGGCGGGGAGAGGGCCAGTTTTTTTACTCCTTGCTGCACCATTTCGCAGAAGGCCGCCGCCATGCCCAGCTGAAAAGAAAGCAGATCGAACGCTTTGTAAGACGATGTCATACTCCATTCCTCCTTGGGTGATTATGAATAAAAGAACGGGGATTCATCAATAGAAACGATTGGACATATGGAATAAACTGTGGTATCTTGTAATCACAGCAGCGAGACAGGAACGGGAGCCTGTTTCTCAAAACTCCATCATTTAAATGGCAAAACCCAGGGCATTGCCCTGGGTTTTGTGTTTTGTTATGCTTCTTTGGTGGCAGCGCACACTGTGCCGGTGGCAGCATCCAGCGTGACGCAGGAGCCGCTCTTCAAAAGGGCGGTGGCGTTGACAGCCCCCACCACGGCAGGGATGTCCAGGGCCAGCGCCGAAGTGGCGGCATGGGAATCCAGCCCTCCCTGCTCGGTGATCAGACCGGAGAGACGGCGGATGGCGGGCATCATTTCGTTGGTGGTATAGGGAACGGCCAGGATGTCACCGTTGGAGACACTTTTCAGCGCTTCCTGGGCATCTTTGCACACCACCACAGGGCCGGTGACGCATTTCCGGGTGACGCCGGTGCCCGAAAGCAGCAGATCACCGATGACTTCCACTTTCAAAAGGTTGGTGGTGCCCGAGACACCCAGAGGCAGACCGGCGGTGAGCACCACCATGTCGCCGTTTTTCACAAGGCCGGCCTTTTGG
>OGHO01003167.1_pt1 | contig 11307 bp, 7 predicted proteins | sample 1571421 | NCBI WGS metagenome assembly OGHO01 (sample SAMEA2581937, study PRJEB24529) | metagenome | biome: Human gut stool | place: China | collected 2011
GATAGACATGGCATAATCACCCTTTTTATACCCTTCCGTGGAAACTTTCAGATACACATCAGGATGATAAGGCACGTTATCGGCATGATAACCCGTTGATTTCCCATCTTTTGATACATACACTCTTAAATAAGCGAAATCACACCCGTGACGAGGCCAGGTCCAATTATCCGTTTCTCCTCCAAATTTCGCAATAGCATAAGGAGGAGCCCCTACCAAACGTACATCCGAGAAAGATTGTGCCACGTATAACACGTGAAGCGAATTATTCCGATAACTCCGAATATTCACCTGCATGCCCGGATATTGTTTCCTGTACCCGGCTACAATTCCACTCAAAATTTCAGATATTACCTTCCGATCTGCTTTTACCCCTATCAATTTTGCATTTACCTCATCAGAAACATCCTTAATCACCCGGTTAATCGAAATATTTATCCCACTCAAAGGAATCTCATCTTCTCTACGACTCGCCCAGAAGCCATCCCGGATATAATTATTTTCGTCCGAGCTACTCTGCTGTATTCCCGCATACGCACAATGGTAATTCGTCACCAACAATCCGTCTTTTGAAATAAAAGAAGCCGTCCCGTTACCATTAAAAGAAATAATGGCTTGACTCAAACTATCAACAATCACATCAACAGGAACTTTCAACCCCAGCTCTTTCATTCGAGCCTCGTTATATTGTTTCAAACGAGACAACAACCACATCCCTTCATCCGCCCGTGAGACCATTACATATATCGAGAGAAACAATAATAAAATTAACTTTTTCATTACCCCATATTTTAAAATAAATTTTCTCCTATACTATTTTCCCTCAAATAATCGCGAACAAAACTCGACTAACTTTTCTCTTTGAAGCCCTTGCGCTAAAATTTTTCCTTCCGGATCAATTACCCATATAGCAGGGATACCATCAATCCCGTATAATTGGGCCACCGGCGTGTTTTTCCCCCCTCTTAATAACTGGCAACCATGATTCCAAGTCATCCCGTCTTCCTCTATCGCCTTGATCCAAGCATCCTTTTTATCATCCAACGAAACGGAAAATACTTCTAAACCCGCATCATGATATTTGTTATATAATTCCTTTATATACACGGTCTCTTCCCGACAGGGTGCACACCAAGAAGCCCAAAAATCCAAAATAAGATATTTCCCCCTGAATGAAGAAAGCTTCACGGAACCACCATCAACGGTTTTCACTTCAAAATCAGGAGCGTTCACTCCCGGAGCCACTTTACGTAAAAGATCCGCCCGTACTTTCATTTCTTGATAATACTTGTTATCAACCAATTGAGGCGTAAATTTTTCCAAAATCCGATCTATCTGATCATATTTCAGCAACGGTAAAGATTGATAGTATAAAAACAAAGCCGTTATAGAAGTAGCATCCGCTTGTGCTAAAGAATCTTTGTAATGCATTAATTTTTCATCCAGACTATTAGAAAATGATTCATATTTTACCCGCTTAATACTATCAGGTTCCTGGTTAGATGCCATTTCCCTCATAAACCGATTCCGTTGCGCTCCGATTCGCCACATAAGTTTCTGGTATTCGTTCCATCTATCATTTTCCAGCGAACCTTTCACATCTGCATCATAAATTGTCTTCCCACTTCCCTCGATTACAATGTTTCCTTGTTCTGCCAAAAAAGCAACTGTTCCCCGCCTATCCCCGAATTTCAAATTATACTGTTCTCCCCACAATTCTCCAGGTAACTCTAACTGAAAAACCCCCTCTTTCATCACGGTCTGCATGATCGTATCAAAAGTAAATTCTCCCGTTCTACGCAACATATAAACGGTCGTTTCCTCCGGTATATCACTCATTTTACCTTCCACCCTACACGTATCATTACAACTACCCAACACAAATGCAAGAAGTAGGCAAACTACTCCACTAAACTTTTTCATACTCATCCTATTTATTAAATACAGTTTTTACATAGACGAACATATCCCTGAGAAGCTATCTAATAAGTTTTTTTCTATTAAATCACTCCCCCTTCCAACTCCCCCTTACACAGGGGGAGTGCTAATTACTTAGCGGTTTCCCCTCCTGTGTAAGGAGGGGGTAGAGGGGAGTTCCATATTAAAAAGCTTACTAAACTCTCTCTCAGCAAATACCGAATTACATTTTCTATTTTGACTTATAACTCATGTGAGCTATTTTCTTGAATCCGTCATAAATCTTAATCCGGTCAGACAATATCTCCCCGCTTGTTTCCACGATCGGGCATTCAAGTAACTTCCCTTCACCCGACGCCTCGTTATAAATTCCGACATACAAAAGCTTACCTTCATTAGCATTCCCGGAGACTTTGAACAGATGCATTGCCGTAATCTCATATCCTTCCCGCACCAACTCATCATCCAAACGATAGCGAGAGATCGCATTTCCCGTCTGCTTGAAATCACACTGTTTTACCTCTGTCGCTGTCGCGTAATAAAGAATTTCAGCACGATTCCCAACAGCAAAAGCCTTAGCATCTTTCATATCCGTACATCCACTTGCACTATACTTTCCAACACCCCGGTTTCCATCATCAAAAGCCTCAAGATTACATACATAAATAGAATAATCGGTAACGACCTCCGGATCTCGCATCACACAATACCATTTTTTCTCGAAACCATGTTCAGCGTATACCATATCTTCTCCGACATTATTCATATTAAAAGCAGCAGAAGCCCCGGCATCTTTGAAGGTTTTGAGTACCTGCTGACCATTTATATACAGGAACCTTCTTTGCAACTTGTCATAAAAAACACCAAAATAGTATCCTCGCTCCTGAGTCCCGATAAATGGCTCTGCATAATAGTCCTCCCCGAAAATGGGAACACCGAACTTCGTAAATGTAGTAGTAGCCTGACTAACAAAATAAAGCTTTCCTCCATTAATCAACAGATCATTATAACTCCATTGACCATATCCTTGGAAATTAATCTCACTATCCGGCATTCGATCTGTAAACATCTCTGCGTACGTGTCCAATATTCCCATATCACTCCCCCGTGTACGGAATCCCCCGTGGGCCCCTTGCGTATACACGTAAACATTATGTGTGTTCATCACGTACCCCACTCTTCCGGGAATCCCGGGAGCCCGATGACCATTCGTCATGGAGAAAATATTATGCTTCACTTCATCTTTATCCACATCCGCAACAACACGGTTGTTGACCAAAATACTGACATCGGTAGAATCAGAATCCCCGTGCATAATCATTAATCCCACCGGGGCAAAAGACTCGATATTAAGTTTACGACTCAACACCTCAGATACGCCATTTTGTTTATCCGTTACCGTAAACGCAAGAGTATACTCCCCGGCAGGAATCGTTACCTTGTAATTCAACTTCCTCTCTTGCCCCACGACATCGTTAACAACCTTCCCGGTTTCCGTGTTCGGCATACCCGTTCCCTGAAAAATTTTCCATTCATAAGCAAGATTGGAATCATCCCCCCCCTGTTTAACTCCCGGGTCTATAATCAAATAATCCAACTGCGTCACACGATAAGAATCTGCAATTCCGGAAGAATCAATCTCTATCGGTTGCAATTCCGAATAGGAATAATTTCCCTCATCATCCAAACAAGCCTGGAAAAAGAGAACTCCCATGATTAATATCCATATATTTCTATTCATACTCATTTCCGTTTATTCATTCGACTTATTACTTTTATCCAATACCTCCCACTCCGGTCCAAACCTGAAATTCTACTATTCCAAGCTCATCCTCCAAAGGTTTATCATGAGTTTTATTGTACTGGTAAAGTGCTTCACGCACCTTCGCGTTATAAAATCCCAATGTTGTCAAATCTTGTGGATCCGGCAATTCGACAATACCGCAAGCTTCCAGAATAAAAGCATAACGAGTCTCTGTAAACACCCCGAAACAATTTTTATAGTTGGAAGAATCCCAGTTATCCGGTTTTATATACATATCACCCCACAAGAAAATGGCCTTACTCGTTTTCTCGAAACCGACCCCGAAATACTCGTTCGGCTTGATCATCAACTCTAAACGTACACTTTTATCTTTTAACCCGGCACGATAAACAACCAAAGGAACATCAACAGAATAACTATTTGCCGGCATAACGACAGGAGTTAATTTATAATTCTCATCCTTTGCCGTACTCGTCTCTTCATTCACGACGAAATCAATCGCTCGATCATAAGGAACCGATTTCCCGATAATACGAGCTTTAAACCATAACGTATCCTCCTTGCATTCATCCCCTTTAACCGGAAATGAAAACACCATAGAGTCTCTGGGTGTGTTCTGCAACCCGTAACCGGGCATTTCAAACACCAGGTAAGGATCGTTACCATAAACTTCCACATCCTTCTCTTCACAGGAATACAAGGTAAACAACGAGGCTACAACCAATACGATATATTTTAAATGACTGTTCATAATCCTTTTATTTTGAGTTATCTGTTGTATAATAGTCTCCAAACTCTATCTCCAAATCGGGTTTCGGTAACACATAAACATTCTCCTCTGTGGCAACTTGATAACCGTAAGGAAATTTTGTCATCTCGTTACGTTTACAATAATAAAAAAGCTGTCCCTCAGCCAAGAACTCTTTCGCGTACTCTTTGGTCACTTCATCACGCAAAGTAGCCGTATTCGTCAGATCAGACACGATCCCCCGATGACGTCTCACTTCATTCAAATACTCCAAAGCCTTATCATCATCCTCTCCAATCAAACACTCGGCCATGATATACGCCATCTCCGAACGCCGGATCAAAGGCAATCTTTTGGCGTAATCAGCCTGATAACTCTCCGGTTGATAATATTTACGGATCATGTAATTCCGGGCACCAGTCTCCTGCTGTTTCATAATATAATTAACCCGGTAATCATTTCCCCCGACAGCATTTCCCCTTCCGATTTCATACCATTGCTGCATCGTGTAATTCTGACAATAAAGTTGATTCTTACTCCCGTCGGTCAAAAACCAGGTATTAGCCAAATCCTTCAAATCTTTTACATGAAGAGCAAAAATATGCTCGGTTGAAAACGTGAAATCCCGATTCTTGTCTTCCGGGGCCGATACGGCATCCGTGGTAACCCAAGGGAAAATATCATCGGCAATAGCCAATATCTCCCCGGCTGCCGATTTAGCAGTTTCCAAATCATCCCCCCACATCGCCACGCGGGCCTGAAGAGCTTTCACGGCAAAATAATTAAATCTCATTTGACGAGCATTCATAAAACCATCCCCGGAAAGGTCTTTCAACTTCCCCTCGCGAACCGGGTCTTTCTCCAAACATACCAGAGCATTCTTGATATCCTCGTTCAATAAAGCCAACACTTCTCTACCGGTATACACGTGAGGAACCTCAATCTGCAATTTTTGCACGTAAGGAATCGCTTCTTTATCCAAATCCACCGCAGAAGCAAACAACCGTAATAAATCAAAATGGATATAAGCCCTTAATCCCAAAGCCTCCCCCTTGATGATATTATAATTATCACCTGTAAAAACTGACTGGCGGTCGTCAATATTATCCAACAAATTGTTCACGTTAGCAAGCAGGTTGTACATCTTCATCCAGATGGCATCAATCTGGGAACGCACCGTTGTACTCGTCAGATACTTCCACTGCGAAACATCATAATACACCGTGTTATTAAATGCCGCATACGGCCCTGTCACCACGTCCACAAAACCATAACTCAATTCACGCCCGTAAAGAGCCTCCGCTTTCATCAACGTGTACACACCAATCAAAGCATCCTTGAAACCAGCCTCCGTTTTAAATAACTCATCCGATTTCACCTTCGTACGAGGCTGTACATCCAACCAAGACTCACAGGAACTCGTCATCACAACAAGAACCAGCAACAAACTGTATATCATTCTCTTTTTCATCTCCGGTCTTTTAAAAATTAACATTCAATGTAAACGAGCAGTAACGAGCGAAAGGATAAGAAGTACCTCTTTCTATCTTCACGGATGATAACTTCCCGATATCATTCATATTAAATGACAACTGCAATCTTTCCAATCCACACTTCTCCACAAAGCCGAATCGATAAAAATCATACCCGATAGACAAAGAGGAAAAATCAAACTCATTCAATTTCTGTACAAAACGGGAAGTAGCCTGAGTCGGCTTATTCCACGCCCCGATACTCTTGAATCGCACGTGATCCCCTTCTTGCATCCAAGCATCATAATATGCTCTTTTATCCACGTTATTATTCAACGAAGCATTCTCCACTTTATCCACCAACGTCGAATTATACATATACTCGCCAAAACGGTATAACCCGGTAAACGATACAGACAACCCCTTGTACTCCAATGAAAAACCTAAATTCCCCATCAACTTCGGCTCCGTATCTCCACAAACCACTTGATCCAGTGCGGACCACGTGTCTGTCAATGTACCATCCGGCCGAACAAAAACCTCCTTACCACTGGAAGGATCAATACCTTTCGAACGAACTGCCCATATCGCATTCAACGATTGTCCCTCCACGAAACGCACGAACGGCTTATTTGAAGTCGCGGCTTCCTTATCCTGTTCACTAGTCAAAGAACTCAATGAATTAGAAATTTTCTTGATCTTATTTTTATTAGAAGTCCCCGCTACAAATACATTCACGGACATCCGATCCTCCGGACGAGAGAAAAGCAAATAATTCACCCGGAACTCGTACCCCGTGTTCAGTAACTTCCCTAAATTATCTTTATAACTACTAAATCCCAATGAAGGAGGCGTCGTAATATCAGTAAGCAAATTATTAGTCACCGAGCGATAGTAATCGAATTTCACGTTCAAACGTCCCCACAGATTAATATCAATACCATAGTTCGTATCAAACTTCTGTTGCCATTTCAATTTACTATTGGCCAGCCCCTCCAAATACGTACCGATAAAATCCAGATAAGAATCATCCGTAAAATAATTATACAACAACATCCCCTGGTAAGAATTAAAATTCTGGGAACCCGTGTATCCCATGGAAGCTCTCAACCGCAATTGTTTTACCACTCCCGATTCCTGAAAGAATTTCTCGTTATGAACATTCCACCCTAGTCCCGCGGACCAGAAAGACCCCCAACGATTATCCGAACCGAACTGGGAAGAAGCACTTGCCCGTAACGAGAAATCAGCGAGATAGCGATCATCGTAAGAATAATTGACTGCCAGCAAAGCTCCCACTTCCCGGTCAATAGATTCGCTTCCGGTCGGTTTCGAATTATCCGCGTATTGCTTGGCAAAAATAATATTATCCATCTTGTCATTCGGGAAACCGACTGCCGAATGCTCGTACTCCTCGGAATTACTACTCCGGATATTAACTCCCAAGTTTGCGAATAAAATATGCTTATCCCAATTATGAGAATAATTCAAATTGATATCCGAACTTACCGAGAAAGATTTCCCGTACGTCTGTGTATAACTTCCGCGTTTGAAAAAATCATCCTCGGCCGTCTTAACAAATTGCAAATGACTTCCCGGTAAAAACTTCTCCCCCCCACTAATCCGGTTAGTTAACCCGACACGTCCCACCAGTTTCATCCCCGGTTGAATATTCCACTCCACATACGTGTTATTCGTGTAATCCGTGTAATTCTTCTTTAAGGTCGTGTTAATTGTTGCGTTAAACATCGGATTGTAAACATCCCCAGAAGAAACAGGTCCCACACCTAAACACTTTCGCAAAGTACCATCCTCATTATAAGGACTCCAATAAGGATTCAATTTAGCGTATTCCGAAAATTCCCCGTAAGGAGAATCCTCCGACTTCATGGTTGAAAACGTGAATTGATTCCGGAACAATAAATCCTTGTATTTATAAATCACGGTAAAACCTCCCCCAATCGTATTACGACCCGATCCTTTCATAACACCTTCTATATTATTATAAGAAAGATCAACCCCGACTCTCAATTCTTTACTACCGACTTCTAAATTAAGCGTGTGCTTATGTCCCACACCATTACGCAAAGGTTGAGACAACCAGTCCGTGTTCACCCCTCTCTCAACTTCCGCCAAATTATGGTAATACAACTGTTTCTGCTGAAAATCCCGCAAGGGCATACTATCATCATAAGCACCTAACTTGTATTCCAGATCCAATTTCTCCCGGGCATTACACAAATTATAACTGCTTAGATCCGGCATTTCCAGATTCAAAGAACCGATATAATTCACCCGCAATTCCCCGGATTGTACTCTTACCGTTTCAATAACCATTACCCCGTTAGCCGCCTTAGAACCATAAATAGCCTTGGCCGCGGCATCCTTCAACAATGTAACACTCTCAACCCGGTTAATATCCAAGTCGATCACTTTTTCCAACGTGGTTTCGAAACCATCCAAAATAAACAATGGCAGATTCGGATTTGACGTGTACTGCCCTTTTATATCGGGGAAAGAAGATGTCCCGCGCAATTCCATGTCCGGCAACCTGTTCGGGTCCGAACCGAAAGAAAGATTTTCAGAAATATTCAATGCCGGATCCATATTTCTTAAACTCTGGATCAGGTTTTGATTTCCACGCTTTAACAACTCTTTACGAGTAACCGTTGTCGCTGATCCGGTAAAACTCTCGGCTCTACGTTCGAACACCCCGGTCACGACAACTTCTTCCAGACTCTCCGTGTTTTCTGTCAAAACTACCCGCAAAGGTTTCTCATCCTTCACCGTAACCTCCCGGCTCTCCATTCCCACGAATGAAAAAACCAAAGTCACCTCCCCCTCCAACGCAAGCGATAATTCAAATTTCCCGTCCACGTCAGTCGCTCCCCCGAAAGTAGTTCCTTTCACAACAACCGTTACCCCAGGCAAAGGCTCCCCTTTCGTATCGGTCACCATTCCCGTAAACACCCTGGGTTTTCTTGCTGTTTTCTGTTCGTCGGGAAGCTTTTTCACGACATACACCCCGTCTACATTCGAAAAACCGAATCCACTTCCCTCCAAAATCTTCCCAAGGGCCTCATCAATCGAAACATGAACCAGATTCAAATCTTTACACTTTTTGTCACCTAAAAGCTCTTCGCTGAAAAGAATCTGCACTCCGGTTAAATCTTTGAACTTGACCAAGGCATTGTTTAAACTCTCTGATTTTACAGTAAAATTAACCATTCTGGTAGAATCCGTCGTTGCCGCATAAGACAAGGCAAAAGAGAACAATAAAAAAACTACCAGTGAAATTTTTTGTAAAAATACAGACCGCACATGCCTGTTACGTGTCCTTTTTTTCATACATTTGTAAAATTAATTTGTTAATATTAATGATGTAGAGAATGCTGTCTAAAGTTTGCCGACCATAAGATGCATTCTCTGCTTTTATTTTCTCATCACTTTTATCGTATTATTCTCGACCAAAAACTTAATATCAAATCCTTCCTCAAAAAATCGTAACAATGTTTCTATCTTGTCATAACGATTCAACGTACCTGACAACTTAAAATCTTTCAAACTCGGGTCCACGAAATCAACCTCCACGTTATACCATCTCTGCAACATCATCATAACACTCTCCAACCGCTCGCTCTCGAAACAGAACTGACGATTCTTCCAGGCAATCTCATTATAAATCTTCACCTGCTTTATTTCAGGCGTATTAGCTCCCTCGACCAGACTCAACTGATAGCCCGGTTTGATTTTCAACTCGGCGATCTGTTCACTGCGGAATCCGATATTTCCTTCTACCAAGGTAGCTTTCAACTTTTTCTCCTCCCGGTAAAACTTCACGTTAAACTCTGTCCCGTAAACTTTCACCTCACCCAGTTCCGTTTCAACAATAAAAGGTTTATCACGATTTTTCGCAACTGCAAAATAAGCCTCTCCCGACAAATACACTCTTCTTTCTTTTCCCACGAAGGTTGTCGGTATTCTCAATTGCGTCTCCGAATTCAACCAAACCATTGTCCCATCGCTCAATTCAACCTGATACTCTCCTCCTCTCGGAATCATGATCGTATTATAATTCAAAGCTACCTGTTCCTTCCCGACGTATCGAATCTTCCCTCCCTCCTTTTCAACCTCAACTCCTTCAACCTTGTACTGGGCGGAATCTACCAGCCATTCCACATCAACTTTTTTCCCATCAGCCAAAAGTATAATAGCTTTATTACCTCCGGGAAGAATTTCTCTTGAAACTTTCGCTTCAAGAACCTCCTGTTCCTCTTCCTGATGAAAGAACAACATTCCTCCCCCGATAGCCAGAACTAATAATAAACAAGCCGCATAGCGATAAATATTCCGAATTTTCCGGCGATGCTCTCTCCTCTCCTTCTCCACGTAATCATCAAAACGAGTCATCACCTTAGGTAGATTTGATTCCCAAGAAGAAGTACTTTCATCTGCTTGCCAGGTTGCTCGCACCCGTTCAAAATAAATCCGGTGACGTTCATCTTCTCCCAGCCACTTCTGCAACTCCATTTGTTCATCAGGAGTTAATTCCCGACGCACTTTCTTGAGTAGAATGTCCCAACTAACCTTATTTTTATCCATAAACCAAAACTCTTTATCTGACGCTAGATTTTATATGCAATTAACATGAGATTCAAAAACGGATGACACAATACAGAAAAAAAAATTTATCTTTGCCCAAAATAAGATATCGTGATGGATTATTCCACGGAAAAAGATGAACTAGGACACTTGATTAAAAAACGTAACCAGCAAGCCTTTCACGAGCTTTACAAAACGTCTTTTAACAGGCTACAAAAATATGCCATGCGCTATCTCTACGATTGGGATGAAGCCGAGGATCTGGTACAAGATGCTTTCCTATCCCTATGGTCTCACCCGGAACGATATAACGAGAAATTACCCGTATTTTATTATTTATTGGGTATAGTCAGGAACAATTGCATGAATTACCTCCGGGATCTAAACATACAATATAAACATCAGGACAAAATCATCGAAGCCATGTTATTCTCAAGCGTAGAAGACCCGGAAATTGATGAAGACATCCATGCAAGACTCAAATATATACTAGAATTACTACCGGAAAAACAACGTGAAGTCCTACTATTGCACATCGTGGAAAAAAAGAAGGTCCGGGAAATCGCCGAAGAGATGAACATTTCCGAAGCAACCGTGAAAACACACTTCCAACGAGCTTTAGCCCAACTTAGAAGTAGCCTGAAATTCATCCTTTTCGGCCTATAACGCTACCAACAATTGCCCCATTTGTTCCAACACCATCCCTTTCTCCCGCAAGCGTTCCGCACTATTATGCCCCCCGGAATAAAGACAGACGTCAAACCCCAAAGCCTCGGCCACTTCGGCATCGTGCAACGTGTCGA
>OGHO01003174.1_pt1 | contig 11283 bp, 6 predicted proteins | sample 1571421 | NCBI WGS metagenome assembly OGHO01 (sample SAMEA2581937, study PRJEB24529) | metagenome | biome: Human gut stool | place: China | collected 2011
TACCGGCGGATTGTTCGCGTGGGCGACGCTCAATTTCACGATCGACGGCTGCTCGCTGGATGCCGACGTGGTTTCGACGACGCTCTACAATTACGACGCTGACAAGGGTACGGCTGCCGATCCGACGCACGAGAACAGCAGCTGCGCCGGAATTCTGGTCGGCCGCATCAAGTCGAAGATCGAGGTGACGGTCAAATCCGCACAGATTTACGGCCGGATGACGCGCACGATCAACGCCGAGGGTCAGACCAAGGTCATCGATTTCACGACGGCGGTTCCTGCCGACAACTACCTCTACGGGGCGCTTCAGGACGCAGCGTCCAAGCTGGTCTTCGAGAGCGGCGCAATCACCTGCGCGAGCACCGAAAAGTAATTCGATAAAGAGGAATGGGGGATTTCGGTCCCCCATTCTTTTTATACCATGCAGCCGAAGCACTCCTTCGGCTATCGGCAGCGGCGGGTCGTCGTATGTCCGATGGCCGGCTGCGAAGCCGAGTATCTGGAATACCTTCCGCTCGACGGCGGCCGTCGTCGTTTATAAAATTTTCATTTCGGTAGATCAACTTAAAAAATATTCGTATATTTGCCGTCGCAAAGGTTTCCGAATCACACTCACGTGATGCGGAATGAAAAGGGAATGCAGTGAAAATCTGCGACAATACCCGTTGCTGTAAGTTCCTGCCCCGAACGAGGGGCGCAAAAAGTTTCACATTCTTTGCCACTGGCCTACGGGCTGGGAAGGCGTGAAACCGGAACAAGTCAGAAGACCTGCCTCTGCTTTTTAGAACGGTTTGCAACTGCGGGATTACGGGCGAAAATCAAAACTGCGATTTCCCCGTTTCCGGCATCCGGTCTGAAGAAGAGGCTCCGAACAGCCACTAAAAGGTGTAAATCCGTTTTGAATTTCTGTTGCGCCGTATCCCCGAAGGATACGGCTGAATTTTTTTGTCGAACTTAAAATAAAAACAGAATGAAAAAACTATGTACACTTTTGACGATTGCGCTGTTGGGCGTTTCGATGTGGAGCTGCTCGTATGACGACGACGATCTGTGGAAGGCGGTCGATAACCTCGACGCGCGTGTGAAAGCGATGGAGCAGGCTGTGAAAGATGCCAATACCGATATCGACGCACTCCAGAAACTGGTCAAGGCATTGCAGGAGAACGTGACGGTCACGTCGGTGGTGAAGGATACCGATGGATATACGATTCAATTCTCCGACGGCACGACGGCGACGATCGCTAATGGGAAAAACGGTATCGACGCTCCCGCTATTTCGGTCAAAAAAGACGACGACGGACTCTATTATTGGACGCTCGACGGCGAATTTATGCTTGTCGACGGCAAGAAAATCAAAGCGCAGGGGGTAGATGGAACTCCCGGAGAGAGTGCCATCGCTCCGCAGTTACGTATCAATGCCGACACCAAGGAGTGGGAGATGTCCACCGACAACGGTACGACGTGGACTTCGTTGGGAATCAAGGCAGAAGGTACGGACGGCGATTCGATGTTCGAGTCGGTGGATACGACGACGACTCCCGGGTTCGCGGTTTTCACGCTGATCGGAGGCGCCAAAATCGAGATCCCGATGCAGGGTGCATTGAGCATTGCAATTTCGCAAACGAACGGAATATTCGTCTATGCCGAGAAACTGACCTTTACGATCGAGAGCAGAGGCGTCGAGCGGATGACCTGCACGAAGCCCGACGGATGGAAGGTTTCGATCGAGGGGAATACGCTGGCGGTCACGGCGCCGGTCAAGGCGAACGGCTATGCGGAGAGAGAGGGTGTCGTCGCACTGATCGGCATGGCGGGCAACTCCTCCTGCATGGCGGAACTGAAGGTGAGCGTTGCCGATACACACAGTTATACGATTACGTTCGAGGGCGGCGACTGGGCCAAATGGGTCGCCTGCAACTACAACCCCGGAAAATACTCGACGACCCAATTGGGGAGTCCCGACGACTATGCTTGGGTAGATGCGACTACGCAGTTGGCAACCGGCCGTCCCACCGGATTCATGAACGGGTGGGGCTATCCGTGGTTCGTATGTTCCTACAACTCCAATTCGCTGGATCAGGGCAAATACGGCGGCTATATGTACGACCTGTATGTGTATAATCCCAACGGGACGGAGGACAGTACGACGGGCGGAGGCAACAACGGGTCGGATAACTTCCTGACGACCTTCGGCTATCTGGATTTCGATTACCCCTACGGAGACGGCCGTCCGATTTTGAAATTCGCCGACGGAAAAGCTCGGACGATCAAGAGCATCTATGTCAACTCGACCTGCTATTTCTATTCGGTTGCAATGGATGGCAACGGCCTGTCGCCGGCCTTGACCAAAGACGTGACGTACTATGCTACGGGATTCGACGCCGAGGACAACGAGATCAAGACCATCACGACGACCTTCGCAACTCCAGAACATGTTACCGATTCGTGGATGAAATGGGATCTCTCCGAACTCGGAGCGGTCGTCTCGCTGCGGCTCAATCAGGCCGGCGGAGCAGATAACGGATACGGCTATTCGCTGCCGGCGTACTATGCCGTCGACGATGTCACGGTCGAATGGTAGGAGTTATGAAGTATACTCTTATCGTTGTTGCGATTGCTGTCGCACTGCTGACGGCGTGTTCGAAGGAGGAGGGTGAAAACCCTCTTCCTTTGCCGCCCGTCATCACGCTCGACAATCCGACGGCGATCTATCCGGCCAAAGTCGGACGGGGGATCGAAATCCGCCCGTCGTATGAAAATGCCGACGATGCGACCTTCGCTTGGCAGCTCGACGGCAGGCAGATCGGCGATGAACCCGTACTGCATTTTTCGTCGGAGCGGAGCGGCCGCTATTTTATCACCCTGACCGTCTCCAATGCCGGCGGTGCAGCCGAAGAGGAGCTGCGCGTCGATGTGTTCGAACTCACCCCGCCGACTATCTCGCTGCCCGGTGCGGGGAACCAGACGCTGCTGCTCGGTTCCCAACTGGAGCTGAAGCCTTTTGTCGCCTCGTCGCTCGAAACCTCCTATTTGTGGACGATCGACGGCCGAGAGGTCTCTACGGAACAAAACTACACGTTTGCACCGGCCGAGACCGGCGATTATGCGTTTCGGTTCGCCACCCGCAACGAGGACGGCGAAGATGCGCTCGAATTCACCGTCAAGGTGCGCGAGGCCGGAGAGGTAGATTTCGCATGGACGTTCGAACAGAGTGTGTACAACGTCTCGAAAGGCCGCGCGATTCTCCTGCGGGCGCTCGATGTCGAACATGCCTTCGATGCCCGATATACGTGGACGGTGGACGGGGTGACCGTACACCAAAGCGACAGACCGGAATATGCGTTTCAGGCCGTTGCGGAAGGAACATATATCGTAAAGCTCGAAATGAGCAACGCCTATGTGGTCGCTTCGCAGAGGTTTACGGTACACGTTTGTGCCGAAGAGGGAACTTACTACCGCGCCGGTACGGCTGCGAGCAGTGCCGCCTGCAACAAGGTTTTCGAATTCCGGCCGGCTCCCGGACAGTTCGTGAACGAGCATTACACGGCCGCGACGATGGATGAGGCGTGTAAGTATGCCGAAGATCGTATGGCGCAGACGGCCTATGTTTCGCTGGGCGGATTCGGCGGATCTATCGTCGTGGGGTTCGACCACAGCATCGACAACGACGGCAGTTACAACATCGCCATTACGGGCAATGCGTTCGACGGTTCGTCCGAACCGGGTATCGTCTGGGTAATGCAGGACGAAAACGGCGACGGGCTTCCCAACGATACGTGGTACGAACTGCGCGGCTCGGAATACGGCAAAGCGGAGACGATTCAAGACTATGCCGTAACCTATTACCGTCCGTCGGCTCCGGCGCAGCCCGTACCGTGGACGGACAACCGCGGCGGCAGCGGCGTGGTCGAGTATCTCGGAGCTTTTCATACGCAGGATTACTACTACCCGGCATGGGTGGAGGAGGAGAGCTACACCCTTCGCGGCACCTGTCTCAAATCGCGCAGCTACGACGCTTCGGGCAACGGTACCTACTGGGTGAATCCTGCTTTCGACTGGGGCTATGTCGATAATTTCAGCGCGATAGACCGTCTGACCGACGACGACAACTACAATGCGGCTCCGGCCGACAACCATTTCAAAATTTCGAACGCCGTTACGTTCGACGGAAAAGACGCGAACCTTAAATACGTGGATTTTGTCAAGGTGCAGGTGGGACTCAATACCCAGTGCGGCTGGCTCGGCGAGGTGTCGACCGAAGTGTTCGGAGTGAAGGACTTTAACAGGAGTAAATAAGACGGTGGAAACGGTCAAAAAACAGACGTGGAGATTTGTATTTGCCGCAGTGTTGTGTCCGGCCCTCTGTGTGGGGCCGGGCGCGACCGCTGTGTATGCGCAGCGGGATTCGTCCCGACTCTCGAAAATCCAGCGAATCGACACGGTGATCGTGATCGGCAGCCGCCAGCCCGAAAAAATCATTCCCGCGCAGGTGTTGGACGGCACGGCATTACAGCGTTTGAGCGTCCATTCGGTCGCCGATGCCATCCGTTATTTCTCCGGCGTGCAGATCAAGGATTACGGCGGAATCGGAGGGCTGAAAACAATCAATGTCCGCAGCATGGGTACGCAGCATGTGGGCGTGTTTTACGACGGCGTGCAGCTGGGAAATGCCCAGAACGGGCAGATCGACTTGGGGAAATATTCGCTCGACAATATGGCCGCAGTAACGCTTTACAACGGGCAGAAAAGCTCCGGTGTGCAGTCGGCCAAAGATTACGCTTCGGCAAGTGCCGTTTACCTGCAAACCCGCACGCCGGAGTTCGCAGACGGCAAGCGGCACAACCTCAAACTGACCTTCAAGGGCGGTTCGTTCGGGACGGCCAATCCCTCGGTGCTTTACGAACAGAAAATCGGCGAGCGGCTCTCCAACTCGTTCAATGCCGAATTCCTCTACACGACGGGCCGTTATAAATTTTCCTATGTCAAGGCCGACGGTTACGATACGACGGCCATGCGGCGCAACGGCGATGTAAGGGCCGTGCGCGTCGAGAACGGGCTTTTCGGCCGGATCAAGGAGGGCAGCTGGCGGGCGAAACTCTATTTCTACAACTCCGAACGCGGTTATCCGGGCGCTTTCGTGCGTGAAGAACCCGGCAAATTCAAACACGAAGACCGCCAGTGGGATACCAACTTTTTCCTACAAGGCGGTTTGAACAAAGCGTTCGGTTCGTGGTATCGCCTCTCGGTCAACGCCAAATACGCTTACGATTACCTGCACTACCTCTCCGATCCTCGGCTCGACGTGACGACGATGTACGTCAACAATCACTACCACCAGCAGGAAGCCTATCTTTCGGCGGCACACGAGTTTACGCTGTTCAATTGGTGGGACGTCAATCTGGCGGCCGATTTTCAGTACAACACCCTCGACGCCGATCTGGTGAACTTCGTCTATCCGTCGCGCTTTACGACCCTTGCGGCGCTGGCTACGTCGCTGCGTTTCGACAAGGTGAAAATTCAGGGGAGTCTGCTCTATACCTTTGTCGACGATTCCGCCGAAGAGGCGGGGGCGGCGGCCGAACGTAAAAATGTCTTCACGCCCACGGTCGTGGCGCAGTACACGCCTTTTCATACGATCGACCTTTCGCTCAGGGCGTTCTACAAACGGATTTTCCGAATGCCGACGCTCAACGACCTCTATTATACATTCATCGGCAACAAGTATCTCAAACCCGAATATACGACCCAATACAATATCGGATTGACCTATACGAAAACGTGGCCCTCATCGCATCTGCGCCGGATCGATGCGAGCGTCGACGCCTACTACAACGAAGTCGAGGATAAGATTATCGCCATGCCCACCTCCAACCAGTTCCAGTGGACGATGGTCAATCTGGGGTTCGTCGAGATTCGCGGCGTAGATGCCGTGTTGAGCGGCGCGATGCGTTTCGGCAAGGTCGGAGTGGACTGCCGCCTGTCTTACACCTATCAGAAAGCACAGGATTTTACCGATCCGGCAAGCAAGTATTACGGCGGGCAGATTCCCTACATTCCGTGGCACAGCGGCTCGGCGATCGTAGGGCTGAATTACAAAACGTGGAGCCTGAATTACAGCTTCATCTATACGGGCGAGCGGTATGAAGCCGTGGCGAATATCCCCGAAAATTACGCGCTGTCGTGGTACACGAGCGATCTGTCGCTATCCAAAATTTTCAACCTCCGGCGTTCTCGATTGCGGGCGACTGTGGAGGTAAACAATCTTTTGAACCAGCAATACGAAGTCGTGCAGTGCTATCCGATGCCCGGTACAAATGTGAAATGCATAATTAGTTGGATGCTATGATCCTCAAACGACTCTTCTTTTGGAGTGCCGCAATTGCGGCCGTAACGCTTTCCGCTTGTCGGAAAGAGGAGCAAATCGTCCCTTCGACATCTACGAGTGTAACCGAAGGCGAAATGGGCGAAATCAAAGGCTTTTTTCTGCTCAACGAAGGCAATATGGGCAGCAACAAGTCCACGCTCGATTATTTCGACTACGAAACCGGTGTCTACACGAAAAATATCTATGCCGAACGTAATCCCGGGGTGGTGAAGGAGCTGGGAGACGTGGGTAACGACATTCAGATTTACGGCAATAAGCTCTATGCCGTCATCAACTGTTCGCACTTCGTCGAGGTGATGGATGTGCGCACGGCAAAGCATATCACGCAAATTTCGATTCCCAACTGCCGTTATATCGTATTCAAGGATCGCTATGCCTATGTCAGCTCCTATGCCGGGCCGGTACAGATCGACCCCAATGCCCGACTGGGTTATGTGGCGAAAGTCGATACGGTCACCCTATCGGTCGTGGGGACCTGTACGGTCGGCTACCAGCCCGACGAAATGGTCATTGTCGGGAATAGGCTCTACGTGGCCAATTCGGGCGGTTACCGTGTGCCCAACTACGATCGCACGGTGTCCGTGATCGACCTCGATACGTTCGAAGAGATCAAGAAGATCGACGTGGCGATCAATCTCCACCGGCTGGAGCTGGATAAATACGGCCAGATCTGGGTCTCTTCGCGCGGCGATTATTACGACGTTCCGTCGAAAACATTCGTTATCGACAGCCGTACCGACGAAGTAACCGACGTGCTCAAACTCTTGCCGAACAGCGAAATGACCGTCTGCGGCGATTCGTTGTACGTATACAGTACCGAGTGGAGCTACCACACGCAGAGCAATACGATCAGTTACGCGATCGTCAATGTCCGAACCCGAAAGGTCGTCACGCGCAATTTCATTACGGACGGCACGGAACGGGGGATCGTTATCCCCTACGGCGTGGCGGTAAATCCGCAGACGCACGAAATCTTCGTTACCGACGCCAAAGATTACGTGACGCCCGGCACGCTTTACTGTTTCAATCCCGACGGCACGAAAAAATGGTCGGTGGAAACGGGCGACATCCCTGCGCATATCGTCTTTACCCGTAAGAAACTCCGTCCTTTGGAATAAATCCGCATACGGCAGCAGCTCCTCTGATCGCGGCGAACCATTGCGAACAATCCTGTAATTAATCCCTTCGCCGTTTCTATATAGCCTTAAATAGAAGGATTTTCGACGATAAATCAGTTATTTGCGGGCGCACGAGAGATGCGCCGGATTACGGATCCGTAAGATAAAATAAGAACTCCAAACAGCTGTTTGGAGTTCTTGAAAGGTACCCAGAGCCGGGATCGAACCGGCACGATATTGCTATCATTGGTGTTTGAGACCAACGCGTCTACCGATTCCGCCATCTGGGCAAGGCCGTTCTTTCGGAAAGAATCGGGATTGCAAATGTAGGGATTTATTCTCAATTTGCAAATTCTGAACGGATAAAAATAGCGGCAGCGGTCTGCCGCCGATCGTTTTCGGGGTTGTCGGAGCCGGGAGGAAGCAGAACGAACGCAGTCGGATCGTTTGTGTTTCATGCCGCGGCCGGACTTTTTCTTGACGTGCCGGGCGGGCATCCGGCTCGGCCAGCGGGCGGAGCTTCGGGCGGAAAGCTCGTCAGGTCGTCGCGAAGTGTTCTCGCAGACGCCGTGTCTTGGCCGCACCGATCAATTTGATAAGCTCCTCGTCGGAGGCGCTGCGGATACGTGCGACCGAACGGAAATGCGCCAGCAGCGTCTCGACGGTGCGGGGACCGATGCCGGGGATCTCCTTGAGTTCACTTTTGAGGAAGTTGTTGCTGCGCTTCTGGCGGTGGAAGGTGATGCCGAAGCGGTGTGCCTCGTCGCGGATGTGACACACCACTTTAAGCGGTTCGCCGGTGCGGCTGAGGTAGTAGGGCATCGGATCGCCCGGGTAGTAGATCTCTTCGAGCCGTTTGGCCAGCCCGACGATCGGAATCTGCTGCTCCAGTCCCAATTCGCACAGCACGGCGTAGGCGTTCGAGAGCTGCCCCTTGCCGCCGTCGACGATCACCAGATCGGGCAGCTCCTGTCCCTCGGCCATCAAGCGCGTGTAACGGCGGAAGACGATTTCGCGCATCGAAGCGAAGTCGTCGGCCCCGACGACGGTCTTGATGTTGAAGTGGCGGTACTCCTTGCGCGAGGGGCGGCCGTCGCGGAAAACGACGCACGAGGCGACGGGATTCGTCCCTTGCAGGTTCGAGTTGTCGAAACACTCGATGTGGCGCGGCTGCCGCGGCAGCCGCAGCTCCTTCTGCATGGCGTTCATCAGCCGCTCGGTGTGCCGCTCGGGATTCTTGATCTCCAGATTCTTGAGCTGTTCGGCGCGGTAGATGCGGGCGCTGCGCTCGGAAAAAGCCAGCAGGTCGAGTTTTTCGCCCCGCTTGGGCACGGTGAAGGTCACCCCGTCGAAGAGCATCGTAGCCGACGGCAGGAAGGGGACGATCACCTCGCGTGCCAGTTCACCGTCGGCGATCTGCTCGACGACGTGCTGGATGGCCAGCGTCAGCATCTGTGCTCGGTCGGTGTCGACGCCCGGCGTGAGACGCACGGTCGAGACGGCCGTGATCGAGCCGTTGCGGATGCGCAGGAAGTTGCAGTAGGCGGCATCGTCGTCCTCGACGAGTGAGAAGACGTCGACGTCGACGATACGGGCGCTGACGATGACCGAACGGGCCGAGTAGTTCTCCAGTGCATCGAGCCGCGACTTGTAACGCTGCGCCGTCTCGAACTGCAACGCTTCGGCGGCGCGGCGCATCTCCCCTTCGAGGTAGCTGCGCACGGGGCGCAGATCGCCTTTGAGTACCGCGACGGCCATCTCCAGCAGCTGTTGGTACTCCTCGGCGCTTTGGGCGCCGATGCAGGGGCCTTTGCAGTTGCCCAGATGGTATTGCAGGCAGACGGTGTACCGGCCGCGTGCGATCGCTTCGGGGGAGAGGTTGAGCGAGCAGGTGCGCAGCGGGATCACCTCGCGGATGAACTCCAGCACGCTGTGCTGCATCGTCACCGACGAATAGGGGCCGAAATACTGCGAGCCGTCGCGCTGCAATTGGCGCGTGGACTGCACGCGGGGGAAGTTCTCGCGGCGCACGACGATCCACGGATAGGTTTTATCGTCCTTGAGCAGGATGTTGTAACGGGGTTGCAGCTCTTTGATGAGCGAGTTTTCGAGCAGCAGGGCGTCGGTTTCGCTGTCGACGACGATGTGACGGATCTCGACGATCTGACGCACCAGCACCCGCACTTTGGGCGGATGCTCCTTGTTCTGCATGAAGTAGGAAGAGACCCGTTTGCGCAGGCTCTTGGCCTTACCGACGTAGATGATCGTACCCGTCCGGTCGAGGAACTGATAGACCCCCGGTTCGAGCGGCAGCAACGCCACCTGCTCCTTGAGCGGATTACGGTCGGGCCGGGTCATCATCGGGTTATTTTGCCAGCAGCCACCAGAGGTAGGCGCCGTAGATGGCGAGGAAGAGTGTTCCCTCCCAACGGTCGAGTGCCCGGCGGCGGAAGGTGAAGGCGGCGGCGAAGAGCAGCAGCGAACTGAGCACCACGGCGCCCAGCGTCACGGCGTCGATGCCGCCCGGTACGAGCGGCGAAGCCGTGGCGCTCACACCCAGTACGAGCAGGATGTTGGCGATGTTCGAGCCTACGACGTTGCCCAGCGCGATGTCGGAACGTCCCTTGACGACCGAGACGACCGACGAGGCCAGTTCGGGAAGCGACGTGCCGCCCGCCACGAGCGTGATGGCGATCACCGACTCGCTGACGCCCAGTTTGCGGGCGATGGCCACGGCGTTGTGCAGGAAGAGTTCGCCGCCGGCAACCAGCGCTGCCAGTCCCCCGACGATCATCAGCGCCATCAGCCAGCCGGCCATCGGACGCACCGCAGGGGTGTCGGCGGCGCTCTGCTCCCTGCGTGCCGAACGGGCCGCCATCCAGACGCTCAGTACATAGAGCAGCAGCATGACGATGCCCTCTACGCGGCCGATACGTGCCGGATGCGCCGGATGCAGCACCTCGTCGGCCAGCACGGCACACAGCACCAGCGACGCTGCGACGCCGACGGGCAGGTCGCGCCGGATGTTCTGCGGCGTGAGCGGCAGCGGCCGGATCAGGGCGCAGATACCCAGAATGATGTAGACGTTGAAGAGGTTCGACCCCACGACGTTGCCTACGGCCATGTCGCCTTGTCCTCCGAGGGCCGAGAGAAAACTCACGACCAGTTCGGGCGTCGAGGTGCCGACGGCCACGACCGTCAGTCCGACCAGAAAGCCCGGTACGCGGAAGCGTGCGGCCAGTGCTACCGATCCGTCGGTGAGATAGTTGGCTCCGGCGAGAATGAGCGCCAGTCCTGCGATGAGATAGAGGTATTCCATACGGTGTATAAGTCGTTCGAATCGGCGGTAAAGATAAAGCAGGCCACACACGGCATCGGGCAGGGCGCGATGTGCCGGGGCGGAGCCTATCTACGCGGAAATTTGTTCTCTGCAAAGATACGAAAAGTCGAGCGCAGAAGCAAACATCAGTTTGATTCTGCCGAGATGAAGTCTCTACGGCGCAGCCAAAGATAGAAAATATCGTGCAATTATCCGACGGGGGCAGATCGGAATTTGGCGGTTCGGCGGAAAAAACGTATCTTTGACCAAATTTCGGTTGAAAAATGAAATTTCGGATCCTCCTCTTTTGTTCGCTCTTCGGTTTGCTGTGGGTTTTGCTTGCAGCCGATACACGGTGCATTGCTTTCGAGGAGGAGGCGCCGCTGCCCGCTGCGAGCGAACTGACGCGGCAGCTTCCGGTCAAGGTGGCCGACGCCTACGATCTGCGGGCGCTGCTGGCA
>OGHO01003176.1_pt1 | contig 11279 bp, 10 predicted proteins | sample 1571421 | NCBI WGS metagenome assembly OGHO01 (sample SAMEA2581937, study PRJEB24529) | metagenome | biome: Human gut stool | place: China | collected 2011
GTTCGCCATAAATCTGCAAGCAGCTTTCTGGCTCACTTGCGCTCATTATATCATAATTCTTCACATCACGGAACATCACCTGCACCTCTTCTCCCTTGAGCCAAATAAATATTATTCCTACGGTTGATTTTTTCGGAATTATTCTATATAATGAAAATAAATTTACAATTTAACGCGTTAAACCTCAACGCATTAAATTCAAAAAAGCACGACTTTCACATTAGGGAGGAACTATGTTATGAGCGAAGACAAAAAATTAAACATGCCTCAGTCGCTTCTGCTTCTGCTCCTGATCATCGGAGCGGTTGCAGTCTGCATCCGGCTGAAAACGGGCGGACCGATGATTGGACTATTTATGAGCTGGATCATCATCTATCTGTTTTGTAAGGTATTACGCATAAATTATGAGCATGTTGTAAACGGCGCTTACGACGCGATCCGGGTTGTCGTTCCTACCCTGTGCCTGCTCATGGCAATCGGCGTCATGATCGGTACCTGGCTGCAAAGCGGCACGATTGCAACCATCATTGTCGGCGGTTTAAAACTGATCAACCCGACCTGGCTGCTGCCTCTGACCCTGATTTTCTGTGCCGTATTAAGCCTTGTGACCGGAACCTCCTACGGTTCCGTCGGCAGTGCCGGTGTTGCCATGATGGCAATCGGCAACGCGATGGGCATCCATCCTGGCATGGTGGCAGGTGCTGTCATCTGCGGCGCGATGTTCGGTGACAAATTAAGCCCGCTTTCCGACACAACCAACCTGGCTCCAGCGGTTGCTGGCTCTAAATTAAACGACCACGTGCGTTCCATGCTCTGGACCACGCTTCCGACCTTTGTCATCAGCCTGGTTCTCTTTGTAATTCTTGGCATCAGCCAGACTTCAGGGAACTATGAAACTGGAAATCTTCTGACATACATCGATGCCCTGCAAGGTGAGTTTAAACTTGGCTTCATCACTCTGCTGCCAGCCATCGCAATCATTATTCTGCTTTTATGCAAAGTAAACGCGGTTGTCTCCCTTGGTCTTTCCGCCATCTGCGCCGGAGCTGTCTCTTTCTTCTATCAGGGCGCAACTTTGCAGAGTATCATCCGTGTTGCTTACAACGGATACAGTACCAGCATTGAGGAAGGTATTTTACAGACCATCTTAAACCGCGGCGGTATGAGCAGCATGCTTCAGTATGTGGCAATCATCTGCTTTGCAGTTGGTATGGGCGGTATGCTGGATCGCCTTGGCGTTCTCGGCAATCTCTTAAACGCCATCGTAAATCACATCAACAGCGATGGCAGCCTGATTGCAGCAAGCCTTTTAGTCGGCTATGTAACCAGCTTAATCAGCTGTTCCCAGCCGATGTCCCACGTCCTGACTGGAAATATGATGAAACCGCTGTTCAAATCCAGAAAAATCGCACCGGAAATCCTTTCCCGTACCCTTGAGGACGCAGGTACTTTATCCGGTCCGATGATTCCGTGGCACGGTTACTGTGTATACATGTCTGGAACCCTCGGCGTTGCCTGGTCCGTATTCTTCCCGTACCTGTTCTTACTGTACTTAACTCCTTTGTTCAGTATTTTCTATGGATTTACGGGAATCTCCATCCGGCATACAGACGACGCTCAAAATTAAACCTTTCACTTGATGAAAACAAAATGATCGAAACATATATGCAGCCTTTGACACGGTGTTTACCTGTGCAAAGGCTGAACACATCTAATTTGCCCGAACTATTTTCATGATTTCGCGCAAAATATATTACATATGAATTTAGGAGATGAATATTTATGATGGAAACAAAGCTTGTACTTCTCGGAACCGGCACCCCGAATGCCTGCCCGAATGCCAGCGGTCCTTCTTCCGCAGTTGTCGTAGGCGACCGCGCTTATCTTGTAGATTTTGGTCCTGGCGTTGTCCGTCAGGCGGCGAAAGCATACCAACAGGGAATTGATGCCCTGCGCCCGGACCGGCTGATGATCGCATTCTGCACACATCTGCACACCGACCACACGGCCGGCTATCCGGATCTCATTTTTACCCCGTGGGTGCTGGAACGCCCGAAGCCGCTGAAAGTATTCGGTCCAAAAGGCATCCAGAACATGACCGAACATATTTTAAAAGCATATGAGACGGACATCGACTTCCGTATCCACGGCTTTGAAAAAGCCAACGAAAATGGCTACAAAGTCGAAACTACCGATATCCAGCCTAGTATCATTTATCAGGATGACCGCGTGACGGTTGAGGCATTTCCAGTCAGCCACGGTACGCTTGAAAGCTACGGATTTAAGTTTACAACACCGGATAAGGTGATCGTGATCAGCGGTGACACGGCTCCGCTTGAGATCGTGGCGCAGAAAGCGGAAGGCTGCGATATTCTCCTCCATGAGGTCGAGTACACCGCCGGACTCTCCGCCAGAGAGCCAAAATGGCAGAAATACCACCAGGAAGTTCACACTCTCAGCGTTGATCTGGCAAAGATTGCCGCCAAAGCGCACCCGCGGCTTCTGGTTACCTACCACCGTATCTATCACATGGAAATCCAGGACAACACCCGCGATGTCGAGGCTGAGATGGCGCGCAGAAACACCGCCATTTTGCAGGAAATCCGTGATGCCGGATATGAAGGTGCCGTTGTAAATGGACAGGATTTAGATGTATTCTAAGAAAAATTTAAGGGGATGCGCATTAAGTCAGTCGCTGCCACCCCTGTTCTCAGATCTTCAAGCCTTATATATAAAAAGCAGATATTCTCACACAATGGAGAATATCTGCCATCCAGTCTGACTCATTCTACGGTACGGAAAACATAGATCTGAAGTTTCAAACGTGCCAATTTGTGAGGATATATTAGAACAATACTTCTCCGATAATCTCCACCGCATCGCTGATGCAGTCCGGACAGGCACGCAGCACATTTCCTGTTTCCACACCCTTCAAATCCCTACAGACCACGCTCTGGTTCTTCTCAAGGAAACGCGCGATGCACTCTCTGGCATCCTTATAAGAAACCGCCTTCGAATTCGCCAGCTCCAGATCCCCGGTACTATCCTTCAGCCCCGCCAGCACAGCCGCCGCCGAAATGGCCCCGCAGGTACCATTCATGCCGCCCATGCCAAGACCAAGCCCCTCCGTCACCTTAAACAGCGCCACCTTGTCCAAATCCACCTTATCCGCAAACGCACACGCCACCGACTGGGCACAATTATACCCCATTGCATGAAACTGAGCCGCCTGCTGCTGACGCGCTGAAATCTCCTCTTTTGTCATACTGATACCTCCTGAAATTTTCTTAATCTGCTAAATTTTTTATATTGTACTATTTATGCCAATTATAACATACATTTCCACTTTTTAAACACCCCAAAAAGCATACAACATACAGCGCCAGAAGCCAAATGCCCTCCGTTGCATTTGCAGGAGTCTTGGTAACTCTTGGCTCGCAGAGATTTGTGTTAGAGTTCAAAATACACCTGTCTGAGCGAAGCGAGTTTGTATTTTGGACTCTGCTTTTAACAAATCTATGCAAGCCTAGTGTTACCGGCTCCGAAACCGCAACGGAGGGCATTTGGCTTCTGGCGCGTCACCTTGCCATTTTTATGCATTTCTATATATTTCTATTTCATCAGCGTAACCATAACCGCCTTCTGGGCATGCAACCGGTTTTCCGCCTCTTCAAAGATCTCTGACGCATGTTCTTCAAAGATCTTCTCGGTAATCTCCTGTCCACGGTAAGCCGGCAGACAGTGCATTACCATCGCCCCCGGTTTTGCCGCAGCCATCAGTTCATCATTGATCTGATATCCCTGGAATGCCTGCTGGCGGATCTTCTTCTCTTCTTCCTGACCCATGGAAGTCCATGTATCTGTGATGACAACGTCTGCATTTTCCACTGCCTTGATCGGATCATTTACCAGTGTAAATGCGTCATTGCCAGCTGCGAAATCCAGCACTTCCTTCGCCGGACGGTAATTATCCGGAGTTGCGATAGATACCTGCATATCCGATTTCAGACCGCCTACGATCAGGGAGTTCGCCATGTTGTTGCCGTCGCCGATGTAACACATCTTGAGCCCTTTCAGTACGCCGTATTTCTCACGGATCGTCATCAGGTCAGCCAGTACCTGGCACGGATGGCAGAAATCAGTCAGACCGTTGATGATCGGGATAGAACCGTATTTTGCCAGATCCTCCACTTCTTTCTGCTCATAGGTACGGATCATGATGCCGTCCAGATAACGGGACAGTACGCGTGCGGTACCCTTATCCTAATCTACACGAACATTATGTAAGAAGCGGGAGGAAAGGAACAGTGCCTGTCCGCCGAGCTGGAACATACCTGTCTCAAAGGAAACTCTGGTACGGGTGGATGACTTCTGGAAAATCAGGCCGATAGATTTGCCCTCCAGAAGACGATGTGAAATGTGATGTTTTCGTTCATATTTTAACTGATCTGCCAGATCCAGGATCGAGGTAATCTCCTCCGGTGTGCAGTCTAACAGCTTTAATAAATGCTTCATGTCTAAAATACCTCCCTCATAGCAGCGATTGCCTCGTCCATCTCCTCTTTCGTGATGACAAGTGGCGGAAGCAGACGGATCGCCTCTGTACCGGCTGTCAGGACCAGGACGCCTTTTTCCATCAACTGACTGACCATCGCAGCTCTCTCATCTTTGTCCACTACGATGCCTAACATCAATCCCATGCCGCGAACAGTCTTTACCTTTGGAGAACCGATCGCTAAAATCTCCTTTTTCAGGTACTCGCCCTTTTCCTGAACCGATTTCAGGAATTCCGGCTTATTTACGATATCTAATACGGTATTGGCAGCCGCACAGCAGAGCGGATTGCCGCCGAAGGTTGTACCGTGCGTACCGGCGCCCAGTACATCCTGGCATTTCTTATCCGCCATGACAGCACCGATCGGAACACCGCCGCCGAGTCCCTTGGCCATACTGATGATGTTCGGCTGAACGCCGTACTGCTCATAGCAGAACAGGCTTCCGGTACGTCCGATGCCCGTCTGAACCTCGTCAATCAGAAGCAGGATGTCCTTCTCCTTGCAGAACTCGGCAGTTGCCTGTACAAATTCCTTATCAAGCGGAAGGACGCCGCCCTCGCCCTGAATCATCTCCATCATGACAGCGCAGGTCGTACCATCGATCTTGCGCTTCATGTCTTCGATATCATTGGCTGCTGCATAATCAAATCCTTCCGTAAATGGGAAGAAATACTGATGAAACTTGTCCTGTCCGGTTGCCTTTAATGTCGTCACGGTACGTCCGTGGAAGGACTGTTTCAGCGTGATAATCTTATTTCTTCCCTCGCCGTATTTGTCAAAGGAATACTTTCTTGCCAGCTTGATCATGCCCTCGTTGGCTTCCGCACCGGAGTTTGCAAAAAAGATTTTTCCCATTCCGGCTGCATCGACCAATTTCTTTGCTGCCTGCACCATAGGCTCGGTGTAATACAGGTTGCAGGCGTGCATCAGCTTATGTGCCTGCTCCGATATCGCAGTCGTCAGCGCATCGTTGTCATGGCCAAGACTGTTGACACCGATGCCGGAGGTCAGATCAATGTATTTCTTTCCCTCCGTATCCCACAGCGTCGCGCCTTTTCCGTGATCCAGCGCAATCGGAAAGCGGCCGTATGTATGCATGATATATGTTTCTTCGCCCTGCTTGATTTCTTCAAATGTCATAAAAAACCTCCTAACGCCCACATCTGCCCGCAAAGCTTCCAGCATCCGTCCTGCATTTCAGCTAAAACAGCCCGGATTCGTGCAGAATCTAGTTCATCTGCTGTTTACGAGAACATGGTTCCTACACCGTCATCGCTCAAAAGCTCGACCAGAATCGAGTGCGGCACACGACCATCCTGGATATTGGCACGTTCTACGCCCTGGCGCACTGCCTCAACGCAGCAATCTACCTTCGGAATCATGCCGCCGGAGATCACGCCCTCTTTGATGAGTGCCGGAACCTCGGAAACTTTCAGTCTCGGAATCAATGTCGAATCGTCTTTCGGATCGCGCATCAGACCGCATACATCCGTCAGAAGAATCAGTTTTTTCGCTTTCAGTGCCACCGCCAGCTTCTCCGCTGCCGTATCTGCATTGATGTTATAGTTTGTCTCCTCGTCCATGCCTGCTGCCACGGAGGAAACAACCGGGATAAAGCCCTCATTTAAAACATCGAGAACGACTTTCTCATTGACTTCTTTAATATCTCCCACATAGCCGTATTCCGTTCCATCCGGATCGACTAACTGGATCGCCTTGAAGAGTCCGCCGTCCATGCCGCCCAGACCAACGGCATGTCCGCCTGCTTTCTCAAACAGGGAAACAAGGTTTTTGTTAACCTTGCCGCAGAGAATCATCTGGACAATATCCATCGTCTCGCGGTCTGTGTAGCGCAGACCTTTGACAAATTTAGACTCTTTTCCGGTTTTTTTGAGCATCTCCGAAATCTCCGGACCGCCTCCGTGTACCAGCACGACCTTGATGCCTACCAGATTTAAAAGGACGATATCCTCAATCACCGCCTGCTTTAAATCTTCATTAATCATGGCGTTTCCGCCGTATTTTACAACGATAATTTTACCTGCATATTCCTGAATATAAGGCAGTGCCTCTACCAGGACTTCTGCGCTCATTTTTGATCCTGTTTTCATCACGTCCGATAATCTCCATTAATCTTCACATAATCATAGGTCAAATCGCATCCCCAGCAGGTAGCGCTTCCGCTGCCTTCCTGAAGCGTTACATTGATCTCCACTTCATCCTGGCTTAAGATTTTCTTTGCCAGATCTTCATCAAAATCAAGTCCTCTGCCGTCCTCACAGACCGCAATGCTGCCCTCTTTGGAAGCAAACTCGACTAACACTTTCTCCGTGTTAAACTCAGCTCCGGAATAGCCCATCGCGCAGAGAACGCGTCCCCAGTTCGCATCGGAACCGAACATTGCTGCTTTGGTCAGGGAAGAACCGGCGATGGATTTTGCCAGTACCTCGGCTGTCTCCTCGTCCTTCGCTCCCTTCACGGTACAGGTCATCAGCTTGCTTGCGCCCTCGCCGTCTGCCGCAATCTTACGAGCCAGATCCTGCATAACCGTCTGCAATGCCTCGCGGAATGCCTCGTATGCCGGATCTTCTGCAGTAATCTCCGCATTGCCAGCCATACCATTTGCCAGAACGGTACACATATCGTTGGTGGAAGTATCGCCGTCAACAGTCACACGGTTGAAGGTACGTTTTACATTGAATAACAGCGCCTTGCGGATCATCTCGCTGCTGACTGCACAATCGGTTGTGATGAAGCACAGCATCGTTCCCATATTCGGGTGAATCATGCCGGAACCCTTACAGATACCGCCGATGTGGCAGGTTGTTCCATCTACATCAAATTCAACAGCGATCGTCTTCACTTTTGTATCGGTCGTCATGATCGCTTCTGCAGCTACCAGGGAGTTGTCATATTTCATCTCCATCTCGCCTGCATGAGCCTCGATCGCCTCAACCGGAAGCGTCTGACCGATGACGCCGGTCGATGCTACGATTACATTTTCCTCCGAAACGCCCAGCGCTCGCGCGCCTGCCTTTGCCTGTCTTCTTGCATTCTCCATGCCAAACGGAGCGCACGCGTTCGCATTTCCGGAATTGACAATAACCGCCTGTGCCTTTCCGTCGGCCAGATGTTCCTTTGTCAGTAAAATCGGTGATGCCTTGACGCGGTTGGTCGTATAAACCGCCGATGCGTTGCAGACACAGTCCGAAAGGATCATCGCCAGATCCTTTTTTGTATGAGATTTACGGATTCCACAGCGCATCGCGCCCGCTTTAAATCCTTTTGCAGCACAAACACCGCCTTCGATTATCTTCATATGACATTCCTCCTGTCATTTTTAATGTACTCTCGGAATCTTTCTGTGCTTGATTTTGTGAGATGTTTTTTTGTCAGTTGTGCCCAAATTTCTGAGGCGTACGCGGTGCGTACGTTGATGAAATTCGGGTGCGGCTGGCGGAAAATCAGCCACAAAAGCAAGTGCAGAAAGACTCCGAGAGTACATTTTTATATAACTTCGTGTCTATAGTCCCCCGCAGCTAATTTATGGTTTTATCTCTCAACCCCTCTATAGTGCCAGTCCAGCTGTCTCCTCAAATCCAAGCATCAGGTTCATGTTCTGAACGGCTGCGCCTGAAGCACCCTTTCCAAGATTATCAAAGAGCGCCGTCACCATGGTCTGTTCCCCGTGACCATTGACAATCAGCTCCAGACTGTCTCCGCCCGCCATATCTGCCGCCGCGATCATACCGTCATATCCAAACGGATGTACCTTAATGAGCTTCTGTCCGTCATACCAGCCAGCCAGCTTCTCGTAGATATCTTCCGCGGTCGGCTTCCCCGGAAGCAGGCGGTTCTGAAGCTGAATCGTGACTGCCATTCCTTTATAGTAGTCATCCACGATCGGACTGAATACCGGCGGGAAGTCCAGTCCGCAGATTTTCTGCATTTCCGGCAGATGTTTATGTTTCAGAGTCAGGCCATAGATACGGGGTGCAAAATAACTCTGCGGCTTCTCTGGGGATTCATACTCGGCAATCATCTTTTTGCCGCCGCCCGAATAGCCAGTCAGCGAAAATACCGTCATCGGATAATCCTTCGGAATCACGCCCTGTGCAACCAGCGGATACGTTGAAGTGATAAATCCGGTCGCATGACAGCCTGGATTCGCTACGCGGTTCGATTTCTGAATTGCCTCGCGATGTGCATTCGAAAGCTCTGCCATACCATACGTCCATCCGGCTGCCGTCCGGTGTGCGGTAGAGGCATCGATGATACGTGCCTTGGAACCTTCTGCCAGCGCAACCGCATCGATCGCCGCCATATCCGGCAGACACAAGAATACAATATCTGCTGCGTGAATCAGTTTCCGCCGTTCTTCACTGTCTTTCCGCTTTTCTTCATCAATCAGAAGCAGTTCGATATCCTCTCTCCCGGCCAGACGATCATAAATCTGCAGTCCGGTTGTTCCTTCTTTTCCGTCTATATAAATCTTCGGTTTCGCCATTGTTCGTCCCCCGTTTCCTATCCGTCTTTCTTATGTCACATTTCCAACGCCCGTCATTGCTTACGCAGCCATCACCATCCGCATCCGGCGCTGACCAGAATGCACTAAACCGTTTCGTGCTCGCTCACAAACTTCTCAATCACCAAAATCTGACGGGTTACTTCCTCCGGAGCCGGTCCACCAATCACCTTACGTCCACGTACACAGGTCTTTAAGTCTATCGCTTCATATACGTCATTCTCAAAGGCATCCGAATGCGTCTTGTATTCTTCCAGAGTCAGATCGGCTAAAGACTTGTCCTCACGTACACACTGTGCAACCAGCTGTCCGACTGTCTTGTATGCATCACGGAACGGCATTCCCTTCTTGGTCAGGTAATCTGCACAGTCCGTTGCATTGATAAAGCCCTTCAGAGCGGCTTTCTTCATATTGTCTTTCAGAATCTGCATCGTAGAGAACATCGGTGTCAGCACACGCAGGCACTGTTTTACGGTGTCAATCGCATCAAAGACAGCCTCTTTGTCTTCCTGCATATCTTTGTTGTATGCCAGCGGAATGCCCTTTAACATTGTAAGAAGAGTAAATAAATCGCCGTAGACACGTCCTGTCTTGCCGCGGACCAGCTCGCATACATCCGGATTTTTCTTCTGGGGCATAATGGAAGAACCGGTGGAGAATGCATCATCCAGCTCTACAAACTTGAACTCCCAGGAGCACCAGGAAATAATTTCCTCAGAGAAACGGGACAGATGCATCATCAGGATGGATAAAGCGGCTGTCAGCTCCACGCAGTAATCGCGGTCAGAAACACCATCCAGGGAGTTGTTGGTCACTCTGGCAAAACCAAGCTGCTGGCGTACAAAATCACGGTCAATCGGATATGTGGTGGAAGCCAGTGCGCCTGAGCCGAGCGGCATATCATCCATGCCCTCTAAGCAGTTTTCCAGACGGATCACATCGCGGCGCATCATATTGGCGTATGCCATCATATAATGTCCAAATGTAACCGGCTGTGCCCGCTGCAGGTGCGTATACCCCGGCATAACAGTCTCCAGATTATTTTTCGCGCTCTCACAGAGTGCTTCCATGAAATCGATGATTTCTTTCTTGATTGCCACGATCTCTTTCTTCACGTAAAGACGCATATCCAGTGCAACCTGATCATTTCTGGATCTCGCCGTATGAAGACGTTTTCCGGCATCGCCGATGCGCTCGGTCAGAATCTGCTCTACATTCATATGAATATCCTCATAATCCTGTGAGAAATGAATCTTGCCCGCCTCGATATCCGCTAAGATACCTTTCAGTCCTTCGATAATCTTGTCTGATTCTTCCTTCGCAATGATGCCCTGCTTGCCCAGCATAGCCGCATGGGCCATGGAGCCTGTGATATCTTCCTTATAAAGACGACAGTCAAAGGAAATCGATGAGTTAAAATCATTCACCTCCAGATCCGTCTCTTTTCCGAATCGTCCTGCCCATAACTTTGCCATAAGTGTAAACTCCTTTTTATTCTCTGATTTAGAACCAATGCGACCATTGGAACCGGCAGATACCGGAAAACCAATGGTCACCATCGGCTGCGGGCTTGTCGCCTGCAGATTATTTATTATTTTCCTAAATTACTCTACGTCTGGAAAATGCTCGCCGGTCTTTGCTGCCAGAACTTCGTCGTTCAGGGCGCGAACCTTGATCGGAAGTCCAAACAGGTTGATGAATCCAGCGGAATCTGCCTGATCGTAGCAGTCATCCTCATCGAAGGTAGCCATACCTGCGGAATACAGGCTGTACGGGGATGTAACAGATGCCGGAATAATGTTGCCCTTGTAGAGTTTCAGTTTTACATCACCGGTTACGGTCTCCTGTGTGGAATCAACAAATGCGCTCATCGCCTTGCGAAGCGGTGTGTACCACTGACCGTTGTATACTAACTCAGCGAACTTGAGAGCCAGCTGCTGTTTGTAGTGCTGTGTCTCTTTGTCCAGAGTGATTTCTTCCAGTTTCTCATGTGCCTTGTAAAGAATAGCTCCGCCAGGAGTCTCATAAACACCGCGGCTCTTCATGCCAACCAGACGGTTCTCTACGATATCCAGCAGACCACAGCCATTCTCACCGCCTAATTTGTTCAGAGTCTCGATTACCTTCTCTGCATCCATCTCCTCGCCATTTACACTGGTCGGAACACCCTTCTCGAAGTGGATGGTTACATAAGCAGC
>OGHO01003186.1_pt1 | contig 11267 bp, 10 predicted proteins | sample 1571421 | NCBI WGS metagenome assembly OGHO01 (sample SAMEA2581937, study PRJEB24529) | metagenome | biome: Human gut stool | place: China | collected 2011
TGGGTTCCATAACGGAAATCAGGTGGACACCGTTCTTTTTCAGGATCATCTTGTAATTTGCGCTATCAAAACGGTTTCGGGCAAAGCGGTCAAATTTCCAGACGAGAACAACATCAAACAACTTCTTGCCGCTGTCTTTGATCATCTGCTGGAACTCCGGGCGATTGTCCGTTTTTGCAGAGAATGCACGGTCAATGTAGTGCTTGATGACCGTAATGCCGTTCTTTTCCGCATAGGCCGTGCATTCCCGAATCTGCCCCTCGATAGATTCTTCGCGCTGGTTATCTGATGAATAGCGGGCGTAAATTACGGCGGTCATAGACTCACTTCCTTTTTCTTATCGAACAGATGGGTAGCTTTTTGCATACTTGTAGATCTGGCGCGCACAGTCGAGGCTCATTTTGCTGGAATCGTTATGTTTGAGCCATGCATTCACATTGCCGGGATTCAGCTTCAAGTCTGTGTAGAGACGATAATTCGTCAGTTTCTTTTTCTGCTGAAGTTCCAATACCCGGCGATGGATCAACGCTTTCGTATCATTGTCCGCAAGAGAGGTATCCCGCACCGAGCAATAGCTGCGCCAGACTTTCAAATAGCCCTCTGTTAGTTCCGGTGACTGATTTTCCAGAAGCAGCAGCATTTGCGCCAGCGAATAGCGGTTGGAAAGCTGCTCATATTCCGCAGCAACAGCACTGTTTGCGGTATAGCGGAGCAACAAATCCACTTTATCAAAGGTCAGCGCATAGAGGAACAGCGGTTCTTTCAGGCGGGGATTTTCATTTAGACAAGCTGCCAGCTTATGGACGCTTGCCGTCTGCACCCCAGAAAGCTCTGCCACATACTGCTTCAGGAAGCCCTCAAATGTCAGCTTTCGCATGGTCTCCACCTCTCCACATACTCCTGATAACGGATATAAAAGTCCCGATACCGCCAGTCGTTCAAGATGCTGGCTCTCAACTCATCTTCATCCGTTGCAAGGTGTTCCAGCAAATCCCAATCCAACGAATTCCGCACAGCCTCGCTCTCTACGTCTGCCTTGTCAGTGTCACGGAAAGAGCAGAGCTTTGCAATCACCAAATCTTCCAGACTGGGTGTGTAGAACTGCACCTTTGTGCCGCCAAAGGGTAACGGCTGGAGCCGGTCTTGGAAGTTGTACGGAAAATTGTCGATGTAGGCTTCCACATCGGTGTTGATGTCGTACTTGCCGAGCAAGCTATACAGTTCTTTCGGAACGCTCAATGCATCAATGTCATGGGTAGCGCGGGTCAACTTGCCCAGCAAAATAAACGCACTGCCGCCTACGATCACCATCTGATAGCGGTCGTTATTGTCGATCATCAGGTCCGCGTCTTCGTCCAACCGTTCCAGACGCTTGCGGAGGTCATCTAAAATCATCTTTCCCATAAAACATCCTTTCGTATTTTCAATAATAGTATTTTCTAAAATTATTTTACAGGAAGAAAATCTGATTGTCAAGCACAAATCAACGACATTTCATACAATTCATACTACCATGTTGTCAGTCCACATCTCACACTGGCTAATGACCGTACTGATTGCCGTATCATAATCTTCTGGCGGATACTTATACTTTTTTAGAAGGTGCTTCACCATCTTACGCATACTCGCACGGGCAGTTTCTTTTTTCTGCCAGTCTATTGTCCGATTTTTGCGCAGCATTTCCGTAAGTTCTCTGGTCAAGTCAATCAATTCATTATTTTGATAGAAGTCCTTTATGTTTTCCGGCTTTGTCAGAGCATCGTAAAAAGCCAGTTCTTCCTGCGTCAAGCCCAGCTTTTTACCGTTGTTATACAGTTCTGTAATCTCCTGTGCCGTTTTCAGAAGTTCCTTGATGACCTCCTCGTTTGTAATCAAGCCATTGTAGTAAGAGTTCATCAACTGTGTAATCTTTTCTGAAAACTTCTGAGACTGCACAACATTTGTCCGTTTATACAGTGAAACTTGCTCTGCCATAAGTTTTTTCAAAATTTCTACGGCAATGTTCTTTTCTTTCATTTTTGAAATTTCATCCAACACCGCCGGGTCAAACAGGCTGATATTTTCATCCGCCTGCTTGCTGTCAAACAAGCTGATAACGCCTTGGCTCTGGATACTCGCCTTTAGCAACTCATTGATTTGAGCATTGATTTCTTTCAAAGAAAGTGTCTTACCGCCACTCCCACCATACGTGATCTTCACCACCGTAGAACGAACCGCTTCCATGTAGGCTGCTTCGTGTCTCTCCTGCTCCGTGGTCATGCTAGAGCACAGAGAGTGCGACTGTTTCAGCAGCAGAGCTTCTCGCAGAAACAGATCTTTGCGCTTGGCTGCATTTGCGTCCAGAACAAAGTTCACTCCGCCAGTGACTAGCTTTGCCATCATCAACGGAGAACCGCCAATAAATCCGCTAAAATCAAAGCCGTGCAACAAATCTTTACACACCTGAAGTTTTTCCTGAAACTTCGGATATGCAACTTTGGCAATGTCCATATCACCATATCGGGACTGGTCACGCTTGGTATACTCCTTCATAGCGGCTTTGAGGGCAGATGCAATGCCAACGTAATCTACAATCAAGCCGCCCTCTTTGTCCTTGAATACACGGTTGACACGCGCGATGGCCTGCATCAGATTGTATCCGTGCATTGGCTTGTAAACATACATCGTAGCCAGTGAAGGCACATCAAAACCTGTCAGCCACATATCCACAACAATGGCAATCTTCATCGGGTCATCGTTGTCTTTGAATTTCCTGGCAAGTTCTTCTTTGTGAGATTTTGTGCCAATGATTTCTTTCCAATCCTCCGGGTCATTGTTGCCACCCGTCATAACTACGCCGATTTTTTCGTTCCATGTCGGGCGCAGCTCCAGAAGTTTTCGATAAATCTTCATCGCAATCGGGCGCGAATACGCTACGATCATTGCCTTACCTGTCAGGAGATTGGCGCGGTACTTTTCGTAGTGGTCAACAATATCTTCGCACAGGGATTGAATGGTAGAATCTGCCCCCAGCACACTCTCCATCTGCCCCAGCATCTTTTTGCTTTTTTCAATCGTTGCAGCGTCCGATTGCTGTTCCAGTGCGTCGTAGGTCGCATCAATCAAGGCCAGTGTATTCTGGTCGAGGTGGAGTTTGATAACACGGCTCTCGTAGTAAACCGGACGCGTTGCGCCATCCTCCACAGCCTGTGTCATATCGTAAACATCGATATAATCACCAAAAACTTCACGCGTATTTCTATCTTTTGCCGAAATCGGCGTTCCCGTAAAGCCTATGTAGGTTGCATTCGGCAGGGCATCATGGATGATTCGGGCATTTCCAATGACCGTATGTGCTTCTTTTTCACCCTGTTCATTTTCTTTGATGATAATTTTCTCATCAAAACCATATTGTCCGCGATGGGCTTCATCGGCCATCACCACAATATTCCGCCGTTCGGAAAGCGGCTTCTCGCCACGCTCGAACTTGAACATCGTGGTGAAGATGATGCCGTTTGCTTCTCGGCCATCCAGCAGCTTGCTTAGATTGTCCTTGCTGGTTGCCTGTACAGGTGTCTGACGCAGGAAAGGTGCGCACTTGGCAAACTGCGTGTAAAGCTGGTCATCAAGATCAATGCGGTCAGTCATCACAACGATGGTGGGGCTATCCAAAGCTTCTTGCAGCAAATGGGCATAGAATACCATCGACAGTGATTTTCCGCTACCCTGCGTATGCCAGAACACACCACCCTTGCCATCCGTTTTAGTGGCAATCTTGGCCTTTTCGATAGCTTTTCGCACTGCAAAATACTGGTGGTACCCAGCCAAAATTTTAATCGGCTTCTGCCCATCACCGGAAAACAGGATAAAATTTTTCAGAATGTCCAGTAGCCGTGCTTTCTGGAACATCCCCTCATAGAAGGTATCAAACTGCGCATACGCAGTGTTTTCATAATCACCGTCTTTTGTTTTCCATTCCATAAAACGGTCAAGTCCAGAAGTAATTGTTCCCGCCTTGTTGCTCGAAAGGTCACTGATTACGCAAATTGCATTATAGTAGAACATTGAAGGAATGTCCTTCATGTAATTTCGAATCTGATTGTATGCGTTTTCTGCACCCACTTCGTCCTTGGAAGGGCTTTTCAGCTCCATCAAAACCAGCGGCAAGCCATTGATAAACAAAATAATATCCGGGCGGCGGTTGTTTCCATTTTCCACGAAAGTATATTGGTTTACCACATAGAAATCATTTTTGTCTGCATCTGCATAATCAATCAGCTTTACTACCGAAGACCGTTCTTCACCCTTGACTGCGTATTTGACCGTAATACCGTTTTTGCAGATAGTCCATAAAAATAATATTCTTCTGCAACAGGCTTCCCGCATCAAAATCATTCAGTTTCAGGATGGCTTCATCAATTGCCACAGCCGGAAGGCTGCGATTCAGCCGCACCAGACAATCCCGCAAAACATCGTCCAGCAGAGGGCGGTTGTAATCTGTTCGGTTCATATCAGGAGCATAAATGTGGGTGTAACCCATATTTTCAAATAGCTCTATGACCGCTTGTTCAAAGGTATCTTCGGTAAATGAAAGCATGATTTTTCTCCTCAACTATTATCCGAAGTTGCTGTATTCGATTCTTGCTCAATGGCATTCACAATCTTTGTAACGATAGAATGCGCCGCTCTTTTTGCCACCGCGCGTCCCATCGGCGTACCATTATCCAATGTATCCGTTAGTGCCAATCGAACTTTACTGAGTCCAATTTCCTTACGATACCAATCCGGCATCAGATTCTTTTGAATTGCAACGTAACAATCATCAAAAATTTCTGGATGCACAGCATTATGCAATACTTCTCGAATAATCTCGTCCACTTTATCGTCTGAAGCATCTGAATCGCGCACTTCTCTAATACTTGTTATCGGAACTTCTGTTTTCACAAACCGATCAACCATAGGCTTTTGTGTGTTCGCATAATTGCTTTTAATATATGCCATCTGGTGCTCAAGTTCTGGGAACAGCGTCCCTTCGTTGATATTGTAAAAACTCAGTTCCTCTAAAATCGCGTCTTTTCTTCCCGCTGGTATTCTAAAACTTTGAAGTTCAAATTCATCTTGGACATCACTATATGCCCGTTTAACAATGCTCTGTCCGATTTTTTCTTTCAGCTGAACATTATATTTTCCGCAGATTAAAAAAGAGCCGCTTTGCCGTACCAATCTTTCATTATTCAAGTTGGAAATCACAAAATAATTTCTTTGAATAATCGAAAGCAAGCTTTTATACTCGCTTGCCTCGCACTCTTTTACCTCTTTATCTGTATAAATTCCATACTTGTTCAAATCCGAGAGCAGCTTTTCTAATGTATAATCGCCCGAAATTTCATGACTCGCTAAATATGCCAACACTTTGATCTCTATGTCGCTATAACTTTTTCCGTAATCTCGTTTATAATAGATTTTTCCATCGGTCGGCGGCAATAACGTAGTCTTCCCGTCAGTTATCTTTTTCTCTTGATTGTTTTGGCAAGCAAAATACAGTGCCACCAGTGGGTTTTCCGTCACATCCAACAGTCTTGTTGGCAACCCATAGTGTTGCAATTTTGCGAGCTTTTCAAAATCTGTTGTCAGCTTTCGGAAGTCATCAGGATTCCGTGTGTAGGCAGCGTTTATCAATTCTGCTTCATGTGGAAGCATCCCACCACGGAACACTCCCGGCATGACATGCCATTCGTTGCTGGCCTGTCCACGGAAGAAATAATGCTTTGCGCTTACTTCCGCGCCTTCCTCTTTCTTTATGGTTTCCTTTATATCAGAAATGTAGGTCAGGTAGCTATTAAGGTTTGTAACAACGCATTCCCTCGGGTTTCTTGTCTTAGCATTATCAAAATCTTCCATATTATCCCTTCATTTCTTTTATAAACGATAATTTACTTTGGCAGGCACAGGCTCTTTATAAGGATCGTTTCATTGATTTGAAACCCTTCAATGGCAAGATGCCTCCAGATTGGCAACTTGGCACGGTTTCGGAAATCATAGAGCTACACGATTCCAAACGCATACCCCTTTCAAGCCGTGAACGTGCCAATCTCACAAAGATTTATCCGTACTACGGTGCCACCTCAGTAATGGACTATGTGGATAGGTATCTTTTTGACGGAATCTATCTACTCCTTGGTGAAGACGGTACTGTTGTAGACGACAAGGGCTTTCCGATTTTGCAGTATGTAGAAGGAAAGTTCTGGGTGAACAATCATGCCCACATTATCACGGGTAAGAATGGCTTTACTGTCGAAACGCTTTATTTGCTGTTCAGCTTAACCAATGTTCGGTCAATTGTTACTGGAGCCGTTCAGCCCAAAATTAGCCAAGCCAATCTGAACAACGTGTCCGTTGTCATACCATCGAAAGCGGAATTGAGTACCTTCAACTCAATCGTACAACCAATTTTTTCACAGATTCGCAATCTTCGTGCTGAAAGCGATAGACTTACCTCCACTCGTGATATCCTGCTACCTCGGCTAATGTCCGGCGAAATTGATGCTGCCAATATTCAACTCTAAGCTGCTAAATTATCGTTTATCTCGTGATTCAGTTTTATTTTATTTTGAATAGAATCAAGAATTCCAACGACTTTTCTTTGCTCATCGAGTGAAGGCAAGTCAATTTCTAATTGCTCAATCATACCTTTCGTCAGCGCATTTCGTGTTGCGCCTGCTGATGCAAGCTGCAACAGATGGCTTTTACGCCATTGTAAATAGTACAGCAGATAGCTATTTACCGCCTTGCTTTCATCAACACGAATGATTGCAACATGCTGGTTCACTCGTCCCGGCAAGTAATCATCGTCCATTAAACATGCGCGAGCAACAGAGTCGCCTGTAATATTGAGAAGAACATCTCCGGATTGAAGTCCAACATTTCTCAACTTATCTGCCTGCTCATCATTGATGTATGCTAGCCCATCACTAGAAAAAGAAAAATCCAGAACATTTTGGCTCCTTACAAGAGCAATGCCTTCTGCTCGATAGGCCTCTTTTCCACCTCGTGGCGTTGCACCGCTTCCGATTTTTTGACATATATCAGCCAATTTTACAACTGCCATCTTTTCACCTCATCCAATAAATTTCCTATGTGCCAATTTCACATTCTGTTGTTTTACCATTGCATAGTGCATAGTTGTGTCGATTTTCTGATGCCCTAAAAGCTGCTGCACCTGTTCAATCGGCATTCCCTTGTCAATCGCTGACGTTGCTAACGTCCGTCTGAACTTATGCGGATGCACTTTATTCAGCTTTAATCGTCGTCCTAATTCACGGAGCATCGTTTCCACGCCACCGATCATCAATCGCTCGTGCGGCTCTTTCAATGTCACAAAGAGTGCTGGATTGCTGTCTGACCGTTCATCCAGATAATTTTGAAGGTGGATCTTCGTCCGTGCGTCAAAGTATACCAATCGTTCCTTGTTGCCTTTACCAAATACCACGCATTCACGCTCATTAAAGTTGATATCCTCCCGATTAAGCGTTACCAACTCGCCAACACGCATTCCAGAAGATGCAAGCAAATCAATAATCGCCAAATCTCGTACTGTTGAACAGTTGTCACGCATCAGTTCCAACGCTTCATCCGTATACGTTTCCTTGATGATTTTGGCAGTTTTCACTTTGTGAATCCTACGAACAGGACTTTTCACAATAAAATCTTCATCTTCCAGCCACGAGAAGAAACTGGAAAGAATACGCCGGATATTATCAATCGTAACTTTGCTCGACCGCCGCCGTGTTTGATAATCCATCAGATATTTTCGCAAATCATCCGTTGTAATTTGCTGCGGTGATTTTCCCACACCATTCAGCATCGCTGCAATAGTTTTTGAATAATAGGTCAATGTTTTCTCGGAGCAGCCCTCTATCCGTTTTGCCGTAATGAACGCTGCTGCCGAATCTTGTTCCTCAGCCTTTGGCTGTTCTTCACCCATTTCAATTGTGACACCTTGAAATGACGCTTCCAGCACTGCTTTCAAATGCAGCAACTGTTCGTTATTGAGATACGGCAGCATTTTTCGCTGTATCTCGTTGATAATCTGATTTTTCATCACCGTATCTCCTTATTACGATTTCAGAGAACGGCGGCAGTGGCAGTTTCTCCATAGAATCTCCCGCCACTGGTGAGAGTTATTGAAATTTAAGTAAACGATAATTTAGCGGCTTAAAGCTGGATATCACACACATCAATTTCCCCGGACAGAATCTTTGGCAAAAGGGTATTTCTAAGAGCGGTAAGTTTTCGATCCTCAATTCGATTTGAAATAATCAAGTCAAAAAGTGGTTTTATTAAGGCACCAATTCGCTTATAATCGCATTTAGAGGGAATAATTACTTCTACCTTTTCAAGTTCTTCCCTTTTGATATGCCCCATAGTTGTTGCCTTATCTGCTGCAACAGCAATGAATCTGTCAAGATGATGTGCTGTCCACAAATAATAGAACCACTTGTCATAGTTATTCGAGGTCACTTTGAAAAGATGCTGATTTAATCCACAGGTTCCGCCACACCAAATATCAACCAAAAGACTACCCGACCAAGAAAATATAATATCTCCATCATGAATAATATACTCCGACTTGATACTGGGTGAGCAAAGCTCGCTGCTGGCATCGCAAATACCTTGTCTTAATTCTTTGATTTTTAATACGGGAAGTCCTGTTTCACCATCTTTAGGACGGTATTTTTGCATTGCCAGCCCATTCAAATAGTCTGCAATGTCCAAAAGATTTCCAGTTTTCCATCCATCTGGAAGAAAATCAAGGTCAAGGAAGTTCTCAGAAAAAATTGCTTTTACCTGAACATATAAATTATCGTTTACCTTTGCATTACATCTAATTTTTTCGCTGATACTACTTGCGAATCCAACGATACTTTTTCTTTCTCGCTCACTCGGAATCGGAATCATTAGCTTTTGTAAAAAATCTAAATCAAATTTTCCCGCTCCAATTCCTGTAACTCCAACCTTTGCCATCAAATAATCTTTTTGCGACAACAACCAATAAAATATAAACTCGTTTTCCACTTCTCCATATGAATCCAGACACTTTATATCTTGATTGAAAGCCACATCTTTTTCAACTCTAGCAATTGGTATTCCATTAAAAAGACCGCTTCCTCGTGTAAGAAGTAAGATGCTTCCCTTCGGCGCAATCTTGCTTCCAGCTTTTAGCCCTTCTTCTGTTATAAACAAATCAGATGTGTCGATATTCTCCGTTTTCAATGTCTTTGCACTAATCCAAGGAATAGTTCCACCCCAATAATCATCTCTTTTTTTACTCGGTGTTCCTCCTGATGCAAAAGATACAAGCTCACCAAGTGGGCGATATGTCCATTCAGATTTCATACCCAATCGCCCCCAACTTCTCCTTAATTTCTGCTTCCAGCTTATGTGACTGCTTGAACAAATCCGAAAGTTCAGAAGTCAGCCGAGCCATTTTTTCTTCAAACGGTTCACCATCATCTTCCTGTTCCTCAACACCAACATAACGACCCGGCGTTAAAATATAATCCTGCTCTGCAATTTTCTCCGTATCAACAACTGCGCAGAAACCTTTTACATCTTCCAGTGTACCATTAACATAAGCATTGTAGGTATCGGCAATCTTTTTGATGTCATTTTTTGATGTACCATCTTCGTTTTTGTATTCTTCTTTTGTGCCATCTGTAAGTTCACGCAGTTTGCGGCTCACCATAACGCCCATCTTCCGGGCATCAATAAACAGCGTTTTACCGGCTTGTTTCTTGCGTTTGGAGATAAACCAGAGCGAAACCGGAATCTGCGTCGTATAAAACAGCTGTGTCGGCATGGCAATGATGCAGTCCACAAGGTCAGCATTCACAATATTTTTGCGGATGTCACCTTCGCCGCCAGACTGAGAAGAGAGCGAACCGTTTGCAAGCACCATACCCATGCGGCCACCCGGCGCAAGATGATAAATCATGTGCTGAAGCCATGCAAAGTTCGCGTTGCTTGCAGGCGGCATACCATACTGCCAGCGTACATCATCTTTGAGCTGCTCTGCGCCCCAATTCGACAGGTTAAAAGGGGGATTCGCCATAATATAGTCTGCCCGCATGGTCGGGTGCTGGTCATCAAGGAATGTGTCTGCCGCATACTTACCAAGGTCGGGTTCAATGCCACGGATGGCAAGGTTCATCTGTGCCAGCTTCCATGTGGTCGGGTTGGAATCCTGACCATAAATCGAAATATCGTTGATATTCCCGCTATGGTTCTCTACAAATTTTGCAGATTGAACAAACATACCACCGCTGCCACAGCAAGGGTCATATACACGCCCCTTGAACGGTTGCAGCACTTCCACCAGCGTCCGCACAACACAGGACGGCGTAAAGAACTCGCCTCCGCGCTTTCCTTCCTGCTCTGCAAACATCGACAGACAGTATTCATAAGTGCGTCCCAGAATGTCCTTTTCGCTGCCGTGTTCAATCATTTTGATGTTCGTAAACAGGTCAACGACTTCGCCCAACCGCCGTTTATCCAGTTCCGGGCGTGCGAAATTTTTCGGCAGGATATCCTTCAGGCGCACGTTTTCTTTTTCGATAGCGCGCATTGCATCATCGATTACCTGACCGATTTCCGGGTCATGTGCCTTTGCAGAAACATCGCTCCAACGCGCACCAGCAGGCACAAAGAAGATTCCCTCCGATGTGTACTCGTCACGATCTTCCTCAAAGCCATCACCGTCTGCAACCAGCTGATTGTACTTATCTTCAAAACGATCCGAAATATATTTCAAGAAAATAAGACCAAGGACGACACCCTTATACTCTGAAGCATCCATATTGCCCCGAAGTACACAGGCCGCATTCCAAATCTGTTTTTCAAATCCAATGTCGGCGGTGTTTTTCTCTGCCATGGTTCAATACCTCCGTTTTAGCTCAACAAATTCTGCTCTGAGTATAGCACAGATGTGCCGATTTTCCAATTTGTGCGCACAAATTCTTTGCAAGATGCTTCAATTTCCAGTAGATAAGTCCTACTATCACCGCTTTAGCACAATAAATTTTACAAAACCATCTTGACGTATTCTACATCCCGTGGTATTTTCCTTGTAAATCCCACCGTTCTTGTAGATTGGTCAAAAGCCATCCACAAGATGTGGTCGTGTTCATTCTGAGCACTGCCTCACCGTGGATTATCCCTGAAAGATTTTACCGCTCCGCAACACACCCGATTCATTTTGCCGCCGATTCACCCGACAAAATTTTTCGCCT
>OGHO01003196.1_pt1 | contig 11245 bp, 9 predicted proteins | sample 1571421 | NCBI WGS metagenome assembly OGHO01 (sample SAMEA2581937, study PRJEB24529) | metagenome | biome: Human gut stool | place: China | collected 2011
AGGAGGACTATATGCAGGGAGTGAATTGATTGGCATTCCGTAATTTGGGTAACAGGGTTCCCATGTAAGTATATTTGATCTTGTCCGTGGAGTTGGTTGCCACGTTGTAGTTCTGGTAGGCATTTCTCGGGTTGTATAGGATAGCCTCGTTGATCGTGTCTTTCGTGATCACGGTTTTGATGTGTTTCCGGGGATAACAGTCTGTGCCTTTTCCCCATGCTTCGAGGGTGATTTCTTTTCCCGCGATCAGGTCTTCGATGATATGAGCTCCCCCGTAACTGGGATTTTCCGAATTACAGTCCGTGGCTCCCACGTAAGTATCCACCGCGGCGAGTCCTCCGCTGACACGTACACCGTTCAACTCAATTTTTTCCATGCGGATCGGGGGATTAGCGTGTCCGAAATTCAGGAACGCTCCCGAGGAACACATTGCCCCGAAGGTGGCCGTGGTTACAACGTCAACTTTCTCGGCGATCTCTTTCGGGGAGAGTGTTTTTGCCAGTTCGGACACTTCTTCGGCAGTTAATACTACTGCCGTGCCTTTCTTTATTTTTTCGTTTATTTCCGCGTATGTCTTTGCCATAGTCTTGTTCAATCTCTTGATGAATAAATTGTTTGCTGGTGATTTTTTACATGATAGTAACCTTGTAACTATCTGATTATTAGATGGTGTGTGAAAATGTATGTTTACAAGATTCCAAACGGCTTTTCGAGAAACCGAATTAATGAATTTTGAAAATAACAATACGATTTTCCAATCAGAAATCTAAAATCAAAAAATCTAAAATAAATAAGTCCGGGGTGTAAAAGATATTAGCGCATGCAGCGCATACGCATAGACATGGCGATAGAATGAATGAAAAGACCTCTACAATTTGTAGTGCAATAAATGCTGTTTTGTTTTGTTGTTTCTGTTTTCATTTTTCTTTAGCTTAAATTATAACTCCTGGTTCTCAGGTCGGGTTTTGGCACCTTGCAAGAAGCCTTGCAGGTTGTCGGAATTTCTATGAGCCCGTTCTCTCGATTCCTCTTTATAATTCAAACAATCCTCGCAGATTGAATTGATCGGGACAAAGAAAAAAAGAATAATTGAATCGTGCAAGTATTTTAACAGATAATTTTCTTGAAATCAATATTACCTCCATGTTATCGCTTACATCTCTTCGTTATCTCTAGGATAAATGTTCGTTATCTCTTCGTCTCTTAGAAGGTAACTTTAAGCCTGGTATAACGAATAGATAACGAAGAGATGTAAGCGTATGTGTTGAGAATGAGTGTATGAATTGCTATTGTTGGTTGTTTTTATAGGCTTTAATCATAATTTTCCAGTTGAATTTGCAGGGTTGGAAAAATCATCCCGGGATAAACAGAATTCAATTTAATTTGCTAACTTTGTAGTTGTTGAACCATAGATTAAAAACGACGCATCATGAAATATTTGAATCCTAAAGCAGACTTGACTTTTAAGCATGTATTCGGCGAACATCCCGACCTGGTGATGAGTTTACTCAATGCTCTGCTCCCGCTTGCTCCCGGGGAGGAGATTACCGATATTGAATACTTGCCCTCGGAAATGGTGCCGGAAAATCCGTTGCGTAAGAACAGTATCGTGGACGTGCGTTGCAAGGATAAATCGGGCCGGCAATTCATAGTGGAAATGCAGATGATCTGGTCGCCGGAGTTTAAACAACGAGTACTGTTCAACGCCTCGAAAGCTTACGTGCGACAAATAGAAAGTGGCGAAAACTATCACTTGCTGCAACCCGTGTACTCGCTCAATCTCGTGAATGATATTTTCGAGTCGGAACTGGAAGGATATTATCATCATTATAGGCTGGTACACGTGGAGAATTCTAATAAAGTGATTGATGGTCTACAATTGATATTTGTCGAGTTACCCAAATTTCACCCGCATAATTACTCCGAGAAGAAAATGCAGGTGCTCTGGTTACGTTACTTGACAGAGATAGATGAGAATACAGTGGAAGTACCGGAAGAATTGCTGGCAAATCCCGAGGTGAAGAAAGCCGTGAAAGCGGTAGAGGAATCAGCTTTTACCCCGGCACAGTTGTTAGGCTACGAGAAATTCTGGGATATTATCAGCGTGGAGAAAACCTTATATTATAGTGCTGAACAGAAAGGTATGAAAAGAGGCATGGAGAAAGGCATGGAGGAAGGTATGGAGAAAGGCATGGAGGAAGGTATGGAAAAAGGTATGGAAAAAGGAAAAGCGGAAGAAAAACAGCAAATTGCCCGAAACATGAAATCATTTGGCCTGGCTCCGGAGGCTATCGCTAAAATGACCGGACTCTCTCTCGAAGAGATCAATAGGTTATAATTTCCTCAATACCAAGGCTTACATCTCTTCGTTATCTCTCCGTTATCTTTTCGTTATCCCTTCGTTCCTATGTAGGGAAGTTTATCCTTACTATAACGAAAACATAACGAAGAGATGTAAGCCTTAGTATTGATTTAATACATCTTACAACAGGCATATCATTAAAGGTTTTCGAACCACACCTGAAAATATCATATCTACTTCTTTGGGCTTTCTGTTACTCTAGCTCCCATCTTCATTCTATCTAGCTTCTATCTATTTTCTATCAACATAGAATCGAGACAAAATAAACGAAGATGAAAATCAAGATGGAGTACATATTAAATATATTCCATCTTCCTTTAAGCATCAAAATATTTTCCTTGACACGCTTTTACTAAAATTCACTAGAAGACAAAACATACCCTTCCCCGAAAGTATTTGAGAGAAACAAGGAAGTATCCGGTTCCAATATTTTCTTCAATTTAATAATACCTTTTCTTAGCGCATTTCCTTTCTCTTTATACTCGAAATTTCCCCACAATCCACGGATCAGATACTCATACCCCGCCACCTCATGCATTTTAACACAAAGCAAATGCAATAGACGAGCATCCATCGTTTTCAGAAGTATCATTTGCCCGTCCATCGTCAACAGACCAGCGACAGCATTAAACTTTGTCATCTCCGATAAGAAATAAACCTGATGATTGCCATCATCCCGTACAACCCGACGGTAGACGTTGTTCAGTTTTGCTATTAAAAATTCCACGGGAACTCCCTTCCGGATACAATCATCTGCTCCCAATTTTATCGCCTCCAATTCCTTCGCAACATCCATGTGCGAACTGTAAAAAATGATAGGAACTCGCTCGTTTATTTTCCTGACGCATTCCACGAGCTCTAACCCGTCTTTTCCGGGAATCTCCAAGTCTACCAATAATAAATCCGGAGGATTATAGCGAAAGACATCCCACGCTCTCACCCCATCATAAACGACCCGAACCTGAAATTCATGTTCTTCCAACGAATCCTTCACCATTCTGGCAGTTCGTTCGTCATCTTCCGCGTACAAAATATCCACTTTCTTTCCCATTGTTCACAAGGTAAAATAATAATAAACTCGGTTCCTTCATTTACAACACTATTAACACTCACGTTCCCGTGATGAGCTTTCACGGCAGAATGCACGAAAGACAATCCGATGCCAAACCCTTTCCTCGAACGATCTTCCCGCACGGAAGGATCACGATAATAAATCTCGAAAATATGTTTTAATCCCTTAGGTGAAATCCCCAGCCCGTTATCCTTCACCCGGATCTCAACCCATTTTCCCCGTTCCTGACAAGTTATGTCTATCGTTACACTCTCTCCCGAATACTTTATTGCATTCCCGATCAGGTTCTCGAAAACCACGGGTAAATAAACCGGATCGGCCGATATCTCCGGATTCTTCATATCGCAACAGATATTAATTTTCACGTGTTTACCCAACGGAACTTGTACGAAATTCAACACGGACAACTTCTCGAACATTTCTTTCAAATGAATCATTCGAGGGTAAATCTCAATTCTGTGAAAAATATCCGATAGAGTTAACAAACGGGTAATCGCATTACCCATATCGTCTTGTCTCTCACCTACACCCTCTAGTAATTGCCGGTGCTTTTCCTTCATCATCCCCCCGCACTCCTTGTAAATAATACCTCGGGCCACGCTCATGTAGTCCAAGGGAGATCGTAAATTATGCATGACCGTGTTCAGGAAAAGATGTTGCCCGATTGTACGCTTTTTATCCCGGCTAATTTTACGTGTCAAAATCACGATACATACAACCAACAAAATCAAGAAGATAAACAAAATGCTAAAAGAAGCTTTCGATCGCTTCCAAAACAGGTGCAGCGGAAACATAAACTCCATTTTTAGCACATGTTTTTCTGAAAAGCCCAATTTAACCGAGTCAGCTTCAATCGTTAACCAAGAATATATATGCCCTACTTCAAAACGGTCGATTCCGTTTCCAAGACTATCTGACAAATAAATCACGGCAGGAAAGCTCTTTTCTTCTATTTTCATCTTTTGCCGAAGCATGGTATACAATTTATCCAACGACCAAAGTGCCGTGTCACGAATATCATACAGCGCCCGAAGTTCGGCCTCGGCTAAATCTTCCTCTCCTTGAATCGAACACTTCTTGATCTTCCCCCCTTTTGCAACCGTCAAACAATGTATTGCACGATCAATCGACACCGCCGTTGGTTTCTGTGCGGATAATAAATTCAATTCGTTTATGACACGAGTAACTTTATGATTCACTCTCGAAATAAACTTATCATTTTGGAATTGATACAACTTCACGATTGAAACGACTTGCCAGGCAAGCACTCCAAGAATTGCGATCACCGCAACAATCCAGTTAATTCCAATGCGTTTCTTCATATACAGGGGAATTACTATAACATATTTATCATATTAAACAAACTAAAACACGTGAAAAATAGAACAATTTTGCCACAACTGAGCCTATTATTCGACTATTTATTATCATACATTTACAAAAGTAACAAATACTAATTGAAATAAAAGAAAAAACGAGAATCTATTCCAACTTTAGTAGGTAATCTTATTTTTTCAAGAAAGAGAGGTGAAAACAAGAGAAAATCAGACATTTGAAGAAAAAACCGTAATCTTCACACGAATAACTCATTTGTGTTTCTATACCGGAATCAATATTTAATCAACAAAATCTAAAATTTATGAGAAAAATTACATTTTTTGCAGCTCTATTTATCAGCATCCTATTCGCTGCATGTCAAAACTCGGACCTAGAACTTGCACAAGTAGAAAACTTAACAAATGGGGAGCAAGTTACCCCGTTAAGAGAAACCTTCGATTTCACCTACAAAGGGGAATCTTATTCTTCACCTTTCTATATGGAGAACGACACGCTGATGATTCTTGAAGATGAAAAAGTTGCAGCCGTTTATGATAGAATTCAAGAGTTGCCGGAGCTAGCAACTTATGTTGCTCCCAATGGAGATATTGAATATTACGATTCTTATGAAGAACTGGAGATAAATAAACAATCTAAAGGACTTAAAAATAAGAATGCAATTTCCAGATCATTTGGCTATTCATACGAAATCTACATATACGAACATGCAGACTACAACACTCAACGCCAAGGAAGAAAAGTATTACTTAATTCTCCTGTTGCAATCCCACACCTTAAAGCTTATGCCATGGATGACATGATATCATCATTTACAGCAGGTGCTCGCAATCTGATATATTCTGCTAGGGGCGGAATAACATTTTTCAGAAATCCTGATTATAAAGCCCAATCTATAACATTTACAATTAATGGCATCATCAGTGAGGAATCTGGTTATCGCTATTATTGCAAAGTTAGGAATTTTCATGATTATAAGGTAAAAAAAGGAATTAATTGGAACGATCGAATTTCATCTATAAAAACCTTTGAATAATAAAATATATAAAAGCTCAATCGAAACAACCGAGTTTCATCTCTCAAAGTTCATTATTAATTAGCTTTTAAATAAACTTGTCACGCAAAAGTCAATGAATCCATTCTGGAATTGTTGACTTTTGTTTTCTAATAATAATCATAGATTCCAGCAGCATGAACTATCCTTCAAAAATAGTCAGAGGGAAGAAAACAAGAAGATAGGATGTTCTATTTCCATCGAAAATACGCAAGAATTTCATCACAACAATATCCCCTCATCATATATTTAAGACTCGACGATCTCTATTCAATTATTTTTCGGGTATAGAAATAGCATCCCACTACCATATAACAACAAGATAAGATAATTAAAGAAGGATGAAGTATCATAAACCTTAGATCAACTTTTGGATTATACTTGATAGTCTCTTATCATGTAAAAATTCAGATAAATAATCAACAAATAAAACTGGAATAATCCTATCCCCCGAGTATTCATCTAAAAGCTCCGGGAAGAGTGATTTTTTCCTCTCTGTTACTTCTATCTCCTAGCCGAAATCATATCCAAAAGATCGAATGACTTAAGACTTCCTATATTTTCATTTACAGTGGAGGAATGTAGTACTCTGTCACTTCAAAATATTCTAAGAAAATCACATCATAATCCATTCACAGAATCGAACTATTTCATTTATTTCTCTACGGCTACAAATCAATCCCAAAAAAAGAGGAGTCGGTAAGACTCCTCCTATATTTCATAGAAACTCTTTATATAAGAATTAATAGTCGTTTCTACGCGTTTCTTTCACATCCGGAATAAACTTCCAAGTAGAATTAGAAAAATATCTTACTGAAGAACTAGAAGAAGCATCTATAGGATCAGGGCTAACTCCTCCCGTAGTATAATATCCGTAACCATCAGCAACAAAAGAAACAGCCCCACAAACAGTACCTGCGGATGGAGCTAAATCCTCCATCTGATGCCATTGGTCTTTTTTGTGATTATATTTCCATACTGTTTGGATAGCAGTTCCCCCATACCCGGTTGCAATATAAGCATAGTAATCAGCATCTTTCCCTTTATTAGAAACAAAAGAAACAGCAAAAGCTCTTGGGATTCGACCATAATCCTTATCCTGTTTCACTCCAGGCTTATCAGTTAGAGCTTGCATTTCCTCCCAAGCAACCTTACCTCCACCAAGTGGGGTACACTTTATATTATCGTAGGCATATCCAGACCCCTTTGCTCCCAAACATACATAAGCAGCACCACCAACAACAAAAGCTGATGCACCATATTTTTGATCTCCTTTAAATCCTAAATCTCCTGACCAAGAATCATTTTCAGGATCATAGCAGTAAAAATCTTTAAAAAGTAATGCCTTATCAGCACGCCCTGTTCCCACGTATCCATAATTATCTAATGTGAAAGCGACTGCATCTCGACGAGCTTCACCAGGGAAATCGGCTACTTTTTCCCAAGTTTCAGTTTCAGGATCAAAGCGATAAAAATCATCCAAATACTCCTTAGGACGATTACCTTCCGTTGTATTCATTGAAGAGATATAACCTAATCCTACATAAGCATAGGTCTTCCCTCCCTTTTGTGCAACAAATGCAACTGCACCATGACGCCCTTTACCTGGGAAGTTATCAGGAACATCACTCCAAGTACCTTCTTTTAAATTATACTTTTTAAAGTCCTTATATTCAGCTAAATCGACTCCAAACCCCAATCCTACGTAAGCGTAATCACCTATCGTAAACGATACCGCCTGATTTCGCAATCTACCACTAAATTCAGGAGCTTTTGCCCAGTCACCCAAATGATCATCATCATCACAAGCGACAAAAGCAAACCCTAAAATGGCTAGTACTAATAAACTAAATGTTCTCATACTTTTTCCTACTTGATTATTTTATATTTGCAATATTCTAATAATGCTTTTTCTGATTCGAAAGGCAAAACTACATATTTTATTATGAAATCCAACAAAACAATGACAGAAATGTCACGCATTCTTTTTTTTTAACCTCTCATTAGATAAAATACAAGTCCAAATATCGATTTTTTAGAAAATAGTTATACCTTCGCATCTTGTTATAAAACAAAATCAAGAAACATGAGAGTATTCTTTATCGCTATTTTTTTGTTATCATTATATGCGTGTGACAATGATCTTACAACGATTGGAGATAATTTAATTCCCAATGATCGTTATGTAGAAGTTAAACGTTTTATACTGGATGAAACTTCAACAATCAAGTTAGATTCGTTTCCGACGTCCGCCCTGTCATCCACAAGTGCATTCTTGCTTACAATGGGAAATATTCAAGATTATTATACAGGGGAAACCAAAGCAACACCTTATTTTCAAGTAACTCCTACTGGTTTTGCGACAAGTGTTACGTGGGAATCGAACTGTATGTTTGACTCTCTAACGTTAAAGATTCCCAATCCCGTAACACTAGCAGGTGATACAACCAGTTACCAGACTTTTGATTTATATCAATTGGCTGAACACATGGTTTATGACATAGATAACCCCATATTTTGTAATATAGATTCCTTACCGTGGTACAAGAAACTATCGACCCTAACCATCTATCCCCAACAAGATAGTTATACAAGAGAATTGTATTTCAAAATAAATGACACGATCGGTCAAAATTTATTTGATCGTATGCGATCCCGTGACCCTATGTTTGAAGACGGTTACAAATTTATGGACTATCTTAAAGGATTAGCCATTGTTCCGAGAGACGACAATTCATTACTTACATCTCTTACAGCTTCAGGGATAGAACTCAGATGTTATTACCACATCGGTGCAAAAGAAGGATTGTATTTCAGCTTTCCAACATCCTCAGGATCTAGTTATGCCTATACAAATATAAAATATAAACATACAGAATCTGCAAAATTCAAAGCGATCAAAGATGCAACATTCAGAGACTCTATACCTTTCCAAAAAGAAAACATGGCCGTTATAGAGGGAATGAATGGATTCATGTTAAAAATGAAAGTACCATCTATCATAGAGTCTATCAAGTATCAAACAATCGTGAAAGCCGAGATCGAATTGAAGCCGAACACGGATATATGGGAAAATATTCCAGAACCACAACTATTAAGTGTATATGTTGTCAGCAGTGATAACTATGTAAAACAAGTATTGTCAGACTATTCTAACAATACTATATATGGAATTCTTTCTCAAAACATATTAGATCGTGATAGCAAGAAATATACTATTGACCTCACGGATTTTTACATGCAACAAGTGGAAGGACTCCAACCTTTAGATCGAGATATTTATTTATTGATCGGTTTGCCAGGATATATTTATTCTCCATGGAACGGTTATCAAATATTTGCCGGAGATGTCTATAATAAATTCCAACGGGTTATCTTCGAAGAGTTACCAGTATTCAGTATATATTATAGCAATTACAAGTAAACGAATTATTACGTAGGGTCAAAAATGAAACTTATGAGAAAGTTATTAGCATGTATCATTATTTTATTGATAACAATCAGTTCTTTTGGACAAAATAATTCAGGAACTCCCTATTCAAAAGAGGGATTCGGATTATTACCAGACAATTACGGAGCGTTTACGGGTATGGGAGGAGTATCTGCCGCAATGCGGGATAATTACAATATCAACTTTTTAAATCCGGCTTCTTATACGGCATTGGATTCTGTTCGGTTTTATTTTCAAACCGGAGCCACAGGAGAATACGTTGACATCTCGTCAAACAAAACACATTCAACTTATAAAGTTGCCCAAAATGGAGAAGTTACGATGGCTTTTCGCGTATACAAAAAACTATTTATGTCACTAGGTATTCTTCAACGATCCAACCGAGGATTTGACGTATTATATAATAACAATGTACGAGGAGATTATTCCATGCGTTACATACAACATATCGAAGGAGAGGGTGGATTGAATGAAGTATATCTGGGATTAGCTTATCAATTAGGTCGACTATCAGTGGGAGTAAATGCTTCTTATTTATTTGGACGAATCGATGATCGACTAACATTAGTCTTACAGCCTGCAACTAGTGGATATTACATGAAGACGCAAACGGTCACCCAGATGGGAAGTGCTCTATTTACCCTAGGCGCCCAATTACCATTCACTATTGGTAAGAAACATGATTTTGTAATCGGTACAAGCTTTAATTTTGGCACGCCATTACATGCAAATCAAACTTTTGTTTCTTACAAAATAAGTAATACAACTTCTACCATGATTCCCGTAGATAATGATGCAACAGAAAATAGTAGTGTATTTTATCCTTTCAGAATAACGACAGGGATCTCTTATCAGTTTAATAAAAAATGGCTCTTTTCAGGAGATTATACATTCCAAAACATGTCTCAATACGAAGAGTTCCATACAAACAAAGAATATCAAAATTATCACAAAGTAGCTCTTGGAGGATTTTTGCAACCTAACGTAAGTGGACGTTACTGGTGGCAAAGAAATAAATATATGGCAGGAACCTATTTCACAAGATCACATCTTAGATTCAATTCGACGGATATTAATACCTATGGAGTGGCCATCGGAACACAAATCCCAATTCGTCTTCAACGTCAGGAATTGATGTTGGGAGTGGCGGTAGATCTTGGAATGAGAGGAACGCACCGGAATAACCAGATTCTGGAAAAATACGCGAAATTAAGAATAAACATTGCCTTTAAAGAGATCTGGTTTATGAAAGCCAAGATTTATTAAAGACATCATATTTCATATTTAGAAAACTAAAACACATGAGAAAACTTTTTTTATCAATCGTTGCAGCAGGTATGACGCTTGCAGCATGTAACGCCCAAAACGGCTACAAGGTAACCGGAACTATCGAGGGTATGCCCGACGGTAAAGCTATTCTTGCCACTTATGACGGCAGCAAACTTGATACGTTGGCAAAATCAAACATTGTTAACGGAGCATTTGAATTTACCGGAAATGTAAGCGAACCTGTTGGTGCCCTTATGTTGGTTGAAGGACAACGTTTCCAACTTCCGATCATGCTGGAAAACGCAAACATAACTGTTAGTGCAAGCCAAAGCGGATTGAATATCACCGGTAGCGAAGGTCAAAAAATATATGACCAGATTTCGGCTCTCAATATGACAATTCAACAAGAACAACAAAAATTGATGCCGGAATTCCAAGCTGCCAATCAAGCTGGAGATCAAGCAAAAATGCAATCTATTCAAGAAGCATTCCAAAAAGTTGTAGAGGAAGTTCAAGCAAAACAAAATGAATTGCTGAAAGCTAATGCAGACTCTTACGTTGCCGCTTTCGTTATCGTATCCGGCATGGGTCAGAGGAAGTTGAGCAATTGAAAGAACAATACGCTTTACTTGGTGAAAAAGTGAAAGCAAGCGCTCAAGGAAAAGCTATTGCCGCTCAAATCGCTAAATTAGAAAGCACCGC
>OGHO01003198.1_pt1 | contig 11233 bp, 11 predicted proteins | sample 1571421 | NCBI WGS metagenome assembly OGHO01 (sample SAMEA2581937, study PRJEB24529) | metagenome | biome: Human gut stool | place: China | collected 2011
TGATGCGCCGGCGTTATACGACGGCGCGCTTCGCCGAGCGGATCGCCGCCGTGCGCCGCCGGATGCCGGATGCCTTCATCGGCATCGACGTGATCGTCGGGTTTCCGGGCGAGACGGAGGCTGATTTTCAGACGACCCATGATTTTTTGGCGGAGCTTGCTCCGGCGTTTCTTCATATTTTCCCCTTCTCGGAGCGTCCCGGCACGCCGGCCGTCGATTTCCCGGGTAAGGTACAGGCGTCGGTGGCTGCCGAACGGGTGAAACGCCTCGAGGCGTTGTGCGGCCGGCTGCACGGCGATTTCTGCCGGCGCGCCGTGGGAACCGAGTCGGAGGTGTTGTTCGAAAGTACGATGCGCGGCGGGATGATGTGCGGTTTTACAGGCAACTACATCCGCGTGAAAGCACCTTACGAGCGTGCGTTTATCAATCGGGTATGCCGCGTAAAGCTGGGTGCGATGGACGAGGCGCACGACCTTGCGGGAGAAATCGTGCGGAATGCCTGCGAATAATGTACTTTTTTTATATCTTTGGCTTCGCCTTAGATACTGTGTCTCGGCATAATCAAACTGGCGTTTGCTTCTGCGCTCGACTTTTCGTATCTTTGGCTGCGCCTTAGATACTCACGCTCGGCAATGTTCAAATAAATTTGACATTGCCCTCGCTTATTCGTATCTTTGTACGATAATTCCATTTGAACGATGAAAGGTATCCGTAGACGGGTGTTGGTGAGTTTTCTCAGCGTAGTGGTGCTGCTCTTTTTCGCAGGGCTGGTCTCGCTGTTCGAACTCAGGCGTGTCAGTTCCGACACAGAGGAGATTTTGCGCGCCAGCGAGCGTAATCTGGGGCTTGCCAAGGATATGCTCGATGCCGCAGCGCGGCAGAACAAAGCGGTCGTGCACAGCATCGTATTCCGGCAGCGCGATTATGATACGGTACTCATGGCGAGCATCGCCGAGATGTCCCGCACGCTGAAGGTCGTTCGGGAGGAGGCGGTCGAACAGGCCTATCTCGATACGCTTTCGGCTTCGGCGCTGAACGTGCAGCACCTCACGCAGGAGTTTCTGCGGATGCAGTCGCAGAGCGGCGCGTCGGTGCGAACCGGCAAGTTGGAACTCGTCGGAGAGAAGGATACCCTCGCATCGAAATCCGTCACGATGGATTTCGACGGTGCACGCTGGTACGCAGAAGCCTATTCGAAGGCCTACGACAAGCTGACCGGTTCGATCAAGAACTATATGATTTCGACCCAGAGTTCGCTGGCACCGCGTACCGAGCAGCTCAAGCGCAACGCTTACCGGGCGGTGACGCCGGTGCTGATCTCGCTGCTGGTGATGATCGCCATCGTGTTGATGCTCTACTACTTCGTTTCGGCCTATCTGGTTCGTCCGGTGTTGTCGATGAACAAGAGTCTGGGCGATTACCTGCGTTTCGGACTCCCGTTCAAGGTCAAGGCCGAAGTCAAGGATGAAGTGGCCGAACTGAAGGATCGCATCGACGATGTGGTCCAGCTGGCGAAAAAAGCAAAACAGGAGCAGCGATGAGACTGAGCGTTGTATTGCGATATGTGGGGATTATCATGCTGGTCGTGGCGCTGTTCATGCTCCTCTCGGCCGGTGTGTCGCTGGCCAGTCATACCGACTCGGGCTACTACCCGCTGTTGCTCTCTTCGCTGCTCACGGCGCTGCTCGGTGCCTTTCCGCTCATCTTCGTCGACCGTGTCGAACAACTCAGCAGCAAGGAGGGATATTGCATCGTCGTCGGGTCGTGGATTCTGGCCAGCATCGTGGGAATGTTCCCCTATCTGATGTGGGGCGGGGAATTCTCTCTTATCAACGCATGGTTCGAGAGCGTGTCGGGATATACGACTACCGGCGCATCGATTCTGAAGAATATCGAGGCGCTGCCGCGCGGACTGCTCTTCTGGAGGGCGTGTTCGACATGGCTGGGCGGAGTCGGCGTGGTGATGTTCGCGTTGTTGATCCTCCCTTCGCTGGGGACGAACAAGGCACTGCTGACCAACGTCGAGTTGTCGTCGATGGCCAAACACAACTACCATTACAAAGCTTCGATGATCGCCCAGATCCTGCTGTTCATCTATCTGGGACTGACCTTCTGTTCGACGCTTGCGCTGAAACTGGCGGGCATGAACTGGTTCGATTCGCTGACGCAGGCCATGTCGGTCGTCGCGACGAGCGGCTTCAGCACGAAAAACGCCAGCATCGGTTATTTCGACAGCGTAGCCGTGGAGATGATCCTGATCGTCACGATGCTGCTGGCCAGTATTCATTTCGGGGTGCTCTTCGCGACGCTGACGGGCCGCCGGAACAATATTTTCCGTTCGGAGGTGACGCGGTGGTATCTTTCGATCGTCGCCATCGTAACCGTCGTCGTAACCGTAAGCCTCTATTTCGACGGCGTGTACGACACCGTTGCGGGGTCGCTGCGCTATGCGGGTTTTCAGGTCGTGTCGCTGATTTCGACCACGGGATTCGCAACGGCCGACACCTCCGTCTGGCCGTCGACGGCCATCGTGCTGCTGATCTTCGTGTCGATCGTCTGCGGCTGCGCCGGTTCGACGACGGGCGGTATTAAAACCGACCGGTTTTTATTGGCAATAAAGACCTTGCGTCTGCGTTTCTCTTTACAGCAGCATCCCAATGCCGTCGTGCGCGTGCGTATCGACGGCAACGTGCTGGATGACAAGATCGCCGGTACGGCGGTGGTTTTCATAGTGGCCTATTTTCTTGCACTGCTTGCGGGAACGGTCGTGGGAACGGTGTGCGGCATGGATATCGAGACGAGTTTTTCGTCGTCGGTGGCCTGTATGGGAAATGTGGGACCCGGTTTCGGCATGGTGAGTTCGCTGGGAAACTATTCCGATTTGCCGGCGGTGATGAAGTTTTCGGATACGATGTTGATGTTGCTGGGCCGTCTGGAGATTTTCGGGCTGGTGCAGTTGTTTTTTCTAAAATGGTGGAGATAATGCGTAAAGGATTTGTCCTTTTGGCGGTATTGTTTGCGGTGGGCGTCGCCGATGCTTCGGCACAGGAGGTGACGGCGCGTATTGCGGGTTTGGAGCAGAACACGGAGTATATGGATATGCTGCGCGAGGAGGCGGTGTTGCAGGCTCGCGAAGATTCGGTGACGATGGCCGTGAACCGCGTGCGCCGGCAGCTGCGTGACGATCCGGCACAGCGCGCGGCCTATTCGGCCGAGATTCTGCGGTGCGAGGAGCAGCTCTTTTCGATCCGAACCGAACGAGGGCGACTGACCGACCGGATCAATACGGTCGAACAGGATTGGGTATTGGCGAATCTGGATTTGAACAAACCGTCGGCAGGAACCTCGGCCGGCCCTGCGATAGGCACTCCCCTGCCCGATTCGCTTCAGGTGTCCGATCTGGTACATAACGCCTATTTCCGCGAGCAGCTTCCGCAGATCGATTACCGCGCATTGTTGACTGCACAGCGCAGGGAGCGCACGGCATTCGATCTGGCGGCCGCTTGTATGGCCAATTATGCGGCCATCGAAGATCTGAAAATCTCCTACGATACGATTACGGCCGAGACGCCGGCTGCCCTGCTTTACGAACGCTACCGTACCTTGCAGTCGCTCAACCGCTCCTTGTGCGATTCGCTGCAAAAGACGTGGAGCACGATTTACGACAACAAGAACTACGCCTACGCCTATCTGCTCGACAAGCTGGGACGGGACGACCTGCTCGCCAAAACGGAGGAGCAGATGGCCGGAGTACGGCAGCAGATGGCCTCCGAGCGGGGACGTTACTATGCCGATGAGTTGACCGATTATCTGATCCAGAAACGGGCGCTCGTCGATCATGAGCGGGAGCTGGCCGGAGCATTGGGGCTGACCGATGCGCGCGATTCGCTGGTGCGCGTGGCCGCCGGCCTGCAAAGCGTCGATTACCGGCTGCCGAAAATCTTCATCGAGGAGCGTATGTTCCTCGAATACGAGCCGATCGACTTCGTTACGCCGGCCAAGTACAACGCGTCGCACCCGATCCCGGAGGTCACGGTGTACGAGCGGGGAACGATCTACCGGATTCTGCTCGGCACCTATACGAACCGAACCAACGGCGGTTATCTTTTCAAGGGAGCCTATCCGCTCGGGTATGAAAAAGTCGACGGAAAGTATGCCTATTACGCCGGCGGTTACCGGACGCTCGACGAGGCGCGTGCGGCGCAGGAACAGATGAAGAAGAAGGGGTTCCGCCGTCCCGAGATCGTCGTGTGGAACGACGGTGTGCGGACCAATCTGGCCGATGCCGCCGAGGAGGGACGCGCTCCGATGTTCCGGGTCGAGATTGGCGGGCTGGACAGCTTCTCCGAGGCGCTGCGCGCAGCGGTGCTGGCGGTGGCCGGCGAGTGTGAGATATCGCGTGCAGGACAGCATTTTATCGTCGGGCCGTTTGCCGACAAGGCTGTCGCCGACAAGGTTGCCGAACAGGTGATGCAGCAGAATGCGTCGCTGCAGGTAAAAATTGCGGAAATAGTTGAATAATTCAAAAAAATCAGTTATCTTCACATAATTAAATCTCTCAACCTATGTGGCTCATTATCCTGCTGATCTTATTGGGCGTTTTGTTTTTGGTGGCGGAACTGGTGTTGCTGCCGGGCGTTTCGCTGGGTGCGCTGTTCGCGCTGGTCTGTTATGGAAGCGCCATCTATACGGCCTTTGCCGATTACGGGCCCTTTACGGGCGGCATCGTTGTCCTGATTATTGTCGTGCTGTCGTTCGTGGCTACGGTGCTTTCGCTGCGCTCGAAGACGTGGCAGCGTTTTTCGCTGAAGCAGAAGATCGACTCTTCGAGCATGACGTTTCCCGATAACGAGGTGAAGGCGGGCGACCGCGGCGTAGCCGTCTCGCGGCTGGCGCCGATGGGCAAGGTCGAGATCGACGGCAAGATATACGAGGCCAAATCGACCGATGTCTATATCGACCAGCGCAGTACGGTCGAAGTGGTCGGTTTCGAGAATTTCAATATCGTCGTGCGCAAGGTCGCCGACGAACCTTCAGCGTAAATTTACCAACTAAACGATAATTGATTATGGATCAGACAGGTATTATCGCGATTGCGGTCTTTGCGGGCCTTGTCGCGCTGTGGTTGATATTTTATTTTATTCCGGTGGGATTGTGGTTTTCGGCGCTGGTTTCGGGCGTAAGGATCAGCCTTTTGCAGCTGATTCTGATGCGCTGGCGCAAGGTGCCGCCCTCGGTGATCGTCTCGTCGATGATCGAGAGTACGAAGGCCGGACTTTCGCTCGATCCCAACGAACTGGAGGCGCATTTCTTGGCGGGCGGCAATGTGCCCAATGTCGTTCACGCGCTCGTTTCGGCGCAGAAGGCCAACATTCAGCTCGATTTCAAGATGGCCACCGCGATCGATCTGGCAGGCCGCGACGTGTTCGAGGCCGTGCAGATGTCGGTCAATCCGAAGGTCATCAACACCCCTCCCGTAGCGGCCGTCGCAAAGGATGGTATTCAGCTGATCGCCAAGGCGCGCGTCACGGTGCGTGCCAGCATCAAGCAGCTGGTCGGCGGTGCCGGCGAGGAGACCGTGCTGGCGCGTGTGGGCGAAGGTATCGTCTCGTCGATCGGTTCGGCCAGCAGCCATAAGGTCGTGCTGGAGAATCCCGATTCGATCTCGCGCGTGGTGCTCGACAAGGGGTTGGACGCCGGTACGGCGTTCGAAATTCTTTCGATCGATATCGCCGATATCGACGTGGGTAAGAACATCGGCGCGCAGTTGCAGATGGATCAGGCGCAGGCCGACAAGAATATCGCGCAGGCGAAAGCCGAAGAGCGTCGGGCAATGGCCGTAGCGCTGGAGCAGGAGAATCGCGCCAAGGCGGAGGATGCCCGTGCCAAGGTGATTCTGGCTGAGGCCGAAGTGCCGCTGGCGATGGCCGAGGCGTTCCGCAACGGTAATCTGGGAATCATGGATTACTACAAGATGAAAAACGTCATGGCCGATACGGCGATGCGGGAAACGATCTCGAAGCCTGTCGAGAAAAAATAACGACGGTTTGTCGCGGGGAATTTCGTAAAATGCTGGTTGAGGAGCTTACAAATGCGCTTGAAGCGTATGTCCGCGAGTCGCCTCGGAATTATGTCAGCGAGACGATGGCGCTTGCGGCGTCCGATGTCGGGCGGCGGCTTTACGACTCCCCCATCGTGAAGGTCGGCTCGGCCGACGATCCCGAGTGGGAGGCGTTGAAACAGCCGGAAGCCGTCGGGCATCTGTTCCGCACGCCGAAGGAGTGGCTGCCGGAGGCCGTGAGTGTCGTGTCCTACTTTGCGCCGTTCAGCGATTTCGTCGTGGAGGGCAACAAGCGCGATCCGGTGGCGGTCGGCAACGGCTGGCTCTATGCCCGCGTGGAGGGACAGGCTTTTCTCACGGAGGTGAACCATTTTCTCGAGCGGTGGCTCCGCGAGCGCGGGTACAAGGCCTTTGCTCCCTATGCGAGCGAGGCGTTCCGCTATGTTTTCGAAGCCGGAACCAATGCCGAGATAACCGACAAGTCGCTCAGCTTTACGAGCAATTGGTCGGAGCGGCATGTGGCCTACGTATGCGGGCTGGGAACGTTCTCCCTCTCCAAGGGACTCATCACCGAACGCGGGGTGAGCGGACGCTTCGGCAGCGTCGTGACCGATGCCCCGCTGCCCGTCACGAAACGCGGCTATACGGGGCTTTACGACTATTGCTCGATGTGCGGAGCCTGTGTGTACAACTGTCCGGCGCACGCCATCTCGCTCGAACAGGGGAAATCGCACCACTTGTGCTGCTCCTATTTCGATACGCTGCGGGAAAAGTACGCGCCGCGCTTCGGTTGCGGCAAGTGTCAGGTCAATGTGCCGTGCGAACGGAGAATACCTAAAAACAATGAACTCCGCTCCTCCGAAGAGGAATTCGCAGGAGGAAGCCGAGTCTGAGCGTTCACGCGTTTGAAAAAAGAGGCCTGCCGCTATTTGCGGCAGGCCTCTTTTACGAGGAGCGGTTCGGCAGCCCCCCCCCTCTGCCCTCCTTCACGAGGCGGCTCAATAGACCTTTTCGGGGACGGTTTCGCCTTCAGGAACTCCTTCGAGCTGGTCGTTGAACCGGATCGAGGCGTGCGTGCCGTCGCAATAGGGCTTGTTGTGCGATGCTCCGCAGCGGCACAGCACGACGCGGTTGCGGATTTCGTAGGTGTCGCCCGATTCGCGGCTGACGGGAATTCCGCCGCGTACCCACAGTCCGCTGCTGGCGCCGATGGCGATATCCTCGATCAGCCCCAGCGACGGTTCGAAATGAAATTCGTAGGGTGTTTCGGTCTCGTTGTCCCATGCCATCAGCCGGCCGCTGGGGCACATCGACGCCTCGCGGATCGCCAATTCGCGCGCCTCGGCGTTCTCCGACTGTTCGACCAGATTCCATGCCTGCCCCTTGGCGTCGCAGAAACGCGCGAAGACGCAGTATTTGGGGTTGTCGGTCATTGACAGAGTCTCGCCCTCAATCCGTTCGATGTCGTCGAGCAGCGGAGCGTCGTCGGCCGTCAGTTTCGGGTCCCATGCGGCGTGGACGTGCGCCCCGTCGCAGTAGGGCTTGTTTTTCGATGCGCCGCAGCGGCACAGCGCCGTCGGCTCGGCTTGGGTCGAGAAGTGCGTGCCCTCCTGAAAGTACCAGCTTTCGCCTTCGGCGTCGGGCATGATGAACTGCTGCGCCAGCGGCGGCTGTCCGTAAACCAGATAAGGACCCGTCTCTTCGACGGTGATGCGGAACCGAGCCGGAGCCTGTTTCGATCCCTTTTCGATTTTAATTTTTTTCATATACCAGCGCGAGGAAGGCATGAATGAAAGGTGTATTGTTCTGTCGCAAATCGTGCCGGCAGGAAATCCCGCCCTCCTCGTATTACGGCGTCATGCAGACGCCGGATTACCCGCCGGCATTCTTCGAATCTTCCTTTTCGGGCGGAAGATCGTGAAACTTAAGTGTCGGAAGCGTGCCGGCGATATACTAATTCCGGCCGTTCATACGTTCTTGCAGAGGGCAAGAATTATTCCTAAGCACAAATAATTTGGCAGTGTAGCGGATTATTCTCTGCTTTTTGGTATATTTGCAGATATTTTTGAAAATAACGAGTCGCTTTATACAAATGAAAAATCTGACAGTGAAAATCTTCGTGGGGCTGGTCGTCGTTACGGCGGTGCTGCTTCAGTCGTGTAAAAAGGACAACGAGGTCTACTCGTTCCTCCTCAACGAACGGGGCGCTTTCGTCGATGAACCGGGCGGTACGGCTTCGGTAGGCTTTACGGCGGTCAATATCGCGACGGTCTCTCCGACGACCGTTCCTCAGGGGTGGTCGGTTTCGGTCGATATGAACGAACGCCGCATCTACGTGACTGCGCCGACGACCTTTCCCGAGGAGAGCACGCAGGCCGACGAGGAGAATACCAACGTCAGATTCGGGACCGTCTATCTGACGGGTCGTTCGTCGGGCGGATCGAGCGTCTCCACCTCGCTCTATGTTTCGCTTGCCGAGGTGGTCGATCTCACGGATCAACCCTCCAATTGCTATATCGTCAACAAGTCGAATGCGCGCTACTGCATCGACGTGACCCGCAAGGGCGAGGATACCGAGGCGACGCTCTCTCCGGCCAGCGTGGCGATTATGTGGGAGACGCCTTACAAAGTGATCGAATTTCCGAAGCTGGTCGACGGCAAGGCTTATTTCTACCATGCCATCGGTATCGACGATAAGAAGAAGGAGTTCTTCAGTCACGGCAATGCCCTGCTCGGCGCGTTCGATTCGGCCGGCAACCTGCTGTGGTCGTGGCATCTGTGGTGTGCGGAGTTCGATCCCGCCGAGGAGCAGGTCGAGCTGGGCGGCGAGGTAATGATGAAGCGCAATCTGGGTGCGGGTGGTGTTTCGGGCAGTTCCGCAGAGGATATTTACGCATCTTACGGTGTCTACTACCAGTGGGGGCGCAAAGATCCCTTTGTCGGGCCGCGCTATTACAACATGGCCAATTCGGCCGATGCACTGATCTACGACAGCCAGAACCTGCGCGTCTATACCGAATATGCCGCGACGGATTCCGAGCGGGGGGGGATGAGCTATGCCAATGCGCACGCCATGACCTTCATCACGGGCACCGAGGCGAGCGGCTACAACTGGCTTCAGACGGCCGATGCGTCGTTGTGGAAGGCGGATAAAAACAACAACGATCCGTGTCCGAGGGGGTGGAAAGTACCTTCGAAAGAGGTGTTTGCCGCGTTGAGCATCAAGGATGCCATCGAACCTGAGCTGGAGAAGAATTACGGCTTTACGCTGACCGACGGTACGAACGAGGCGTTCTTCCCCGGCGCAGGCCGCCGCAGTTTCTACACCGGTGCGCTGACCAATATGAACGACAACGAAGTGCGTCCGACTCCGTGGACGGGCTACTACTGGAGTTCGACGGGCGAAGGCAAGGAGGCCTATGCGATGGACTTCTCGTTCGACATCAACGGCACACGTGCCGGCTCGTCGTTCCAAGGTGCGGCGTTGCAGTATGCCGCCGGAGGTATGCAGGTGCGCTGTGTGAAGATACGCTAAGTTTCGGCGCGGTCTTCTTTACAGCTGCGGCGCGAAGGGTGCTTCAGTTGGATTCCGCAAGCGGGAGATTGCGGGTTCGGCGGGCCGCACGAAGACAGCGAATCGGATACTTTCTGAAAATAGAAAACAACGGAGGCCGGGACTACCCCGGCTTCTTTCGATAGAGATGCAGAGCGTGAAACAACAGATCAGGGATTTTGCCGCGATCGATTTCGAAACGGCCAATGGGCAGCGCACGAGCGTGTGCAGTGTGGGCGTGGTGATCGTTCGGGAGGGTACGCCGGCGGAGAGCATCTACCGGCTGATCCGCCCCTATCCCAACTATTACTCGGGGTTCACCACGGCTATTCATGGACTTACGCGCGGCGATACCGAGGATGCTCCGTTGTTTCCGGCGGTATGGAACGAAATCGCTCCGCACATCGAGGGGCTCCCGCTTGTGGCGCACAACTCGCCCTTCGACGAGGGGTGTCTGCGGGCCGTCCATGCTTTCTATGGACTCCCCTATCCCGATTACCGGTTTCTGTGTACGCTGAGCGCTTCGCGCCGGCTGCTCAAAGGACTGCCCAACTACCAGCTGCACACTGTTTCCGAAGCGTGTGGTTATCTGCTTGAAAATCATCATCATGCATTGGCCGACGCCGAAGCCTGCGCCGAAATCGCACTGAAACTTTTCGGATAGCCGCGCAGAATCACGATTTCGGGAGCGTCCGCCCGAATACCCTGCGGCCGTCGTGACCGCCGAAGGTCATTTTTTCATCAGCCGCCCGTATTCGTCGATCCGTTCGCGGCAGACCTTTTGGGTGATATCGCGCAGGAGTTCGATGCGGGGGACGAGGGCGTCGATGTCGGCGCGTGTGACGATGAAGTTTTTGTTGTAGCGGGCCTGTACGTAGGCGTCCTGCAGGAGTTTGAACAGGCGCCGTTCCTCGTCGATGTCCTGCGGGAAGGCGCGGTAAATCTCCAGCGTATGTTTCTTGCACTCGTTCATCAGGAAGGCTAGATCGTGTTCCTTGTAGCCGTACAGAATAAAGACCATCGCGGGATCGTCCGCAGAAAGTTTTCGGTGGCCTGATGTAAATTAAATGCAGACATTCTAAATTCTCCGTCTTGGGCATCGCGTTGAGCATTGGCAAAAAAGCGACTTGCAAACGGAAACTTATCCTCAAAATACTCCTGTGCCATTTCAGCGATCTCGGCATAGTTGAGTTTTCGGCGGCGCGCCAGCTTGTAGGCTCCGCTGTCGTAGAGCATCACGCCGTCCTTTTTGATATCCCTGCTTTGAGGGGCTGCTAATGTGCTCTCTTTTTTATGTCCCCATGGCGTGATTGATTGAACGGTTACAGTGTCGTCGTCAGATGAAATATTTTGGCGATGCCTGCCACCACGATCTGAATGCCGACGCAGAAGGTGAAGAATGCGACCATCTTGTTGATGACGATGCTGCCGCTGTCGCCGATTTTTTTGACGATCTTCTGTCCCTGCGTCAGAAACAGGTAGAGGATCGAGCACATCAGCAGGATGACTACGGCGATGATCGTATAGTTCAGCAGGCTCCTGACCCAATCGCCCCGAATACTGGCCGAGGCCATCATCGTGAGAATGACCGAGACGCTGCCGGGGCCGATGCTGATCGG
>OGHO01003205.1_pt1 | contig 11180 bp, 10 predicted proteins | sample 1571421 | NCBI WGS metagenome assembly OGHO01 (sample SAMEA2581937, study PRJEB24529) | metagenome | biome: Human gut stool | place: China | collected 2011
CCATTCTGGGCCTGGTCACCGCCTGCAACAACCCGGTGAAGGAGGGAATGGTGGTCCACACCAATTCCCCCCGTGCCAGGACCACCCGGCGGACCAATGTGGAGCTGATTCTGTCCCAGCACGACTGCAAGTGCGCCACCTGCGTCCGCAGCGGGAACTGCCAGCTTCAAGCGATTGCCAATGACCTGGGCATCCTGTCCCTGCCCTATGAGAGCCAGCTGCCACGGGGACTGCGGGGGGCCTGGACCACCACCTTCCCCCTGTACCATGATTATAATAAGTGCATCAAATGCATGCGCTGCATCCAGATTTGTGACAAGGTCCAGTCCCTGTCCATCTGGGACCTGGCGGGCACCGGCGGCCGCACCACCATCGACGTGTCGGACAACCGGGTCATTAAGGACTCGGACTGTGCCCTGTGCGGCCAGTGCATCACCCACTGTCCCGTGGGCGGCCTGCGGGAGCGGGACGACACCCAGCGGGCCTTTGCCGCCCTGGCCGACCCGGACAAGATTACCGTGGTCCAGGTGGCTCCCGCCGTCCGTGCCGCCTGGGGCGAGGCATTTGGGCTGAAGCGGGAGGAGGCCACCATGGGCCGCATGGCCGCCGCCCTGCGGCGGCTGGGCTTCCAATATGTGTTTGACACCAACTTTGCCGCCGACCTCACCATTATGGAGGAGGGCAGCGAGTTCCTCCACCGCCTCCAGGCCGGGGGGCTGACCCGCTGGCCCATGTTCACAAGCTGCTGCCCCGGCTGGGTCCGGTTCCTGAAGAGCCAATACCCGGAGCTGACCCATCAGCTTTCCTCCGCCAAGTCGCCCCAGCAGATGTTTGGCAGCGTGGCTAAGAGCTGGTTTGCTCAAACGCTGGGGGTAGCGCCGGAAAAAATCTTCTGCGTGTCCATCATGCCCTGTGTGGCCAAAAAGGCGGAGAGTGAGCTGCCTACCATGGCGGTGGACGGCCGCCCGGATGTGGACCTGGTTCTCACGACCCGGGAGCTGGTCCGTATGCTCCGGGCCGACAAGCTGGACCCCGCCCTCCTGCCGGAAGAGGAGCCAGACAGCCCCTTGGGCGTCCACACCGGGGCCGGAGTTATCTTCGGGGCCACCGGCGGCGTGATGGAGGCGGCCCTGCGGACAGCGGCCTATGTGCTCACAGGGAAAAACCCGGACCCGGACGCCTTCGCGGCGGTCCGTACCGGGCCCGGACTGCGGGAGGCCGCCTTTGAGCTGGCCGGCACCCCTGTGCGCTGCGCCGTGGTCAGCGGCTTGGGCAACGCCCGAAAGCTCATCGAGCGGCTGAAGGCGGGCAAGGTCCATTACGACTTTGTGGAGGTCATGGCCTGCCCCGGCGGCTGTGTGGGCGGCGGCGGTCAGCCCATCTCCGTAGAGGACGAGGAGCTGTATGGCGTCCGGGGCCAGCGGTTGTACGACCTGGACCGGGCGGAGCCCATCCGCTTTTCTCACGAGAACCCCCAGGTCCAAGCCCTGTACCGGGAGTTCTTGGGCGCCCCGTTGAGTCAGAAGGCGGAGGAGTTGCTTCACACCGACCACAAGGCCTGGGAGATGCCCGGCCAGCGCCAATAGAGAGAAATAGAGCGGAAAACTGCCCGGAGCGCCCCGTTGGGGCGCCCCGGGCAGTTGGGATATAGAGGAAATTGGGTTCAAGGCGGCCTCCCATGGGAGGCCGCCTTTTTCGTGCTGGGTTCAGGCCGGGAAGCGGTAAAAGTCCGTCCCGGCGCCGGGAGTGGCCGCTATGCTCGGCGGATTCTGGCGCTCATACAGGTCGGGCTTGAGATAGTCGGGGTAGAATTTCAGGATGGCGTTTTTCAGGGCGGCGATGTCGATTTTGTCCGCCCAGTCCCGCTCCCCGTACTCCAGCAGCTCAAAGAGGGGGATGCAGCTCACCTCAAAGGGATAGAAGCAGTAGCCGAAGGTATTGTCCAGCCCCCGTTCCCGGTCGGTTGGCATGAGGGCGGCAAAGACCCTGGTGTGGAACATCAGATCCTCACGGATGGGGTAGGCCAGGGCCAGCACCCAGCCGGCGTGCACAGTCTCCAGCCAGTAGAGCCCGTTCCCCAGGCGGTCGTGGCGGAGAGGCGGTCCCCAGGGTGTGTCCGTGGGGACCGGGAGCTGGCCGAAATATTCAGGGCAGACCTCCATCCCAAAGACCCGGTCCCCCAGCAGAGATTCCGCTTCCGGTAGAGGAAGGCCGTGGTCAGCGAGATATTTGTGGGCCTCATACCGGACGACGTGCTGGCCCTTGTCGTAATAGTCGTTGGCCTCGAAGATCAGGGCGCCGTCGGGCAGGGGGGCGCCGTAGGCCCTGGCCTCCGGCGAGATAGCTGGGGAGCTGGCCGTCACGACCATGTACTGGGCCACGAGAAAGGTATAACGCTCCAACAATCTGGCGGAGGCGTAGTATACCCCAGGGCACAGTTCCTCAGCGTCGATGAGAGAGCCATATTTCTCCTCCACCCCCTGAAAGCTGAAAGGAAGCTCCTCAAGTTTGGTATGACTTTCTGACATGGCGATGTTCTCCCTATTAAAAAATAGTTGCCTACGAAATAAGATGTACTGCATGAAAAATAGTGGCCTTAGTAATACTTTCCATTTGACACTAAAAAAATGAGGTACCCATACTATATGTTAAAGTGTTCAATATTGGGGTAATATAAAATGAAAAATTAGATGTATAAGGTGTTGCGGAGTGAAAGAAAAAAAGCCCCAAAATGTGAATATGGGACAACGATTCCGTAATGCTAGAGAAGCAAAGAAATGGAGCCGGGAGTTTTTAGCTGAAAGAGTGGGAATATCAGTTCAATTTCTGGCCGATTTGGAGCTTGGTAATTCTGGAGTTAGTCTTGAACGATTTATAAAATTATGTCAGGTCTTGAACGTAAACGCTCATACGATCTTGTTTGGTGATGTTGAAAAGGATCCACTTTTGTTTAACATTGGAACGATGCTTGCCAACCGAGACAGTGAAGATGTACATCGTGTAGTGGCGATGCTCGAGGCCGCAACAGAAGCCTATTTTAGAGAATGATTCAATGGTTCAGTGTATCCCTGTTGGCGGGGATACACTTTTTTGCCATTAATAGAACGAGTAATATAGAAACAAATTGTAGCACAGCTTATAGGTATAAGCAATAGGAAATAAGAATATTGATAAGATGATGAAAAATCTTGTCTATTTAGGTGATTGTTTATGTCAAAGCTGTTGGGTAGTGAGTTATTGGGGGAAAATATCAAACAAATACGGAATCGGTCTGGATTGACACAGGAACAGACTATTGCCAAGCTACAAGTGTTGGGCTCTCCATTGAGCCGAAGTACATATTCTCTCATAGAAATGGGTCGTGGTAATTTGTTTATTAATGATCTTGTTGGTCTAAAGACTGTGTTTAATGTGGAATATGAGGAGTTTTTCAAAAATATACCACCTTCGCGGCCTTCGAGAGAACAGAGATAAAAGTTAGATAATAGAGAAAGGGTAATACCATAAAAACTATTACTCAAAGTAAGGAGGGGATTCAGATAGCAGAGATAGACTATAAGTATTCACAAATTCTTGTAGATAGGATCTTGATACTTTGTCGATCAAAAGGTATATCTATTAACAGACTATCAGAGATGAGTGGCGTTAGTCAGTCAACACTTGACAATTTTGTAAATAAAAGGACATTTAATCCCCGTATCCGTACACTTCATCAAATTGCATTGGCCTTTGGTATGACAGTAGCTGAATTTTTAGATTTTCAAGCCCTAAATGACTATTCGTTTGAAGATTCGGCTGATGAGTAAAGACAGGTTACTGATTGCTGTACCTGTCTTTAGGCGAAACGGAAATATGTTATTGAGATTATTGAAGCCGCCATTCAATGTGCGAACACACAAGAGTAAAGAGGTAATACAATAAAAGGGGCCTTTTTGCTATGATTCAATACAGTCCTCTATGGAAAACTATGTCAGATAAACGGGTGACAACATATACTTTGCGGGAAAAGCATGGTATGAGCCATGCCACAGTGCAGAGGTTACAAAGGAATATGCACGTATCCACATTTACACTCGCTCCTGTTTGCGAGAAACTAAGCGTTTTTAGTTAGTGGAAATTGCTTCTCATATCACTATTATCTTCATTATCGGAATAGGATAGGCTATCTGATAGTGTTGCCACAGATTTTTTAGTTCAATCTATAATTGATATAAATCATAGGGGTAAATCCTTGCAATCTTACTTCTTTCTTCCACTGATTCAACTGCGGCCGCCCATCCACATCTTCGATATGTGTCTGTGTTTCTAAAACGAACCACAAAACTACCGTATTGATTTTAGGGACATTAGGCAAGTTTCCTTTTTTATACAGCTTAAGAGCAGTCAAAGATTGGTCTACAGCGTAACACAATTTAGAAGATGCGCTACCTATTTTCACCGCACACATCATTCCATCTTTGTATAAGTCCATGACCTCAATATTACAGTCGCCTATTTTCACATCAACACGGTCATAGTTCTGAAATCCATTTTCTTGCTCTCGTAGCAAGTTATACGCTCTCTCTGCATAATACTTTTGTTTCAGCGCTATTTTTATGGCTGTCTCATCCTGTCCCTGATAACGAGGCTCATTTTTCTCTTCTTCATATTTCTGGTTTATGAAATTATCGTGTTGCTCCCTCGAAAAATCAAATGCAGGATTATATTTTACTTCTATTTCAGCAATTGAGTCTCTCAGATAAGACAAATAATCATCATTATATTGATACCAAGTTCCTTTTGATAATAGACATTTTTGTCCGTCATCTGTGTAATCGATTAGATCCCTTACCTTCTTCGTTACAACTGAATGTCCATTATATAAGCTTATCACAGAAATATTCAGCAGAGTTCGACTATAATCCCAACCGTTTTCATCGCAAAATTTTTCAATTTCCGCATTTGAGAGAGATGAAATATTTTTTTGCTGTCCTCTGTAACTCAACTGAAATTCTCCGTCATTGTGGTTGAAAATTTCTGTTACACCGATAATATCCAACTCAGATATGTTAACTTGCGTTGGATTTTCAGCAATTGCCGTCAATAGATTCCCTTCTATGAATGGCCAAATGTTACTGCATATGTTATTCCATCGTCTTTTTCTACGATAATAATCCCCTTTGGTGCAGTTGATATTTCTATTGATTGCTCATGAAATTCTTCCAGTACCCAATTCCAGGCAATCTCTTTATTTTCTCCTGGACGAGACAAATATAAGGTCAGGCCAAAATTTTCTACCATCCCAGTTTCATTTTCTGATTCCAAAAAGATAGTGTCCCTAAGTTCCATTTTTTGCGCCAATTCTTGAAGAAAAAGTCCCTGCTTTTCCTCATCTATTCTGTATAGATTGATGGTCCCCACATTCTCCCCTCCTTAAAACCAACTTGTGTTCTATATGATATCATGTAATTTACCAAAGATCAAGTTATATCATTGATTATTTTTCCGATTGCACTAACTAAAGGAACTACTAACGCATTTCCCATCGTAAAATATCGCATTCGCTCCGGCATACCCTCGGTCCACCCGTCAGGGAAGCCATTCAATCGTTCACATTCAACGGGCATCAAGGTACGTAGTTTCTTCGTTTGTGGATCTACGACCACATGGGACGTTCGGCTGACATTCGATTCGCTGGTCAACATCGTTCTGGACGGCCTATCCAAGGGTTCTGGAAAGGCTACTACGCCTTCTGAAAAACAGTAGGTACTTCCGTCCTTCCTATGACGCAGTTCGTTTTTAGCACCCTTCATATAGCGCCAACGGGGCAGGTCCTCTTCCTTGATAAAGTAACGACTGTCTATCTCTCCATCCTGCAAAATATCCCGGATAGGGATGCAATGTTCTATCTCCGGCACCACATCCACCGAATAGATACGTCCATTCATCATGGCACCAGCGTTATAAAAATATACAGACTGTTCCCTTGATAGACTTGCCATATCTTCATAACTGAACTCATCAATCCAGTTATCTAAATAAGACCTCCCATGTCCACTGACAGGGAATGCTTTTGCCAAGACCCCATCGGTCATAACATGGGTATGCATCCTTTTCACACCATATCGACAAGTCTCTTCTGCAAATTGCTTAAAAATTTCCGTATCGTTATGATATGCCAATAAGAAAGTACGTCTACGCCGCTGGGCCTGACCGTAATCAGCTGCATTGATTACACGCCATTCTGCTGCATACCCTTTTTCATAAAAACACCTGAGAATGATAGATAAGTCCCTGCCTTTTTGTTTTGCGGGAGAACGGATCAGTCTATCCACATTCTCCAGTAATACATACAAAGGTCTTTTCTTATCCAAAATTTCGTCTATCTGCCACCATAGCACACCTTTTTTACCTTCAATGCCCTTTGCCCCTTTTTTCGCAATAGAATAGTCTTGGCACGGAAAGCCACCTACCAGTAAATCATGGTCAGGAATTTTATCTTTGTCGATTGCTGCAATATCTTTGCATACATGATTATGAGATTCGCCAAAGTGTTTTGCATAACACCTGAATGCCCATTGATCCTCCGTCGACGGCTCCCATTGATTGGCCCACACTGTCTGGAATCGCTCTGAAGCCTGTTCCAGACCTAATCGGAAGCCGCCAACACCAGCAAATAATTCAACTGTTCTTATTTTCTCCATGGTAGCCTCCTATAGACAAAGGGACACACCAATAACGGTGTGTCCCTTGTCTTACATGATTTCCAACAGTTTTCCGCCCATTTTTTCAATCAGCGGCACCACAAGGGCATTACCCATGATGAAGTATCTCTGTCGTTCTGGCGTACCTGTATCTGTCCACCCCGTATCGAATCCATTGATCCGCTCACACTCCTCAGGAGTCAGGCGGCGATATTTTCCGGTGAGCTTATCTGTAATGACATGACTACTACGGTTCGCTGTACCCTCACTGGTCAACATCGTTCTGGCTGGACGGTCCAACGGGTCAGGGAAAGCAATGGCCCCCTCTGAGAACTGGTAGGTGAATCCCTCTTTTGAGGTTCGCTCGATTTTTTTAGAACCCTTCATGTACTCCCATTTCTCTATTTGATCCTGAGAAATAAAATACTTATCGTCTACGGGCTCCTCAAGAACGATATCTCCCAACAGTTTCTGTGGGCCATTATAGTCAGGACTCAGTTCTTCCGAATAAATTTTACCAGCATACATTACACCGCTGTTGTAAAAAGTAGCGTGGAACATATCGCTGACAGTGACCAAATCCTCGTACTCGTCCAAGTCCAGTTCGGTCGGCTTTTTCTTGTCGTGGTGTTCCTGTTTCACAGGGAAGCTTTCAGCAAAGAAACCATCCCTGACCAACCACTCAAACTCGCCTTCAGTTTCCATATATTTTTTGATTCGAGCAAACTGTTTTGTTGTATCCTTGAATGCAAAAATGAAAGTACGGCGACGACGTTGTATATTTCCATATTCTGCTGCATTGATAACTCGCCACTCGACAGCGTAACCTTCATCATATAAGCATTTTAGAATAATACCAAAATCTCGACCACGCTGCTTCGTAGGAGATTTCAAAAGGCGGTCAACATTTTCCAACAAGATAAATTGGGGATGCCGCTTGCGCACGATATCGTTGATTGACCACCAAAGAACACCTTTTTTACCTTCGATACCCTTTGCCCCAGTACTTGCAACAGAATAATCTTGGCAAGGGAAGCCTCCGACCAATAAATCATGCTCTGGCACCTGTTCAATTACGGTTGAAATATCTTTATTAACGCAATGTGCATCCGCACCAAAACGCTCAGAGTAGCACTTATATGCCCACTGGCCTTTTTGACCAGGTTCCCACTGGTTCGCCCATACGGTCCGGAATACATCTTTGGCACATCTTTCGAGGCCCACACGGAAACCGCCGACGCCAGCAAAAAGTTCGACTACACGAACATTCTTTTTGTTGTTAGCCACTTTCGCATCACCTCTCAATTTGATATAATGGATATACTTCCATAATTTTGTTAGTATAGCACATCTTGACCGAAAGATCAAGCACTATTTTCGAAATCGAGGTGATTTTTGTGGAAGGAACAGCTTATACCACCAAAGCCGCTATTTTGCAGAGAGCCACCGAAGTCATCGGTATCCCTATGAAAGACATCGATAAAACCGGGCGGATTCAGACTGGAAAAGGTGCAATTGGTACAGTTATCGAAGAAAGCTGGTTTGGCTATACTCCCAACTCTGAAGCTGAGCCCGACTTTCCTGAGGCAGGTGTAGAACTCAAGGTTACGCCTTATATTCGTAAATCCGGGAACATCCGTGCAAAGGAGCGCTTGGTCTGCAATATCATCGATTACATGACCGAGTATGATAAAACTCTTAGAACCAGCTCCTTCTGGCATAAATGCGAAACGATGTTGCTCATGTCCTATGAACACAGGTACGATGTTCCCAAGAGCCAGTACACTATTGACAAAGCGGTCTTGTTCACTTTCCCAGAAGAAGATTTGGCCATCATCGAGCATGACTGGGAAACCATCATGAATAAAGTCCGCTCCGGCAATGCCCATCTGATTTCCGAGGGCGATACGATGTATCTGGCTGCCTGCACCAAGGGTGCCAACGCAAAAAGTGTCCGCCAGCAGCCTTTTTCTGATATCCCCGCAAAACAGAGGGCATATTCTCTGAAGTCTTCTTATATGACGCATATCTTGAATGTGTACATCTTCGGGAACCAGCAAAATGAGCATATCATCAAGGATTCCCGTATCCTGCAGAAGCACAGCTTTGAACAGCATATCATCGATGCAGTTTCTCCCTATATTGGTTTGACCCAAAATCAACTCCAGCATCGATTCGGACTTGACTGTAAAGCGAAAAATCTGAATGAGGTCCTGCTGGCCAAGATGCTCGGCGTGTCCGGAAAAATCGCATATACCGACGAGTTTCAAAAGGCAAGCATCGTACCTAAAACCATCCGAGTCCGGCGTGATGGAACGATTAAAGAGAGTATGTCCTTCCCCACCTTCGATTTTATCGAGTTGAGCCAGGAGAAATGGGAGGATTCCACTCTCCGCAACTACCTCGCCCCGACAAAATTCTTGTTTGTCATCTTCCAGGAAAACGCTGCTGGTGAGTTAGTATTTGACCGTATCCAGTTCTGGAACATTCCGGACGCAGACCTTGACGAGGTCCATCGTGTTTGGGAGAAGACCGTACAGATCATTCGGGAAGGCGTGAAACTTTTTGACTCTCCCCGAGGTGTGCGAAACAACTTACCCAAGAGTTCTGAAAGTCGTGTAGCTCATGTCCGCCCACACGGAAAGAACGCTGCCGATAAATTGCCGCTACCTGATGGCCGCATGATGACAAAACAGTGCTTCTGGCTAAATAATACTTATATTGCAAATCAAATAAAAAATTGTTGAAAGGAAATTTAACATGCCACTTATTTCAATGCATGAAGTGCGAAATCGTTTAACAACAACAATTCCCCAGCAAACTCCGTACCGCACTTCCGAAAATCAAAAAATGGAAAATATTGAGAATTTTTCATCTTTGCCTCGAGAAAATCTTTCATACGGAATGACTGAAAAAAGAATTTGTTTATATGAAACTATTGCTGGCGAAAAGCTATATATGCAGTATCCCGGCTTAGAAAGTTCACGTGCAGGTAATCGAAATTTTCCTTTAGATGCCAGACCTGTATTAATAAAAGCTGATGGCTCATATGCTCAAGATATGGATTTCAAAAAAATATGGGATATTATCGATTTAATAGGACAAAACCATCGAGCCGATATAGATATTCTTGCAACTATCTTTTTACGAATTGCCTATATGATTGACTATATGCACACTGAAAACGGCTACATCTGTGAAACACTTGACATCCCGAGTGGCACAATAGTTAATACACAAACCGTTCGATTTGTTTGGAATTATCTGAGACTCGATTCCGATGTTATTGAAACGTTGAATGATCGCTTTGAATCTTTTGAAGGCATTTCTTTAGAGGGATTTTTATATTATAATGACTTATTAGCTCAGAATGAGGATTGCAAATATCATTATTTGCAAGGAAATCATTGGAATATCACGACAGGAAGAATAAATAATTGCCTCTCTCATCTAACTGTTATTTCCCACATAAGAGGTAAGATTGGCATATCTAAATTAATCGATAGTTTTCAACGCACAGGTGTGGCACCATTACCCCAATCCAGATTTAACGAAGCTTGTGGGGATCTTGTAATTCGACAATAACCATGAAACACCAGAAACTTAAAACAACACCAGCTATTTCTAAGAGGATGTCCCATGTACACCTCAAAAAAGGAAAAGCTGAAACCATTCTTGCTAAAGCCCTTTGGCACTGTGGTTATCGTTATCGACTGAATTATAAAAAATTGCCCGGTTCTCCTGATATTGCTATCACAACATATCAAATCGCCATTTTTGTGGATGGCGAATTTTGGCATGGCTACGATTGGAAGAACAAAAAAGAAAAACTGAAATCGAACCGAGAATTCTGGATTGAGAAAATCGAGGAGAATATCCAAAGAGATATCCGCAATGACAAACTGCTACTATCTTCTGGGTGGATTCCCCTTCATTTCTGGGAAAAAGAAATCAATAAGGATTTAGATGGATGTATCCAGGTCGTCCAGGATGCCATCCTTCAGGCTGAAACCCAACGTTGCGAAGATAAAGAACCTCTTTCCTCAGATTTTGATTTGACAGATTTATAGTATTTTTGTAGTATTTTCGGACCACTTATTGTCTCTGGAGCAAACGATATCTACTTCGGAGGTTTTTATTGAATAGAATCTGTTAGTATTCCTTGTTTACGAGAAGATCTGCGATGGCCTGGGGATTACGATTGAGGACTTTTTTAACTCTGAGTTGTTCCGAGATTTGGAACAGGAAATTCAATAAAAAATAACCCGCCTGCACTCGTACCGGCGTGATACGGATGCAGGCGGGTTTTCTTATCATTTCTAACGAAATCTAACCATTAGATTCACGGCTCAGTCCAGGGGCTTATACTCCGTGACTATTTTCAGGTAGGCTTCCGGATTACCGTTCAGGATCAGGTCAGCGTAAGCTGCCGGGTCATTGTAGATTAGATAGTCCAGCTCTGACCGCTCATAGATCGGAAGAGCGTCGTGTAGGGAA
>OGHO01003206.1_pt1 | contig 11173 bp, 8 predicted proteins | sample 1571421 | NCBI WGS metagenome assembly OGHO01 (sample SAMEA2581937, study PRJEB24529) | metagenome | biome: Human gut stool | place: China | collected 2011
CTTGAAGTAGAGCAGCCTGCCCTGCTTCCCCCCCACGCTCTGCTGGGGCATACCCTCGATGGCTGCGGCCTGCCCCAGGGTATCCCTGTGGCAACAGGCGGAATCGACACTATTTGCGCCATGCTAGGACTCTCTGGCGGGACTCCGGGCGATGTCCTCATCATGGGAAGCGTGGGGCGGTTCGCCGCCGCAGTGTCCCAATGGGACTGCCGCTTTTTAAACACGCTCTCCTGGGACGGACACCAAAAAATAAGCATGACTCCGGTCAACAATGCGGGCACCGCTTTGAAATGGGTCCGCAGCCTCCTTCTTTCCGGCAGGGACATCCAGGACGTCAGCTACGACCAGCTCAACCGCTTGGCGGAACAGGTACCTCCCGGCAGCGAGGGGCTGCGTTTTTTCCCGTTCCTCAACGGAGCTAGCTGCCCCCACTGGAGTGAGGCTGTGCGGGGCACCTTTCTGGGGCTGGAGGCCTACCACACGCCGGGCCACCTGATCCGGGCCGTGATGGAGGGGGTCGCCCTGTCCCTGGGAGAAAATCAGGCTTTACTCGCTCAATGCGGCGGTCTGTGTGAAGACCCTGTGTATCTGGGCGGCGGCGGGGCAAAAAGTCTCGTTTGGAGTCAAATTCTCTGTGACGTGCTGGGGCGGGAGCTGCTACTTCCAGAGCAGGTGGAAACAGAGACTATCGGCAGCGCCCTCCTGGGAGGCATGGCCTGTGGCCTTCTCCGCCGGGAAGATGCCGCTCAATGGAATCAGGTGCGTAGCCGCTTGACCCCTGACTCCTCCCGCAAGGTGGAATACGCCGGCCTCCAGGCCCGTTTTTCTGCCGATTATGCGCTTTTGGAACGGCTCTACAAAGGCGGCGGCTGATCCGTCCCTTCCTTGCGCAGCCGGTATCCGCCCGGGACACATCGATGCCGGGGCATTTTTCTGTAGAGTCTCTCATAAAATACCCCACAGCCGAGGCTGTGGGGTATTTTGTGTCTCTCTGTGCCCTGCGCGTACGTCGCATCCTCTATGCGGCGGTGGGCGGAAAACCGCCTGTACAGGTCCAGGACAGCGTTGTCCATGATATAGGGCGTACCAAAATCGGCCGACGTTCCTGCTACCCAAGTCCAAGGCCAACTTCTCCGTCAGGGAAAAGGGCCGGTCCGCCCCCGCCATCAAAATGTCCAGGCTGTCCAGCTGGCACACCCCCGGCATCGCTCCCCCTGCTCCCGGGGGAAGGGGATCCCTAGCTGGCGGACCAGTTCCTGCTAAGTGCGGAAATGATGGAGGATATCCGTGCCCACAAGCACCCCGTCCAGGCTAAACAAAATTACTTAGATCATCAGTATACGCTCTTTCGAATCGAGCCTCTGCTAAAAAATTTCGCAACGCCCGGAGGCACGAATCAGATAAAGTCCATATGCTCCGTCGCTACGGGCTTGGCAGTCTCGTCGCCCTAGCCGGCAGGTATCCTGGGTATCCCCAGAGGGGGACGCCCACCACCCGATTGAAGGTGGCGGAGAAGTGGGTGATGTTCCGGCAACTCACCAGCTCGGCCACCTCGTACACTTTGACGTACACGTCACGCAGCAACTACTTGACCATGAGGATACAACAACGTGTCAGGTAACTTAAAACGGTGTAGTCCCTCTTCTTTTTAAACGTGTGGCTCAGATACCTCAGGGGAACGAACTCGTCCGGGGAGATACAAAAGCGCAGGATGCCCACCAGGTCCGTGGACGTGAGGGCACCTGGTTGGTTTTGCTGATTCACTTCATAGTGTCCAGAGTGCTACACAAGAAGTAGGAGTTGAGCTAGGCCTGGAGCATCCGAATCTAGGCCTGGTTCAGCTCCTGTTGATTTTCGATCATCGCCTGTTGGTCTCCTTCAGGGTGACCGCCATACTGTTGAAGTGCCAGGCCAGCTCCCCCCAGTTCGTCGTCCCAAACCCGACAGACGTACACAGACCGATTGTCCTGCACCACCTTCCCAATGTGCTGGCGCTCCCGCTCGATAGGCCAAACATCCGTCTGCTGAGCCGCAGACTCATGAGCACGGAGATGACCATGCGGCACCGGCGCCAGCCCAACGGTCAGCCCGGGCCGTGAGCAGTACACTCCCCGCCAGTAAGGAGTGGCTAGTAAATAAGTTTTTTAAGATTGGTCAGCAGCGTTTGTGAATATGCGACACGTTCCTAACTGAAAAGGTTAGGCGTTAAGCTGAAATCTAATAAAGAATAGGAAGGAGCTTTACAGATAAATCAGTTTCATAGAACTGATATTCCGACAAGTGGAATGACGGGGTAACGCCCGGAAACGCCTATTCTAAGACCACGTCGGGCATGGCGCAAGCGCAAAGACACATTAGTAGAGAAGTAGGCGGAAGTCCACCCTAACGGTCCACATCGAGGAAAGTGTCTCAGCGGTGGGGGTACGGATGATACGCTGGAGGTCTATAAAATCCCGATGGTGAAAATGCACGGTGGAATGCACTCAGGAAGCCATGAATGTACGGGTCAAGATGAACGAGTTGCAGAAATGCGGCTGCCTCTGTAATGGAAAAAGACAATTTTACTCATAACGAAAGGAAATCAACCGCGAATTGCGCCAGAGCAGAAACTCCATATGGCAACGTCTCAGAAGGAAATATATTTTCAGCCACATGCAGTCCGAGTGATGTATTAGGCTTGCTCTCTATAGCTGTTCCAAGCAGAAATTGTGCCCCATGATTGTTACAGGCATTCAACAGACAGGAAAAGTCGTCGGAGCCCATTGATGGTTTTAAATTTTTATTTATTTTTTTTGCTCCCAACACACGCTTTACGGATGACTCCAACTGTTCGCAAATCTTGGGTTCATTGATTAAAGGTGGCATCCCTTTCTCTATAGCTACTGTACACTGTCCACCCATTGCCACACAAAAGTCTCGACTTAGTTGACAGATACGATTTAGATGAGCGTGACGGACAGAATCATCAAAGGTCCGAAGCGTGCCACACAATGTGACCGTATTTGGAATGATATTTGGAGCTGTTCCTCCACTAATCGTACCAAAAGTTAGAACTGAGGGATCTGTTGCACAATTATTACGGCTAATCACAGTCTGCAGTTGCATTAACAGTCCTGCGCTCATCACAATAGGATCCACACAATCCTCTGGATGTGCTCCATGTCCCCCTGTCCCACTCACTGTTATTGTAATAGTATCACAGCTTGCATTACAGATACCTGGTAAAATCCCTATCGTTCCAAGAGGAAGCGCTGGTGCGCAGTGAAAGCCAATAATACCATCCGGAATTGGGGAAAAGATTCCTTTTTTCAACATGCTCTGTGCGCCATCGCAAGTTTCTTCAGCACATTGAAAAATAAGAAGGACTTCGCCATGCAATTGGTGCCGCTGTTGCGCAAGGTACTGCGCGCAGCCTAACAGCGCCGTAGTATGGATATCATGACCGCAGGCATGACTAATTCCAGTAGCTTGGGAGGAAAATGACAATCCTGTAGCTTCTTGAATTGGCAGCGCATCGATATCCTCCCGTATAGCCAACAACTTTCCGGGATGGTCCCCGCTTATTTTTGCTGCCACACCTGTCGACAGGCCCAGGTCTAAAATCGGAATATCATAAGATCTCAACATTTCACAAATAAAAGATGTGGTTTGTTGTTCCTGATGCCCCAATTCTGGATGCCGGTGCAAGTACTCTCTTACCGAACATAACTCTGGATAAGCAGCAACCGCCCAATCCATGACTCCAGTGCAGGTATTACTCATAATCAGCCTCCACCATCATACGAATGATTACTCGGTCAGTTTCCTTCATGCCAACTCGGCCAAGACGACTGATATTGTCAATGGTATTTTCTACTCCTTTAGCAACTAGCCCTTCACCGTTATAAAATTGCTGTCCCTGTTGGTACATTTCAAAACCTAAAATGCCCGCCTCTACTGCCGTTGCAATTTTTGCCGCACAGGAAGCTTTTGCTCCATCGCATACCATTCCAGACGCAATAGCCAACGCATTAACGATTGTGTGCACTATACAATCATAGGTACCTCCATGCAGATAGGCAATTCCCGCTCCCGCTCCCGCCCCTGCGCTGACAGCACCGCAGTATGCCGACAAGCGGCCAATCCCAGCCTTTTCATGCAATGTAACTAAATTAGCTAACAGGAGAGCACGATAAAGCTTCTCCTTACCCACACCCAAGTTCTCCGCATATTCAATAACAGGCAGTGAAACAGCAAGCCCTTGGTTCCCACTGCCCGAATTGATTACAACGGGCAGCTCGCATCCATTCATTCTGGCATCTGAGCCAGCAGCCGCCCTGGCTTTTGCCCGAGTTCGTACATCATTTCCATGAGCTTTCAGCAATACTTTTCCAATATTGGCACCATAGTTTCTCTGCAATCCCTCTTGGGAGATATTGGTATTCATTTGAATTTGCCGTTCCAACACTTCCTGTACATCGTTTAGATCACAAATCTCTACAAATTTATATATATCTTTGATGTTTAATACTGTTAGATTAGATTCATGTGCTTCTTCAGAAACAATAGGTGCAGAAAACAGAACTGTTCCGTTTTTCTCTTTCAGCACAATGTTTGTGTGAGTCTGTGCAATACGAACTTTTGCCCATTCCTTTTTATAAAAGGCAGTTACAATAATATCCAGTACCAGATTGGAAGCAGCTGGTGAAACGGTAATCTTAGTGTTGTCAAGATATCCCGTTTTTTTCAAAATGTTTTCCTCGCCAATATTAGAGATAACCTCCAACCCTGCGTTTTCGTCGCCTGCTAGTGCACCAATAGCCGCAGCTGTTTCGATTCCTTTCAGGCCTCCAGTATTGGGGACCACTACACTTTTCACATTTTTTATAATATTGCCGCTGGCCTCTACATGAATTCTATCCGGTACATGCCCCAATACCGAGCGTGCAACGGCTGAACAGTACGCAATGGCAATTGGCTCCGTGCATCCTAGAGAAGGAACCAATTCACGGGTTAGTATCTCTACATATTCTTGATAAATTGCATCTTGCCTATCCACATCAACCCCTCCTTCAATTTGATTCTTTCGATATCATACATAAGAAAATAAGAGCATCCGTGCAGAGGAATCAGAAAAAACTTATCTCCGCACGGATGCTCGTCATGGTCTCCCGATTCTAATCATCTTCACGCTGGTTGTATGTTAATTGCATTGGGGGGCGAGTCCTAGCTCTTGGAATAGCGGTTGGTAAAAGAAACAGTCCATAGCTTCTTTCAGCCCATTTTTTCCATAAATATCCCACATAGGCTCCTTAGAAGAATCTGCTTCCAGCGGGTAATTTCTGGAAAAGAAATCAATTGTGAGCGGTTGGCCTTGCTCTTTTGCAGACTGTTTCAACCGTTCCGCTGCATCTTTTTCCATATTTTGTAAGCCCTCACGTATGGCATCCATAGCCTGCTCTCCCAGTTGTGCAAGTGCTGTAGTGGCAATATGAGAATAGAGTTTAATGAATAGCGTACCAAATCCGGCCTTTCCATATGCCTGCTTCAGTTCACTCGTAGGTCCGGTATAACAGGGATCATACTCCTCAAAGCAAACAGGCTTTAAGTCTTCCGGGAGATTCTCTGGGCGCAGAATGACATTGAATGCACAATACTCATCTTCGGGTTGAGTCTGTGTTTTGGCGAGGTTTACCTTTGAATAGCCATATGCATAATGACTATAACTAGCATTATGAAACTCTTCACAATAAATCCTTCCAAGTTCAAGTACGCCATATCGCTTCCAAATATCAGCCATAGGGCAAAACAGCGTATGAGATACCCTCTCCTGTGCATTCAGAGTCTGCAGTTCCCGACGAAAGCGGGGATCAGGCGGCAAATCGGGTCCTACTGCAAACAAACTGTGCATATTGATTTTCACGTTGGCTTTCAGATGCCTTTCCCGCAAGCTTTCTGCCCGATCGCGACCAAATTTTCGCGTTCCTTCTCTCAGTGCTCGCTCTCCCTCCACGCCAAACTGTGCCAACAGCGGACCAGCTAAAAAAGAGTACAGCAATGTGTAACTATCGGCTAAGTTCATGATTTCCATTTCTTCTCGCGTATACATAGACCTGCCCTCATTTCTACAGCGCAAAAGTCGCTTGGATTTGTTCTACTACATTAATCCAAAAAATTTCCTTTTCTGCGTCTTCTAAAAAAGAAGTTGCACTGGTAAAAGTTTTTTGGTTGTAGGGCATTGGAAGAAACGCATTCATAAATACCGTGTCAAGCGCCCACCCCGCACGGTTCGCCTGGTCTGGAACGGCACATATTATGTCTTTTGCAAATGCCCTAAGTCCGCGGGCTAAAGCGGCAACCCCATCCACTCCCTGATTCTTTACATTTTGATAAAAGGCATCATAAAGATGAAGGAGGTTGCGTCCGGTGCTCCACGCCGGCGATGCCTCTGTCCCATTTTCGAATGCTTCCTGTTGCTGGGGCGTCATGTTAGCTGTTCGGTAATAAAATGCCAGCACACAACGATTATCTCTAGGACAAGTCAAAGAATTGGATACATTGGCCTGTCCTTTCCCTGATGTGTAGCCCTGAATAAGCGCATGGGCATATTCTTCGCAATACAATGACCCGGCAAACGTCTCATCCAGCGCTGACCACTGTTTTGCCAGGGGACAACTGTATACCTCTTGTAACTGTGCTTGTTTTGTATCTCGGAGAGTCACCCGGTAAAATCTAGGGTCCGCTCCGCAGCAGGGCTCTTCAGCAAACAGGTTTTTCAGGTTAATAGATATGCCAGCCTCTACCTGATGCCGCCGGATCCGCTCTCCCTTTTCCTGAGCATACTGCACAACAGACTGCCGCACAAGACGTTCTCCCTTTACCCCTCCCCAATGTATCAGTGACGAGGACAGGTAGGCATACAACTTTCCAAAGCAGTTAAACTGAAATTGTGCTTTGATTTCCTCTTGCGTATTCATGTTCAAACTCCTTTTGTGTCCACAATTACTCACTCTTGATAACATCTATACAAATCGGTTTTCCGCTAAATCCAGCATTATTTTCCCCTATCTTTTTTCTTCTCGTCAAAAAAGATCCAAATCATCCAAACCATAAAGAAAATAAGCGCAAAAATGTGCAAATAAATCAAAATTTCCATACAATTTTCTCCTTTCCACTCTTACCCATCACAGGCTCTTCACTGTCGCCTTAGGATCAAGAAGAGTAATCAGGGAAAACACTATAAAGTTAGCCAGTGTCCCAACCGCGGCTCCCGGCAAACCCAAGAAGGTAATCCCTGTTACCTCAAATACCACCGCTGTCACAGAACCAACGACCATAGCACAATTTGCGGCCAAGGCAGACTTTTTACAGTTATTAAAGAACAAGGCATACAGCATGGGAATGAAACATCCACCAACATAGGCCGCAGAAGCCAAGTTCCAGATACTCATAATACTCTGCATCCAAATGGCAACAACCAAACCGCCTAATCCCAATACCAGTGTGGTGCGCTTGGTAATCTTCAGCATTTTCTGATCATCGCACTCCGGGTTAATCACATTTTTATAAATATCGTTGGAATAATTGGTTGCAGCAACCAACAAATAGGAGTCTGATGTAGACAGAATGGCGGCCAATAATGCCGCAAAAACCAGTCCCCGTAGGACAGGGGGCAGTTCATACAGAAGCAGGCTGGAAAATGCTGCATCCGGCTTAATGTTAGGAATCAAAATATAGGCGCAGGTACCCAGCAGTAGGATTACCATATAAAAGGTATGCAAAGGAATCAGGGAAAGCAAAGTGCCTTTTTTGGCCGTTTTTGCGTCCTTACAGGCAAAAAATCTCTGATATCGGTTTCCATCAATTAGCGTGGTTAAAGATGTCGTAAAAATCAAACGTATAATGGCGGTGATATCATTGGGAACAGTTAGGTGACTTTGGGGAACAGCAGCGACAATCCCTTCCCAGCCCCCTACATTCTCAAAGCAGAGCCATGCAGCAAACGCAACGCCGAATCCCATAATAATGAATTGGACATAATCCGTTACCGCTACGCCCCAAAAGCCACTAAAATAAGTAAAGAGGAGAATGACGACTGTGCTGATGATAGCTCCGTAAACAAAAGGAATTCCAGTGACAACATTGATTACAGTACCAAAGGTCACAGTCTGCATGGCAGGACCAGTTCCCATCAGATACAGGAAACTGCACAATCCACCATATGCCTGTGCCGGTTTTCCGTACATCCGACCTAATACATCTGGCGCAGTAAATCCACCAAAGTTGCGAAGCTTCGTTGCCAAAAATAATCCTGTCACAATTGTGGCAATGTAAATCGCAATCATGGAGGGAAGGATAGTCAAACCTGACTCATATACATTTCCCACCCAACCATTAAGCACACCTCCGCCAATAGCAGTTGCCAAATAGGTTCCCATAAAGATGGAAATACCTAGCTTGCGGTCTGCTACCATGTAGTCTGCAGATGACTTAGTTTTCTCTTTACATTTAAGGCCCACTAATACGACGCTAACCAAATAAACCAGGATTACAATATAATCAATTCCACTCATCTGTTCCTCTCACTCCTTCTTGTAATAATCGCCTTGAATCTAAAGGTGCGGCCACATCCTTTTATGTGAATATTATATAATCTCTCCGCCTTTTACAGGTAGTATGAAAAAGCGACAACTGTTTAATAAAAAAGGAGAAGCTCAAGGCAGCTTCTCCTTTTTTAAACTAAGGAATATAATTTATGTCTCAGACCCGGGAAAGTATTCCTTCAAACCACGAACAAATTCTTTAGCGATGTCTGACAAAATATAGTCCTGGTGCTTCATCCAGCCAATTTCTGAGCGAATATTACAGTTTTCTAAACGGAGCGTTCTACGATTAGTGGCTGTTTCTGGTGAGGATTGATAAATATTATCACTATAAATAGAGTTTAAATAGTAGCCATGTGTTGTATTCAGGTGTTCAAAAATAGCTGATCGGGATGTTGTAGCAATCCGCTGCCGCGCACGTGGAATTCCCAATTTTCGGAAGATATCAGAGTATGGTCCGGATGCCTGTCCTGAATAAAGAATAACAGGATACCCTGCTAAAGCATCAGGAGAAACACTGCTTTGTTCTTGATGAAACAAAGGATTCGAACGCCCCACAGTAATACCAACTTCTAAGCTGGCCAGAGAATAGAATTGTATCTTTTGGGCTTTAAACTTCTGTTCTTCAGCAGGCAAATAGCAGCTCCAAGTACGATATACTCCTATCTCCGCAATCCTATCTGCCACCAAAGTAGGAACATCAGGTTCATACTCTTCATACTGCTGGATACATACACATTCATTTTTATACTTTTCCAGCAGCTTCCCACATAGAGCAGACACAAAAGGGAAACCCATACTTGCTACAGAAAAGCAAACTTCATTACGCTTGTTTTCTTCAAAAAACATATCCAATTGATCTAACTGAATTTGCAGGGGTTTTAGATATGCTACAACGCGATGTCCAAAGGGTGTTAACTTAACACCTTTAGGCGTTCTAATAAATATTTCATTTCCTAATTCCCTCTCCAAATTTTGAATTGCATTTGACAAAGCTGAGTGTGGGATAAACAAATTTTGTGCTGCTTTATTAATTGAAGATGTTTTTGCAATCTCTAATATATATTTCAGTTGTGCAATAGTCATTTTCTCCGCACTCCTCACATGAACATTCGTTAATATATACTTCACTTTTCTACAGCACATAAAGTTTAAATTAAATTTACATGATTATAGGCAGCTTGTCCATACTAAATAGTAGATTCATCTTCAGGTGGATGTAATGTTCAACATAGGAAGGTCTGTAAGGAATTGATAGGGATTTTATGGAACTGTTCCTGCTTGGATACATCTCTCTGAAGCGATTTGTAATGCGAAGAACGATTTAATTTCAGAATTCCGCATAGTTCCGCAATTGGATATTTCTTTTCGTGATGGATCACCTGAATAACAAGATATTCTCTTTCCTGCCAGACTCGGCTCAACCTCTTTTCCTCCCCTTTCCAGCTCCTTCTTTTCCCGCTCTGCGATTTCTTGATAGCTCTTTCCTTCCGCCAGACAAGCTCTAACAATTTCGACCCATTCGTCCAACATTGTATCCCGTTTGGCCATTTGAATCCCTCCGGCTTTTAAGAGGTCTTTGAATTTTCTATGGTCATTATAGCATTTGATCTATCCGCAGGGAACAGAGGGGCTTACAATTTTGTATTTCAAGCATAGATTCGTATAACTAATGTCCCCGTTCAGATATTCCTTTACTGCCTGTAGTTTTACCTGTACTGGATATTTTTTGTTCTTTTACATAGGATATAGCCCCTCTCCCCTGTACATCTCATACAGTCGCATTCAATTAATTTGAGAGACAATACACTTTCGATACACAGTAGCTATTGCTTTCTCCTCGCATAATATTTTCAACTACTCAAATTTTCTTTTCTACTGGCAGTTTCCCCTTATGCGGCCCCCTTTCGCTCTACTTTTTTACTTGTCTACTTTATTGGGCGTATATCACCGTGAGATTTATTTTTAATGTACCAGGGCCCCGCCGTATGGTGGGGCCCTGACTGTTCGACCCTGTTTCTGCTACGGCACCATTGTGCGAGGTTAGGTGGATGCGTACCTCTCACAGAAGGAAACGCCCTCACCGCTGGAGTGGTTTGGCACAGCGGTGTGTGGGGAGGTTTTTCTCCTTTTTGGGAGTGGGCAATAACTTGTGAATTTTTAGCCGGATGTTGGGGGCCTCTACTTCAATCCGGGCGCATATCCGTAACTCCCACCTGTACGTTTGGATTGATTGATGGATTGAACGCAGAGAGAGGGTTTCGTTTTGGAGCTCTCGCCGCTTTTGGCGGTAGAGTCCTTTCCGCTGGCCGGAAGGTCTCTCTCTATTTCCCCCTGTATCGCCCCGGTCAGTGTGTGCAACCCCTCCCAGATGCCCACTTTGTACTTCATCAGCAGCTTGGCCTGCACCACGTAGCGGTCAAATTTAATAACCTCCGCCATATTATACCGCCGTTTCTTGGGTGGGGCCGTATGCTTTCGCAGTTTACCCAGCAGATACAGGCAACGGAACTGCTGGCGCAGATTGAAAGTAGGCTCGCCACTATAGCGTGGCTGGGGCGGGCCTTTGGTGTCCACCTCATTCTTTCCAT
>OGHO01003219.1_pt1 | contig 11121 bp, 14 predicted proteins | sample 1571421 | NCBI WGS metagenome assembly OGHO01 (sample SAMEA2581937, study PRJEB24529) | metagenome | biome: Human gut stool | place: China | collected 2011
AGGTGGCGGCTCCTGCCGATCCATTCGCCGGTACGGTCGAGCTGCCCGCCCACGGCGGAATCCACGTCAAAGGCGGCGCGCATGGTTTCCAGCAGCTCCTGCAGCCCGCACAGCGGATCGGTGACCGCCGCGACCGTCGCCATGAACCGGGGACGGTTGCGGTGCTCCGAGGTCACAAGGCCGAGATAGCCGCTCATGACCGCACCACCAGCTTGACGCGATCCACCGAGCAGGACGCCACGGCGTTGAAGGCGACGGCCACGTTTGCGGCGGACTGCGCGCCCTGCGACGTCCCGAGCGTGATGGACTCGATGTCGTAGGAGGCGGCGTTGGCCGCGTTCGCGGGCGAGTACAGGCGCGAAAGCGACACGTCGTCCCCGATGTTCAGGCCGTTGATGTGTTCCGCCACGTTCTTCCTGATGCTTTCCCCGGTGGTGGAAAGGTAGCCGGGGAAGGGCCTGATGGTGACGGTGGCGTACACGGGCGTCTCCACCGGGCGGAAGAACTTGATGACGTTGGGGACGCCGAACTTGTCGCGCACGAGCGCCTCGGTCGTGCCGTACGTCCCGGCCCCCGGCCCCTTCTTCGCGGCGATGGCCTCCGCGATGGCCGCCGTATCCCCGCCTTCGACGACCATGCAGATGCTGTGGCCGGGGATGCCGTCGGCGTCGGGCACGCCTCCGTCGTTCTCATAGCCCCGGCTGCGGGTGACGCCGGGGATGGACGCCACGGCCCCCAGCGTGCCCTCGAACACGGTCAGGGACGGGAGCGCGGTGGAGATGGCCTGGCGCCGCCTGAGCTCCGCGTCCGTCTCCACGGCGGCACCGGGCAGGGCCGCGGCGGGGTTGCCCACGGACTGCCAGCCCCGGGCGGGCGTGAGGATCTTGACGATGTCCCCGGCGGCGGCCCGGATGTCCCCGCTCTCCTCCGCCGTGGCGGTCACGGTGATCTCGCCGCTTTGCGGGATGGCCACCTCGTCGGGGAGCAGCCAGCGTTTCCCGGCGGCGTCCCCGGCCATGCCGCCCCGGATGACCGTCCCGGCCTGCCCCACAAGGCGCAGGTCGACGGTGCTGCGGCCCGAGGGCTTGCGCCGGAGGCCGTTGATCTTGACCATGCGGGACAGCCCGGTCCCCTGCGCCGTGGCGGGGGAATAGGCGTTGTAGACGCTCCCGGCGAGGGTATAGGCGTCGTGCAGGGCGAGGGCGAAGACGGCGCAGAGCTGCCCGTCCTGGCTGTCGGGCTCAAGATAGAGGTCGTCGCCGTAAATGCCCCGGAAACGGGCTTTGACGTCCTCAAGGACCGTGGGATAGTCGGGCAGGTGCAGCCCGTTTTCGTCGATGGTGGCGAGCGCCATTAGAAAACCTCCTGTATCGTCGTTTCCCCGTAGACCGTGCCGATGACGGCCCGCACGGAGAGTTTGCGGGTTTCGCCGTCGAAGGAGGAGGCATACGAAACGATGCCGGTCACGCCTTCCGTATCCAGTATCCGCTCGCGGAAGACGGGGTCATACGTGTCCTGCGTGTGCTTGCCGAGCACGCCGGGGACGTAGGGCGTCCCTTCCTTGAGGTCGACGAACCATTCCCCCGCGAACAGCCTCAGCCGGGTCAGGACGGCCTGCCCCACGGCTTCCGGGGTGTCGGCGTGCATGTCCGCGCCGCCGCGCCCGAAGGCGTAGTCGCCGTTTTCCGTCAGTTTGCGGTATTTCATTGCGGGCCTCCCGTGGTCCCCCCGCTGTCGCCGGGGTGCGTATGGCTGTTGAGGCTGATGTTCGATGCGGTCACGTCGCCCGTGGCGTTGAGCGATCCGGCGAGCGTGGCCGTGGTCGCGCCGCCGCCCTGCGACTGCATGGAGAGCAGCCCCTTGATGACGATCCGCGGGGCGTCCAGCGTGATGGAGCCGCCGCTTCTGACGGTGACGGACGAGGGCCCCACCGCCGTAACCGCCCCGCCGGGCGTGATCTCGACGTAGGCGCTCCCGTCGTCGGCGCGAAGCTGCGTGTTCCCCGTGTGCACGGCGGGGGACAGCCTGTGCGGCTGGCTGCGCACGCCGACAAGGGCGAAGCCGTCCGAGAGGTCGTGCATCCGGGGCTCCATCGGCTCGCCGACGCCGCCGGACTGCCACCACGCGTCGATGCAGCGGGAGGCGAACACCACAAGGCACTCGTCACCCGCCGCCACCGGGAAGGTGAGGGCAAAGCCGCCCCCGCCCGGGAACACCACCGGCACGTCCGGCAGGATGGGCAGATCCACGGAAGCGGCCTTTCCCGCCTCGTCGGAGATCCGCCCGGCAACGGCGGGCTGTACGGAAACCGTCATCGCCGCCGGATCAAAGGACTGGACGATGCCGGGCAGCGCCGTCCACATTTCCGCCTGCCTGCCGTCGAGGGCCGCGCGCAGGGCTTCGACGGGCTCGGCCCATCTTTCTCGTCTGTCCATCACCGTGCCTCGTCCAAAGGAAGCTGAGAGGTATCGTCAATGCCGACGCACGACAGGGTGGCGTACCAGTCCGTGCCCCGCGTGTCGCCGGAGAAGGTTATCGAAAGGATGCGGTAGAGGCCGTCGTGGACGTCCCTCGGCTCCCGCCCCGTCCCGGCCTTGAGCCCGGCCCCGCCCGCGTTGTCGAGCCGGACGCGCCCGCCGATGCGCAGGCGGGGGTTGAGCAGGCACTTGATCTCGATGCCCTTGTCGTTGGCCTTGGGCGTGCCGATGAGCCCGGTTCCGGCGGAAAGCACCACGGCCTCGCCGGGGAGGTAGCCGCTGGCGGGCACCATCTGCATCTTGCCCTTCTGGAAGCTCCACGCCGTGCCGGTGCGCCTCGCGGTATCGCGCATGTAGGCGCGGGCCATGCCGTACATGACCTTGCCCCGGGGGAGCTTCTGGCCGGGAAGGAGAGGGATGTAGCCGGGTTCGATCCCCTTGGCGGAAAAGGCCTTCATGCAGGCGCGGACGTGGTCGTCGGGGGTGGAGCCCGCCGCCAGCGAGGTATTGACCAGCGCGTAGTTGTAGGCCCTGTCGCCGTCCCCGGCGCTGATCTCGAGGCAGGTGTCCAACCCTTCGCCCTCGCCGCCGTTCTTCCCGGCTCCGGGGCCGCCCTCCTGCCCGAGCGCCACCTTGGTGATGTTCCCGTCGAAGATGACGGAACAGTTGCCCTGATACCCGGCCTGAAGGATGACGCGGGTAAATTCCTTGCGGATCCGCCCGGCTGTGGCCTCGGAGAGGTTGTAGACCTTGATCGAGGCGCTGTTGGGGGTTTCCTGCTCGCTCACCTTGACGGTGAAGGCAACGCGCAGTTCCCCAAGCTCCAGCGCGCCGCCCTCCTTGGGCCCGACGAGCAGCGAGCACCGGCGCAGCCACTGGCGGCCCTCATCGCGGCGTTCCCCGCTACGGCTTGTTGCCTCAGCCATGATCAGCCACCTCGAACAGCAGGTCCACGCCCCGCCCGAGCGTATCCGGGGAGGTCGGCTCGTCCCCCGAGAGCAGGAGCGCGCCCCCGAGCCCCAGATACGCATACGGCTCAAGCAGGTCGCACCCCGCCACCAGCGGGATGCCGGAAACGAGGGGGACGCCCTCGGCGTCGGCCATGTCGAGCAGCCAGCCGCCTTCGGGCGCGTCCATCCAGCGGACGGCAAGCAGCAGCTCGCGGCCCGCCAGAACGATGCTGAACCGCTGCGGCTCAGGGGTCAGGGGAATGACATAACGCATTGTCGCACTCACTTTGGTTGTATCTTCAAGGCGATGCAGTACGTCACCTCACGGGGACGGCCTGCTTCTGGCCCTTGTTCGCCGTCCCGCCGGTCTTGGCGGGGTTCCGGTGCCTGCCGGGTTCGGCCGGGACCGCCATCACCTGCGTCCTCACGATGATCACCTCGCGGCACTCCGCCGTCACCATGAGCGCGTGCTCGGAGTCCGGGGTGGTGGTCACCGTCAGCTTCTCCAGCAGCATGTTGCCGTACTTGCGCTTGCCCGTAACGATGTCGAAGGGCTCACGGGCGTTTTGCAGCGCCAGCAGCGCGTTGTAGAGGGTGGCGTTGTACGGGGCCCAGACCGGCAGGCCGTAGGTGCTCTCCGACGACGCGCCCCTGATGACCACCTTGCACGGATTGCGGTAGGCGTGATCGCTGATGTTCGCGCCCTGCTCCACGGGATGCTTGGCGATGGTCAGGGTATCCTCGTGCTCCTCGGAAACGACCACGTCGAAGGAGAGCCCGCCGAGGCTGCGCAGCGGGCGCAGGAAAACGCGTTCCAGCGGTTGGGTCAGCCAGTTCATCGGGCGGCCCCCTGTGCGTAGCGGATCAGATCCGCGTTGATGTTGTCCTGTTCCACGGCGACGCGGCGGGCCACCTCATCCGGCGAGCTTGCGCCGCTGACGTTGATTTCCGTCCTGGATTCCAGCGAAACCGCGCCGCCGGCGGAGGCCATCGCCGCCGACTGCCACGGGGCGGCCATCAGGTAGGCTTCCGTGGAGGGGGAGAAGAACGGCTGCGTCCCGAAGCCGGGCCCGAAAAGGCCCGGGCGGGAGGAGCCGCCCCCCGGCGCCCTTCCCTGTCCGGAGCTTCCCGGAGCGCCCGGGAAGAATGGACCGCCGGGGCCGTCCGCCCCAAAACTGCCCGCCCCGGAGCCTCCCGTACCCAAGCCTCCCGCAGGAGCGCCCGCGAAAGCGCCATCCGAAGGCGTGCCGCCCACAGAGCCCGCTCCCCAAGCGCCGCCGGAGGAAACGCCCGCAGCGGAACCCGCCCCCCAAGCATTCCCGGAGGAACCGTTCCCGGAGGAAAGGCCGCCGTATCCGGAACCGCCGTTCCCGGCGGGGGCACCCTGCCCGCCGTGGGCGTACGGAGCGCGGAATCCGGGCATACCGTCCTCCGCGCCCGCATCGGGGAGCCGCTTCCAGCCGAGCTTTTCCAGCGCCCAGTCGGGAAGCATGTCGACGAGCCCGTAGAGCTTTTCCCGCACCCAGCCGAGGGCCTTGCCGAACGCCCCGGCAACCGCCGAAGCCGAGCTTGCCGCCCACGCGCCGAAGTCCGGGAAGGACGCCGTGACCTGTCCCCACACGAAGGCGAACACGCCGAGCACGGCTTCCCCGAGCGCCGCGAAAATGGCGAAAGCCGTTTCCCGGAAGCCCGAGAACAGCCCGAGCGCCGCATCCAGCGCGCCGGAAAGATCCCCCGAGAACACGGAGGCCACGAGATCGCGGATGCTCTGGAACTCGCTGGCGAGCCCCTGCCCCACTGCCTCAGCCGCCGCGCCGAGGCTCGGGAACCGGTCGGATACGAACGCCACTGCGCCGGACAGCGCCGAAGAAAGCCGATCAGCGGCTTCCGAAGCCGCGGGCCCCACCATATCCAGCGCACCGGAGAAGGCCGAGGACGCCGCGCCAGCGACGTCCCCGAAGGCTGCGCCCAGCGTGTCCGCGACGCCTCCGAAAGCCGAAACCGCCGCTTCCGCTAAACCGGAAACCGCCGGGGCCACGGCTTCCGCAACGCCAGACGCCCACGCGCCGAAGTCCGGGAACGCCTCCATGACCCTGCCCCACAGTGAGGACAGGCCGCCGAGGATGCCTTCCCCGAGCGCCGGGAAGACGCCGAGGGCCGTTTCCCCGAAGTTCCGGAACAGCCCGATCCCCGCATCCAGCGCGCCGGAAAGATCCCCGGAGAAGATCGCGGCGGCGAGCCCGCCGAGGAGCCGGAAGCCGTCCATGATCCCCTGCAAGGCAATCCCGATCGCCGCGCCCATGCCCGAGAACAGGCCGGACACCACGTCCGCCGCGCCGCCGAACGCCGAGGCAAGCAGATCCGCCGCGCCGGAAACAGCCGCGCCGGCGAAGCCCATTGCGGAGGAGACGGCCGGCCCGACAGCCCCGGCAATGGCGGACCCCGCCCCTGTTACGAAGTTTACTGCGTTATCGAAGGCCGACGCCACCGCATCCACGGCGGCCCGCACGCCGGACGCCACGGCGTCCCAGACGCCGAGGAGGAACGCCTTGACCGCGCCCCAGTTGTCCATGACGACCACCGCGAGCGTCACGGCGGCTCCGATGGCGAGGAGGTAGGGGTTGGCGGAAAAGGCCGCCGTCAGCAGCGCCCACGCTTCCTTGAGGTTGGCGAACCCGATGATCGCCGCGCCCACGGCCCCGCGCAGGGCCATGAAGGCCGCGATCCCCTTGCCGATCCCGGCGACGAGATCCGCGTCCAGCGTCCCGAGCAGGCCCGCGAGCTGCCCGCCCCACGAGACGAGCAGGCCGAGCGCCGCGCCGATGGCCGGGGCGGCGGCGGAGGCAAGCGCGACCACAAGCTCCAGCACGCGCCGGATGTCGTCGAAATGCGCCACGAACGCATCGCCGAGCGCCTCGATGCCGCTCCGGGCCGTGCCCACCAGCGAAAGCGCCACCGTCTTCGCCAGCAGGTCGCACAGGCCCGCCAGCCGCGCCATGCCGTCAAGGAAGCCCTTGCCGTCCTCGGCGGCTTGCGCGGCGTCCGTCCCCGCCGTGGCGTAGAGCGACCGGAACATGTCGCGCAGCCCGGAAACGTCCCGCGTGAGCATGGGGATGAGGGAAGGATCGATGCCCAGACCCCGCGCATATGCCTCGCGCTGGGCATCGCCCATCTCCCGCATCGCCCCGCCCGCGCGCTCCAGTTCCGAGGCCGCGTCGGACAAACCCGGATTGTTGGCGAGCATGGCCTTGAGGGAGGCCCCGAGCGCGTCCGCCGAAGCGCCCGTCTGTTCCGCGATGAACCGCCATTCCGCGAACCGCTCCACGGAAACGCCGAGCGCGTCCGCCTGCGCGGCGACCTCGGCCTCCCCCTTGGCGACCCCGACGAACGCGGCGGACGCGTCGGCAAAGGCCCGCCGGAGAGCGGAGCCGAACGCCGCGGCCTTCTCCAAGGAGGACTTGAGCGAGATCCCGTCGACCTCAAACCCCAGTCTGGTGAGTATCTGCTCTCCGGCTACAGCCATCACGCACGTTCCTTTTCTTTCGCCGCCATAAAGCGGCGTTCGTTCTCTTCCTGCACGGTCAGGGCGTCGTTCATGAGCGCCACGTCCTCAAGCGAAAGCGTGCCGTCCTTGAGGCCCTCATACCGGCACAGCCCCCGCAGGACCGGCCTCATCAGCCAGTCCTGCCCATCGGGGAGCGTTACCCATCGGATTCCGCAGCCTTCCCCGCACGGTTCAAAACCGAGGGGAGGTCTGCGAAAAAACCGGACAGGTTGTCTTTCAGGACATGCGCCGCGATGCCGAGCAGCATGGTCAGATCCAGCGGGAACATGATCACGCCGTTCACGCGCAGCCTGGCGAAACCGCCCGTATCCTGCCGGATCTGCGTCACGTCGAGGCAGGCGTTCAGGATGTAGTCCACATCGGCGTCGGGCAGCTCGCCCACGGTGCGGGCCAGCGGGCCGAGGAAGGCTTCGGGGTCGCCCGCGCTTCCGGCGAGGGCCACGAGCCGCTCGGTCACCGGGGCCAGACGCCGCACCACATGGAGCTGCTGGAAGGCGTTCAGCCTGCCGGAATCGAAGGTCTTGTCCTTGATGGTGAACTGCATGGCTACATCCCCAGCAGGAAGGAAATGGACCCGGCGTTGAACGTCCACTCCACAGCCCCGGCATCGGTGCCGTAGGTGATGGCGGGCTGCTTGGCAAAGGCGCAGTTCTGGCAGGTGATCACGTCGCCGCGCGCAACGTCGCGGATGACGATGGTGTTCATGCCGTGCTGGGCGCCGGTGGTGGTCTGGAGGTTGTACATGATCTGGAGCGCCGCGTTGACGCTGGAGGTCTTGAGCAGCTTGACCGACACGGTGCCGGATTTGTCGCCGAGCAGGCTGTGCATCACGGAGCCGTCGGCCCCGACGGTCATCTTGCTCCGCTCGCCGGCGGGCGTGACGGTGATGCCGCCCTGTTCGACCCCGGCCTCGTCTCCGGCGAGGGAGACGTTGCCGCCCGGCCCATAGATGGAAGCCTGCACATCGAGAAAGCTATACGAATGTCCCATGGTTTTCCGTCCTCAATCAGCGGTTGACGTCGATCTGCACGTCGACGAAATGGATGGCCCCGGCAAGCTTGGCGGCGATCTGGATGGGCGGGCACTTGCGCTGCTCGCGCTCGGACTGCGCCTGTTCGGCCACGGGGGTCGTGTATACGTAGTAGCCCTTGTCGAGATAATCGCCGCGTTCCAGCAGGCCGAAACCGTCGGCGTTCCACGTGCCCGGAGCCACAAGGCCGTTGTTCACGGCTTCGCCGAGCACGGCCTCGATGCAGGTGATGATCTGGTTGGCGCCCGCGTCGGTCTGGGGGATCTTGGCCTTGGACTGGTAGAGCAGGTTCCAGGTTTCGGACTGGATGGCGTTCTGAAGCCAGTCGAGGCCGTGGATCTCGTCGAAGTAGGCCGGGCCGGACATCACGCCTTCCTGGAAGATGGCGGTATCGTTGTCGTAGGCGGCGAACACGTTGCAGCGCTTGGCTTCGAGGGCCTGCGCCTGCGTTTCGGTGAGGCCCTCGGCGACGACGCCGGGAAGCTGCTTGAACTTCAGGGTGATGGTGCTGCGGTTGGCCGAGAAGTTCACGGTGAAGGCGCGGCCGAGCGCGGAGACGATGGCGTAGGGGTTGCGGCTGTAGGCCACGATGGTGCGCTTGCGGGCCAGCTCCTTGAGCTTGCTGGCGGCGTCCTCGGCGTATCCGGCGTCCAGCGCGCGGCTGTCGGTGACGGTGACGCCGTAGATGCGGGCCTTGGCGGAGGCTTCGACAAAGGCGGCCACGTCAAGGTGATCCTCGACGGCCAGGCCCTCGTCGGCAAAGACGCAGCCGTACCAGTCGCCGGACTTGTCGGCCAGCGCGGCCACGGCTTCCTTGGCGGTTTCGCCGTCGGTGCCCGCGACCGGGGGCAGGCCGGTGGAGGCGGTCATGCGCAGCATGGCGGAAATGTCGGTCCCGGCGGGCTCGGACAGCGGGGCCAGATAGCCGATCCCGGCGGAAGCGCCCAGCGTGCTGGTCTTCATGGCGAAGCGCTGCCCGTCCCACGCGCAGGAAGCCCCGGCGGAGGCGAGGGCGGCGCTGACGACGGCGGCGACGCCGTTCATGTTGGTCGCGCCGGAGAAGTCGAGGCCGGTGATGTCCTTGGAGACGCCGCCCACGGAAACGGCGAAGCTGCCGTCCTTGACGGAAGCCCACGCGGAAGCGTCGGCCTCGCCGTCGGAGAGGATGCCGCCCTTGAGGATGGCTGGGGTGGGGGTTTTGCCCCAGCGTCCCACGCAGAGCTGCGCGGGGCGGGGGGACTGGGAGAAATAGAGTTCGGCGGCCCGGTATTCCGGGGCGTCCATGCCGAAGTCGGCGGCCACGCCGTCGATGCCGGTATAGGCGCGGAGGCGTTCCTCCATGTCGATGACGCCGGAAGCGCCGATGATGAGCAGCGTGCCGAAATTGCGCCGGGCCGCCGCCATCGGCTGGAGATTGATGCCGACGCGGACGACGCGGTCCACGCTCAGAGCTCGTGCCATGATAAAACTCCTGTCAGTTGCCGCGGATGCCGCAATCGGGCTGTTCCGCATGGGTGATTGCCACAGTGCCTTCCGCCGCCTTGCCCTGCGGGGACGAGGGCCCCCGCCGGAAGGTCAGCGTCAGATCCGCCCGCCCGCTCCAGCGCAGATCGTCAGGTACGCCGGGTGCGGAGGAAGCCGGAGGCGTGATCACGTCCCCTGCCTGCACCAGCGCGATGTTGGCGTGCCAGAGCGGTTCGCGGTTCTGGGAAATGTGAAGCCCCGCCTTCAGTTTCAGGGCCATGTCCTCACAGGCGGGGCCGAAGAAGCTGGCCGGGACCGTCAGCGTCTCAAGGGTGAGCACGCGGCTCATGCCCTGCCCGTCCTCGGTTTCGTAATGCCGCACCTGCGATTTGGATTCGGAACGCTTCGTGATGCCGAACGAGCACCACGTGACCCCGGTTTCCGGATCGGCCTGAGGCACGGCGATCCGTTCGCGGACGAGATCCCGGGGAAGCCCGGTGATGCCCGCGATCACGTCCCCGATCAGCCGCTCGATGTCCGAACGGGCCAGACCGGGTTCGGGCTGAAGGAAGCCGCCTGTAGCGCTAGTGTTCATGAACGCTCCTTTTGTGATCCGGGGCCTCCGCATTCCGGAGCGCCCCTCCCCCGTGCGGCGAGGGGCCTGTCATCAGGGCTCGGCTTTATGCGCCGATCGACCTGCCCCTGTGCGGCGAGGGGCCTCCCCATCGGGAGGCTGTCCCCACAATGCGGCGCAACGCCCCAAAAGCGCACCCTGAACAAGTTCCGGCGGACGGAAAAAGCCGAAAACGCCGGGCCGCGGGAAACCGTTTGCGGCGGAAAACCGCCCCCGGCGAAGGGCATCGAAACAGGGGGCTGGGCAAGGGGAAAGGGATGAAGGCACGGATGAAAGCCGGAGCGCCTCCCCACGGCGGGAAAGGGGCAACCTGTCCGTAGAGGGCCAAATGAGAGGCCGGAACGCCTCCCTACGGGTGGGAAAGGGCGTGCGTAGGGAAGCTTATCGGATCGGGCTATGGGAACGCCCCGCGGACGGGAAAGGGGGTATCCATTCCATAGCTGTCCATGTTGATCGTAAGGACGCCCCAAGGGTGGGAAAGGGTCCCCCCGGACGGGAGGGTCCCGGAGCTGCGCCTCGGCCTCAAGCACTTGCAGGGCCCCTCCAGACGGGGATGAAGGTCTCATGCGGGCTGAGGAAGCTGGTATGTGTGTGCAGGCCCCTCCAGACGGGGATGAGGGGGTGCCGGATGCGGGACGCCGGAGATCAGCCGAAGACCTTCATGAGCAGCGCCCCGACGCTTCCGGCGACCGTGGCGATCGCCGCGAGCGCGGAAATCCCCCCCGCCCGCCTGTTCTCGGCCTGCTCAAGGGAGCTGATGCGGATATCCTGCATGGCCAGCCGCTTGCCGTGATCCTTGAGCTGGGTAATCACGATGTCGTCGAGGCGCTGGTTCGTGCCCGCGACCTCGGCCTTGAGCCCGGAAAGCTCGGCCTTCACTTCCCCGATCTCGCGGACAAGCCGGATGTTCTCTTCTTCGCTCACCGCGCCGCCTCCATACCCTTGAACCGCAGCCCCCACCATAAACAGCGTGTCAAGTCAGCCAATTTCCATCTCAGATC
>OGHO01003223.1_pt1 | contig 11108 bp, 13 predicted proteins | sample 1571421 | NCBI WGS metagenome assembly OGHO01 (sample SAMEA2581937, study PRJEB24529) | metagenome | biome: Human gut stool | place: China | collected 2011
GGTATGCGCCTCCTACTGCTGAACAAATGAAACAACTTCGTGAAAAATATGGACCATTAGCAGATTTTATCTGTTGGTAGTTTTTATACAAACACAATTTTATTAACTAATTTAAAAATTACGATTATGAAAAGTTTAAATGATAATGCTTTAATGCAGGAAATGAATGTGAATGAGATGCAAAAAGTAAATGGTGGATGGATAGCCTTAGCTCTCGCTGTGGCTGGTGCTGCAATTTATGTATACAATAATTGGGACGATTTTTGTGAAGGAGTTAATGAGGGATGGAACGGAACAAGAAATTAGTAATTAAAATATTATATTATGAAATATATTTATGAAGAATTATCTGAACAAGAATATAAATATTTTTGTGGCGGAGATGAAGCCATGAAAAGTTTAGGAAATAGTGTAGGTTCTATAGGAGGGCATATCTGTAATTTTCTAGAATATTTTGGTCAAATTGCACAAAACAGTCCAACAGCTTATGGATAAAAATAAATATATATGGAAACAGATTTACAAAAAGAAAACAAAAAATTGAAGCGAATTAATTTTATCCTAATTATTTATGTAGTTGTATCAATTGCTATTCAATTATATAATATATTAGTATGATAAAAATTGTTTTCTAATAAGAGTTAGCTAAAATCAGAGAAAACGATTTTTCTTTTTTTAGTTGACTCTTTTAGATAGAACAGATTTTTATTTGCGGCTTCTAGTTGTAAGCTATGGAATATCTCAATTACGACAATATGGAAAAAGGAATAATAGCATATCATTCATATCTGAACTTATATAATACAGAAGAAGTACTACCAGAAACCGTGTGTGAAGACTTAAATATGAATGATTTGTGTGAACAAGTAGATTATACTTCTTCTTGTATAGGAAGGCAATATCTTTATCATATTTTGTGCACGGATAAAGTTTCTGATGTTGCCCAGCATGAACAGTTTATAGAGAAACTGCAAACAGATCATCCGCTTCGAAATCAATTAGTGAATGCTCTTCAAAAATTGAATAAACCGGATGCTTATTCCATAGTAGACATTTTGGCGGAAAAGGAACATACTTATTCACGCGGTTATTTGTTGATGATTCAGATATGTAGGTGGCTGCCTGCCTTTTTCCTTATCTTGATGTTCCAGTTTTCTTCTTCACCTATTCCTTTTATACTCTTATTAGTATCTTATATATTTAATGGATATTTACATTTTAAACAAAAGAATATTCTATCATGTTACTATTTCTCTATACCCCAGCTATATAAACTACTGAAAACTGTAGATTATTTAAGTACTATTCCCTCTTTTTTGTCAATAAATGATAAAGTGGAAAGCACTACCCGTCACTTAAAAGCACTTTGTAGGAAATTAGGTTCATTCCGTTTTGGAATAGCTTTAGAGAGTGAATCGGCCATGATTGTTTATCTCCTGACTGAACTGATAAATATTTTCACGTTATATTCGACTATCAATATTGTAACATCATTCCAATCCATTCAAAAGAGAAAAGGAGAAATAGAACAAGCTTTCCGTTATGTCGGTTTCTTGGATATGCTTTGCTCTATATCGTTTTTACGTGAAAAACTTCCCTATTATTGTAAGCCTTCCAATGAAAAGGAAGGAGAGCGATTAAAAGCAGATGGCATTTATCATCCGCTGATAAAGAACTGTGTCTCGAATGATGTTTCTTTATCGGATAAGTCCATGCTCATAACAGGTTCCAATATGTCGGGAAAAACCAGTTTTATTCGTACTGTTGCCATTAATTTGTTGACCGCAAAGGCATTGAATACTTGTTTTGCAAAGGAATTTTGTATTGATATTAACAGGCGTCTTTATTCGGTTATCCATACAGAAGATGATTTAGTGGAAGGAAAAAGCTATTTTTTTAAAGAAGCGGAGAATGTGAAAGCAGCTCTTGAGAAAGGAAAAGAGGGAAACTATTTGTTGATTTTTGATGAGTTGTTTAAAGGAACTAATACGATGGAAAGGATAGCCATTAATTCTGCCGTATTTTCAGACTTGGCTAAAGCAGATAACTTGATTTTTGCTTCTACACATGATTTAGAATTAACGACATTGCTTAATGATCAGTATGAATTGTATCATTTCAGTGAGAAAGTAACAGATGATAAACTTTTGTTTGACTATAAACTGAAGAAGGGGGTAGCAAAAGAAGGAAATGCTATTAAAATATTAGAATTGTGCGGATATCCTTCTTTAATAGTTCAGACGGCGAAAGATGCGCTATGTGTGATTCCTTCAAAATCATTAATTGATATTCGTTTATGAAGAAAAAGATTCTAGGTATATTGGCATTATTTTTAATGATGGTTACAATCATATTTGTGATGATGGATTATTCCATAAATAGTGTCAAATCAAATTTTTATAAAAATGGTTTTATCACGCTTTCGGCTGATAGTGTAAATTATCTGTTTGATACAGGTGCAAATATAACCACATTATATTCTGATACAGTGCCGGAATCTTTTTCTTTTCTTACTTGTTCTGAAATTGTAGATATATTAGGTAATAAATATACAGGCAAAAAGTATTTCTCATTTTTTTCAGGGATAGGTCCGGTAGAAGGAAATTGGTTGGTTGTGCTTTTGATGTCGAAACAATATGGAATGAGCAATATGAATGGAATTATAGGAACAGACATTATTGACCGTTCTGATTGGTTGATCGATTTTAAGTCTTGTCACATTTCTAATGATTTTCCTTCTATAGCAGAAGAGCCGGATATGGTAATATATTATAGGAAACAAAAGGGATTGTACTATGCAGAAGTCAGTATAGGCGGAACTTGTTTCTCGGATTTGTTGATTGATACCGGATATGATAGAAGTGATTTCTTATTGAGAAAAGAGGAAATAGGGATGTTGCCTAATTGTTCCTTTATTCGGACTGATAGTTGTTTTGGATTTACTGACAGGGGGGATATCATTCATGTTTACGGTATGGAGGATTGTCATATAGGCAGTAACACTTTTAATAATGTGACATTTGTTGAATCTCATTTACGAAGATTGATAGGACTTCCTTTCTTTAAACGTTTTTCGTATATCCTTTTTGATACTCAGAACCAAAAAATAAACTGCTTCTTTTAGTGATTAATAAAATGAAAATTACTACTTATATAAATAGAATAGTTTGTGTTTAGGTGATTTTGGAATTCACATTTACATCAAGAATACACTGATAATTATTTGTGTTATAGTGTTATTATTTGATATGTATGTAGATTATCGCAAAAATATAAAGAAACAATAAGTAAGGTATTGACGCTATATAAGAAAAAGATTCTAGGTATGTAATGGATGGTGCAAAACTATTTATTAGATACAGTGCTAGAATCTTTTCTTTGAATTTACATTTTTGATTCGGATAATGAAATATACAATAATCTAGTATTATGAGAAAAAAACATAGGTTACTCCACTTGATAGCAGGTTGTCTCTTTATCATAATAATGTTGTTATTCCGGACATATTACCGTCCTTGGGTATATACAAATCATTTATTTGATTTTTATCTTGCCGATACATACACTAATCTGTTTGGCGAATGTGTCGTTTTTTTTATTCTTGTTTCCCTTTTTTCTCCTAATGAAATGTATAAGCCGATTAAGTTGCTCTTATATTCTTCATGTGGATTGATGATATATGAATTATTGGGATTGATAGTAGAAGGAGGATTATGTGATTATAAAGATATAATTGCTACTTTTGTTGGTGCTTTATTATCTTATGTAATAAATAGAATAATTATTCGATATAATTGTTGAATAATGAAATATATCTCAGTTGTGACCATATGGAAAAAGGAATAAAAGCATATCATTCATATCTGAACTTATGTAATACAGAAGAAGTACTACCAGAAACCGTGCGTGAAGACTTAAATATGAATGATTGGTGTGAACAAGTAGATTATACTTCTTCTTTAATAGTTCAGACAGCGAAAGATGCGCTATGTGTGATGCATTGATTTAACATAAAGATAACAAATCTATAACAAAGGATTAGAACAAAGCAATTTATCTTTGTCACATTAAAACAAACATAAAGATATATGGAAAGAATTAGTATAAATGAACAAGAACAGGAAGTAAAGCAATTAGTCGGTATACCACTTTTTACTGCCCGTTTGTTCAAAAGAAAAATTAGAGATTGCCCGAATCATAAAATAGGGCCAATAATGCAAACATAATTTTATTCACTAATTAATTATTGTTTCATTAGAAAAAACATGAATATGGAAAAAGAACATATATCAACAGTCCTTTTATTATCAGTTCTGCTAACTTTTATGTGTCCTGTTTTAGGTGTAATTCCTTTATACCATAGTATAGAGGCTTGGAAAAAGAATAGAAAGTCGGATGCTTCTTACTTCATCAGTTTAAAAAAAGCATATATCTGGATAAAAAGAATTTTTATTGCTTTGCTGATAATATGGATTGTTGCAGCGATACTTTTTTTTGTGGGATATTATTTTAGATAATACTAGTAAAACAGAGAGAGGATGTCTTTATTCCTCTCTCTGTGATAGTGCGTCTCACACTTTTGACATTAACCTACAGATAACAATTCGATAACATATATCCTCTTTCTTTCATTCTACTTTTGCAGTACTAATCAGTAAAAGTAGAAATGTTATGTTATTACCAAATGAATGGATAGAGAACAGTATTGAAACATACATCTATCAACACACCACAAAATCCCAAATTATTTATTGGGTAGTATTGGCTGCCGTTACTGCCGCCATCATTGCACTGCCTTTCATCTATGTAGATATTTCGGTGCAAGGCAGTGGAGTAGTCAGACCGATCACTGAAAAAACAGAAATTAAATCGGCAATTACAGAACTGGTAGATTCTGTTTATGTGCGCGAAGGCGATAGGGTAAACAAAGGAGATATTCTTCTCCGTTTCCGTACCAATAACTCCGATTATAAAATCAATTATCAGACCAATCGTTTGAATGACTACGAAGCTCATTTGTCAGATCTGGCTTATTTGGCAAAGGGAGAATGCCCTGCTACATTCCATTCTCCGGTTCGTCAACAAGAATATACCTATTTCACTAAAAAGAAAAAGGAACTCGAAACCTCTTTGGCACAGGCAGAAAAAGAGTATAAACGAAATAAAAACCTTTTTGATAAGAAAGTAATCTCAGAAGAAGAATATGATAAATATTACTTTCAATATCAAAGTCAGCAAAATGAATTGGCTTCATTGATACAAAGCCAATTAAGCACATGGCAAGCAGATATGAATACATATCGGAACTCCCGAAGTGAAATGAATACCACATTGAAACAGGAATTGAAGGATAAAGACCTCTATATAGTCCGTAGTCCAGTGAGTGGAACGATTGACCAGTTCTCCGGTATATACAGAGGGAGCAGCATACAGGCAGGACAATCATTGGCAGTTATCAGTCCGGATTCCACCTTGTGTATGGAAATATATGTCACCCCCCGGAATATAGGTTTTATGAGTATAGGGATGCCGGTCAATGTACAGGTGGAATCATTTAATTATAATGAGTGGGGAACACTGCCCGGCGAAGTAAATGAGATTTCATCGGACTTCCTGACGGACAGCCAAGGGAATTCATTCTATAAAGTGAAATGCCGGATGGAACGGAATTATCTGATGCTGAAAAGCGGACAGAAAGGTGTATTGAAAAAAGGAATGACGGTCAATGCCCATTTCATGATAACCCGGCGGTCACTTTTTGATTTGCTTTATCAAAAGATAGACGATTGGGCGAATCCCAAGCAATATGAGAATAAAACAATGATGGCTAAATTTTGAATCTACTATCCATTTATAAACATTCAGTTATGAGTAAAAAAGGTATTAAAATAAAACAGTTTGATATTACAGATTGCGGTGCAGCCTGCTTGGCTTCAGTTTGTGCTTATTATGGTTTGCAATTTCCTATTGCACGTATCCGCCAGTATGCATTTACCGACCAGAAAGGAACGAATATATTAGGGTTGGTTGAAGCTGCCAATAAACTGGGCCTTTCTGCAAAGGGAGTCAGGGCTAAGTTTGAGGCACTATATATTGTTCCAAAACCCGTCATTGCCCATGTCATAGTGCACGAGCAGCTTCAGCATTTTATAGTGATATACAAGGTGGAAAAAAAGAAGGAATACATTGAATATATGGACCCGGGTGATGGGCGGATGCACCGCGTAACAAACCAGGAGTTTGAAAAAATGTGGACCGGCGTACTGGTATTGATGGAACCTGAGGAAACCTTCAAAACCGGAAATATGAAGACCAGTATGACGAAGAAATTCTTCTCCCTGTTGGCTCCTCATAAAAACGTGATGCTGCAAGCTGTGTTTGGTGCGCTTATTTATAGTATATTGGGATTATCCACCTCCATCTATGTAGGTAAAATAACAGACTATGTGCTGGTAGATAAGAATATTAACTTGCTCAACCTGATGGGAGTGATTATGATAGTAATCCTGCTATTGCGGACTTTCATAGGAGCAATGAAAAGTATTTTGGCACTGAAAACAGGGCAGCGGATTGATGCTGCATTGATTCTGGGCTACTATAAGCATTTGTTGACTTTGCCCCAGCAGTTCTTTGATACGATGCGGGTGGGTGAGATTATTTCGCGTGTAAATGATGCAGTAAAAATCCGTAATTTTATCAATAATGTATCCTTAGACCTTGTGGTCAACATGATGATTCTTGTATTTTCTGTGTGTCTCATGTTTATTTATTCCTGGAAATTGGCATTGATCACTTTAGTTGCAGCGCCTTTGTTTCTGCTTATTTTCTGGGGATTCAACAAATTGAACCGGAAATATCAACGGGGTATTATGGAAAGCAGTGCCGAATTGGAATCGCAGTTGGTGGAATCTTTAAATTCTATTTCTACTATCAAGCGTTTCGGCATAGAGGAATATGCTAATTTAAAAACAGAAACTCGCTTTGTGCATTTATTAAAGAATACTTATCGCAGCATATATGGGTCAATAATGGCGCAAGGCGGCATTCAGTTTGTGTCTACGGGTATCACGATTGCTATTTTATGGTTAGGAAGTATCTTTGTGGTCGATCAGGAGTTAACACCGGGTGCTCTGATGGTGTTTTATTCCTTGGTTGGTTATGTAATTTCTCCTATCGGTTCACTGATTTCTTCCAATCAGACTATCCAAGATGCATTGATTGCCGCCGACCGCTTATTTCAGATTATGGATTTGGAACGTGAACAGGATGATAATCAGAAGATTGTATTAGAACCGGATATGGTTGGCGATATTACATTCGAGAATGTTTCCTTCCGCTATGGTTCCCGTAAAGAGGTTTTTGATGCATTGAATCTGACGATAGCCAAAGGAAAAACAACTGCGGTAGTTGGTGAGAGTGGTTCGGGTAAGACAACATTGATTTCGTTGTTGCAACATATTTATCCCATACAATCCGGACGTATTCGTATAGGTGATTATGATATTGCCCAAATAGATAACCGTAGTCTTCGCCGCCGGGTGGGGACAGTGCCGCAGCAGATTGAATTATTTGCCGGAAGCATTGTTGAAAATATAGCTATAGGTGATTTGCATCCGGATATGAAGAAGATCGTTGATTTGGTGGAGCAGCTTGGTTTAAAGGATTTCATAGACAGACTTCCTAAAGGGTACATGACTTATATTGGCGAACACGGGGCATCTTTATCGGGAGGTGAGCGACAGAGAATAGCCATAGCTCGTGCTTTGTACAAAGAACCGGAGATCCTGATTTTTGATGAGGCAACGTCTTCATTGGATTCTATTTCTGAACGCTATGTAAAACAAACATTGGATGCATTGGCTCAGAGAGGCAAAACGATTATTGTCATTGCGCATCGATTGAGTACGGTGAGAAATGCTGATACGATTGTAGTGATCGATAAAGGAAAAGTAGTTGAAACAGGAATGCACCAAGAATTACTTAATTCTAATGGTATATATAATCGTTTGTGGAATGAACAGTTTGATGAAATAAATTAAGGTGTAGGGCTATTTTCCTTATTTAAATGGTCCTATATTAATTTAATTGAAAGAACTATCCGATTTTCCTTTATTGAAGAGGAATAAAGCACCGATTTTAATTAAATTAGCAAAGAACTATTAAACGTTATTTTAAAAAGGATGCAGAAAATGTTATTTATTTTATTTGTGTTGTTGACTATTTTTACAAGTTTTTCTTGTAATGGGGTAAAGACAATATATAAGTATGCGCGACATACTGATAGCATTGAAAAGCAGCTACCAAAGGCTTTTAGGATAGACTTGCCTTTGGTTATATATGAAGGTTGGTTTTCTGCAGGTGGGAAACTAAACGATAGAGATGTGAACTTTATATTTGATACAGGAGCTGGTATGAGCCTTGCTAAGATAGAAGATTTGAAGGCTTTAGGAGCAACTTATTGGGGGAGTTATCCTATACAATCCATAGATGTACATGGCAAAAAATCAAATATCCGACTTTATTATCCCAATATTCTTAAAGTGGGTAATCTATCTATTCAGAAACCATTGTTTGAAGCTGTTTATCCTAATGAATATATTCATTCATTTTTACCGGATGTTGTTATCGGAGAGGATTTATTGACCATCTGTAATTGGAAGTTTTCTATGGATGACAAAACAATAACTCTTTTTGCAAAGCAAGATAATAATTTGCTGGAACAAGAAATAGCAGGGTATTCTACTATAAATATAGGTTCAGGAAAAAAAACAGAGCTGGAATTCAGTTCTCTCCGAGGAAAACAAACATTCATACTGGATTTAGGTTTCAATGGAGAAATATCAATAGATCAATCAATGTATAGTAAACTGTCTAAATCACTCTTATTTAAAAAATATTTGAAAGCTTATAATGATGGGCAAATTGACACCTTATTTCTTTCGGAGAAGACGGATATACAGTGGGATATTTATAATGTAAAAAGTTGTAGGTTAATTTATAATCCAAGAAGCAAATATTGCTTCATTGGTTCAAAGTTTATGCAACGTTTCAACTTCATACTTGCATTTAATGATTTTAGAAAAAAAATATATGTAAAACCAGTAAAGGGCTATGAACTATCGAATAGTACAGCCTATTTTTCTGAATTTGGATTTGATATTATTAGTGACTCTATATCTCGTGTACATGTTTTGGAAGTTAGTGGACCGGCGGAATTTGCAGGATTAAAATTGGGAGATGAAGTGTTAAATATTGATAATGAATCATTCAATCTTAGTGTGGGAAATTTGCATGATAGGTTGGTATCTTATCTTAGGGATAAGGATAAAATTTATATAGATATAAAAAGGTCGGGGGAAATTATGACTATTCCCATTTCAATAACCAATAGGTAGAATTGACAATAGTCTTAACTTAGAGATAACAGTCCGATAACATCATTGGAAATGTTGCAGTTTTATTTTTGCATCTATAATAAGATAGAATTGTAGCATTAACTAAATGATGTTTTTATGATTAAGGTAATAATTTTACTTGGAGTGTTCATCATTCCTCTGTCTGTTGGAAATGTGCAGGCACAAGATAAAAAGTGGAATCTGAAAGAATGTATTGATTATGCAGTAAAGCATAATGTAGAAGTAAAGCAAGGAGAGAATCAAATAAAGAAATTGAAGGTAGAACGAAGCACGTTAAAGAATAGTTTCTTACCTGATCTGAATGCCGGAGCTTCGCAGAAGTTTGCTTTCGGCAGGTCATTAAATCAGGAAAATACCTATGAAGACAGCAATATACAAAATACTTCTTTTTCATTAGCTACTGAAATTCCTCTTTTTAGAGGCTTTAAAACCAGTGCATCTATTTCTCAAAATAAATTCGATTTATTGGCGGCGGAAGCCAATAAAGAATTGATTGAGAATAACCTCTCACTGAATGTAACCGGTTGTTATTTTCAAATATTGTTGAATAAAGAAATTTACCGGATTGCACAGGAGCAGATAAGGTTGACCAAGGAGCAGGAAGACAGGACACAATTATTGATAGAAAACGGTAAAGCGCCACAGTCGCAATTATATGATGTAAAAGCACAATTGGCTGATGATGAACTGTCGGCTACCGAAGCTAGAAATTCACTTCGACTTTCATTTCTGGAGTTAGTTCAGTTAATGGAACTGCAAGGGAGTGATTATTTCGACGTTGATTCTTTGGATGAGGATGTAATTGAAGTATTAAATCCCGGGAATATTTATGCTTCTGCATTAAACTGTATGCCACAAATCAAGCAAGCCTATTATTCATTACAAAGTAGCTTTAAAAGTGTAAAGGTTGCCAAGTCCGGTTACTATCCTACATTGTCTATGGGAGCAGGGATTAATACCGGTTACTACTATTCGGGCGGTGCGGTGAACCAATCATTCAATCAGCAATTTAAGAACAATATGCAGAAAAGCATTTATTTCACATTGAGTATTCCGCTTTTTGACCGTTTCTCTACACGAAATCAAGTCAGGACAGCCAGAATAGAAGAAGATAATGCGCGTTTATCTCTAGAAAATGAAAAGAAAAGCTTGTATAAGGATATAGAGAAAGCCTATATGGATGCAATTGCCGCTTTTGAAAAATATGAATCTACTACCAAGGCAGTAACTGCTAATCGGGAAGCACACCGATATGCATTGGAAAAATATGCGGCAGGAAAATCGGCCGTATATGAGTATAATGAAATAAAGATGAAATTGGCAGATGCGCTGTCTCAACAATCTCAGGCTAAATATACTTATTTACTGAAAAAAAGGATATTGGCTTTCTATTCCTGCCATTCATTAGCAGAATAGAATCAAAAAGGAGAGCATTTATTTTGCTCTCCTTTTTGATCTTATTTTTCTATAATAGCCTTTGCCTTGTCCAATGCCACATTGATATTAGGGCAAATATTTTCTTCTCCCAGCAGTTCATAAAAACCTGCTTTCTTTAGTACTTGATGCACTTTGCTATTCACTCCCGAAAGTACAATCCGTATATTTTCTTTCTTCGACATTTCGCAAAGATTAGTAAGGTTATGAATACCGGTAGAATCAATGAATGGTACTTTACGCATACGGACGATACGT
>OGHO01003234.1_pt1 | contig 11074 bp, 10 predicted proteins | sample 1571421 | NCBI WGS metagenome assembly OGHO01 (sample SAMEA2581937, study PRJEB24529) | metagenome | biome: Human gut stool | place: China | collected 2011
CAACCAAACCAATATATCCTGCAACTTTTCCCGCCGTATCCCAGCCGCTGTCTTCCGTCTCCAGCAATTTCTGGCCGATTGCGCTGCCAGCCACTGCCTCGTTCTCCTGCTGGATGCTCTGGCCGCCGGCGGCTTTGTTCATCTGGGCTGCTGCCTGCATGAACAACTCTCCGGCATCGCTGTTCAGCATATGGAGCACCGGCTGAGAAAAAGCTTTGCCCTGCTGGTTCTGATCCTTCATTTTGCTCTGCTCCAGACCGAAATCCAAGGCCTGGGCAGCCTGATCCAGATCACTATTGGCCTTCCCCAGCTGATCTTTCACCTGCTGTGCCTGCTGCACAGCTGTTTTCTGTTCTTCACTCTGCTCTCCCAAAGAGCTCTGAGCAGTGTTAAAAGCTTCTATTTTCTGCTGAACCTGGGTGCTTTTTTCCGCTATCGTGCCCTTGAAAGCCGCCAGATCGGTTTTTTTCTGATTGAGGTTTCCCGTGTTCAGGCCCCTGGCTTTGGCAGCCACCGCAATGCTCTGAAAGGTTCCTACTTCCGTGATCATCCGGTTGGCCCCCTGGAAAGTGGCGGTTCCCTGCGTCGTGGCATCCTTCATCTCCTGGAAAGCCTGATTCCGGCGCTCTTCTTCGGGAGATGGCTGATTTCCTTGCTGATTTTCCTGATTCCCCTGGCTGCCTTGGTTTCCCTGGCCGCTCTGGTTACCCTGGTTCCCTTGATTTCCTTGGTTCCCGGTGGGGTCCCGGTGGATGCCTCCGTCTCCGGCGGCCACATGAGCCAGCTCATGGGCGATCAGATGCTGGCCCTCCTGGCTGTGGGGGTCATAATTTCCCTGGTTAAAATACAGATCTTTCCCCCGGGTGAATGCCCGGGCCGAAATCTGTTTGCTGGCCCGGGCTGCTCCGGCGCCGGTGTGCACCCGCACCTGGGAAAAATCGGCGCCCATGGCCTGCTCCATCTGCCCCTGCAGCCCTGCGGGCAGGCTCTCTCCCGCCCCGGCCAGATCCAGATTGGACAACTGTGCCTCGCCACCCGGGGAAAAACTGCCGCTTCCTTCCCGAAAAATGCCGCCGCCCATCACACTGTCGGCCGTCTGCCGGGCATTTACTTCCGCCCCGTCCCGGCTGTCGGACACCTGAAACAAGGTGGTTCCTCCTTGGGGATTCTGGGGCTCAGGGAATGTGTTCCTTTCTTTCCGCTCGTCCTGTGCGAACATGGCTGTCACCTCCTGTTACTGGGCGCTTTCACCCAAGGCCTGCTCCAAAGTGATCTCTCCCCGGCACAGTGCCTGGGCCTTTTTGCCGATCTCCTCTGCCTGCTGCAAGAAGGCGAACACCGCCGCCTGGAAATGGGCCCCTTCCAGGGCGATGGTGGGCTCCAAGGCGGTGACATATTTCATGCTCAGGCAATCCTGGTACACAAAAAGGGTGCCCAGCAAAAACCGGCTGTTGCATTCTTTGGCAAATCGCTCCATCTCCTCCAGCTTTTCCGGGCAGGGCTCTGTGAGAGGGAGAAAGAGCTGAACAAAGGTGGTGGACACCTGGTCTTTGTGAGTGGGCAGCACATGACAGGTAACGGAGAAAGAAGGGTTTTCCCCTGTGGGGACGATCAATCCCACGGGCAGCCCCTGGGTCTCCTCCGCATCCAGTTTGCGCACAGTGAGGCCGATGGGCTCCAGGGCCCCGCTGATCTCATCCAACACATCCATACCGTACATCAAAGAATCCTTATCCATAAAAGGTGCTCCTTTCCCATGCTTGTTTATCCGTTCAACGCTCTACGGCAGGAGATAGCCATATTCGCCATAATCCTCCCGGAGCATGATCTTTCCCTGTTTAGCCATTTCAAATTGGGTGGCCCTGAGAATGTGTTCCATCCCCACCGGCACATCCTTCCGGGCGGCCATAAAGGCGGCCACCAAAGCGATGTTTTTGATGCTGCCGCCGGTGATGGAAAACTGCCGGGCCAGATAATCCAGATCCACATCCTCTCCCAGCGGGGTCTCCTGAGGGAAGATCCCCTTCCAGATGGCCCGGCGGGCCTTTTCATCGGGGAAGGAAAAATGGATCACATAGCTGATGCGCCGGAAAAAGGCGCTGTCGATGTTTTCCTTGTAGTTCGTCGTCATGACGGTAATGCCGTCGTATTCCTCCATTTTCTGGAGCAGATAAGCGGTTTCCAGGTTGGCGTTTTTGTCGTGGGAATCCTTCACCTCGGTGCGCTTGCCCAGGATGGCATCGGTCTCATCGAAAAACAGAATCACATTGGATTTTTTGGCTTCGTTGAACACCTGGTTCAGATTCTTCTCGGTCTCGCCGATGTATTTGCTCACCACCTGGGACAGATCCACCTTGTACATCTCGATGCCCAGGTCGCTGGCCACCACCTGGGCCGCCATGGTCTTGCCGGTGCCCGGCGGTCCGGCAAAGAGCATACTCACCCCTTTGCCATAGGCCAGGCGCTTGTCAAAGCCCCATTTGTCATAGACCACATGCTGATACCGCACTTGGTCGCAGGCCATGCGCAGCATTTCCTTTTCCTGCTGCCCCAGCACCAGTTGGTCCCAGGTATGACGGGCATAGATCAGGGTGGCGTGTTCTCCCAGCTTGTGGCTCACCTGGTGATAGGCGGCCCGGGTCACATCCCGCCGCCCCAGGGGACCATGAAGCCGGGCCTCCCCAGCCGCCCGTTGGCCGGTGCCTACGATCTGGGCAGGGGTAAAGGTGAATTTGTTGGCCATCTCCGCCCCGTCCACCGGCTCTTTTAGCGGCAGAGCAGAAAGCTCTCTTTGCCACAGGGCGATGCTGGCCTTTTTGTCCGGCAGGGCAATGGGCACTTCCAGCCACCGCCGCCCCTGGGACAGCTCCAGAAGGTTTCCCTCCTCTCCGCAGAGAAGAAGCACCGCACCGGAGAACATCCCCGCCATATCCAGCACCTGACGGGCGGTGTCCGGCTCTTCCAGCAACGCGTCCAGTTGGCGCAGCACCAGCAGCCCCTGCACCAGGATGGTCTCCCGGCCGGCGGTGCGCAGAGCGTCGAAGAAATCTTCCCGGCGCATCTGTGGAGACGGAACACAGGAAAAGATCACCGCCGGGATGCCCAGCAGCTGGGCCACCCGTTTGGCTCTGGTGGTGCGCCCCACGCCGCTGGGGCCGCGGAGACACAAAAGCAAGGGTTCTTTTTCCTCCCCGTCTCCGGCGATGGTCTCTGCCAGGTGCTGAGCCTCTTCCTCGCCCCACAAAAGGGCCTGCCCATTCTGAGGGAGGAAGGTTTCCGCCACTTCCCGTTCCAAAGGCTCCCGACCATTCTGGAGCAAAAAGTCTGCCATGCGTTTGTCCAATGTGCCGTCTTTTTGCAAAAAAGCATAGAAGGCTTTTTTCTCCAGCTGATGCCGCTGCCGGTGATAGCCGGGCACATCCTCCGGCCCCCGGGCCAGGTGGAACAGTTTGAGGGCCATATCCAGGCTGGGGCCGGTTTGTCTTCCCTCGCCCCGCCATTTACCCAACAGAGGGCCAAAGGTCTCTTCGTACCGGGGCAGCAGATAAAGGATCAAAGTGAACAGTTCCAGATCGGTGAGGCGGAACAGCTCCCGTACATACTGGACGGCCAGAAAATCCCCACGCTTCACGCTGGACGAAACCCGGGCATCCATATGAAACAGACTTTTGTCCAGATCCTGCACCCATTTTTCCCGCCCCGCTTCCGGCATGGGCTGGTTTTCCCTCTGCCCATAGAGCCTGTTCCAGCCGTCCAGCGCTTCCCGGACCCAATACACCAGGTCCAGAAGATGCTCTTCCGGCTCTTCATAGGGTGCAGCAAAGCAATCCGGGTCAAAATATCGACGAAAAAGGGATTCCATAGCCATGCCTCCTTTCGGGAAAAATCAGGGATTCTGCCATCAGGGCACCTGGTGCTTCATCTGCCCCGGCATATTGATGCTGATGACGCCCCCCCAGGCACAGGTGAGCTTGGAGGAGTCATTGAGAGCGGGTTTGTTGGCAATGAGCACTGTGGGACAGCCCGGAGCCCAGGGAGCCGGGATCACCGGCACACAGGGCATGGGAGTGAGCACGCCCATGGCTGCCGCTGTGGCCGAGGCCACCGTGGGGTTGGACATGGAGGTGCACATGCCAAAGGGCATGATGTTCTTCATGGGCACATTGTCCATGATGGTGGCCGCTGGCATATTGGAAGTCAGGGTCTTGTTTTCCGGTGTGACCACCAGGCTGGAGGGAGCCATGCCGAAGGAACACTGGCACATAGCGCCCATGCACACTTGATTTCCCATGCTACTGTTCCTCCTTCAACGGAATGGTACAGGACAGGCTGGGAGAGGGGGCTGCCGTTTGCAGCGTGGCCTTTTTACTCCCCAGCTCAAAGTGGAGCTCCCCATCCTCCTTGGGAAGAAAGGCTCCGATGGCCGGCAAAATGGCCTTGCCGTCTCCATCGGTCTGGAGACGCCACAAGGGGCACAGCAGTTCGCCCTTGTCCAGCTCCTGCTCCAACGGTTTCCACAGCTGAAACAGCCCTTCCTCTTCGTCGTAACCGGTGAACAGCACTTCTTCTCCTGTTTTCTTCCCCCGGTAGTGCTGAAACAGCAGGCCTTTCCCTTTGGCGGCCACCTTCACCTGCCAGGCTCCCCGGGGGGCCTTTTCCAAAAGCCGCAGGCCGCCTGCAGGATTGCCCAGCATCACTTCCACGGTTTCCCGCTGCACCGGCTCTTCTTCCACCAGAAACCGCAGATGAAAACAGGCGATTCTTTGCAGCAAAGGCTCTTCCGGGCTGTGCTGCAAAATAACCACTTCGGGGAAAAATTCCGGCCGGGCCGGGAGACTGCGCTGCACCGGCAGATACCCGGGCACAGTCATCTGATAGGTATGGGAAAGAATGGGCAGATTGGAAAACACATAGGTGCCGTCGGGCTTTGCCACAAAAGGAACCGAAGCCCCATCCACCAAAAAAGAAGCCCCTTTCACTCCCTCTTTGCTGTAACCGTCCACCAACTGAAAGGCCGCCGACAGCCGGGCGATGGTCCTCATTTCCGTTCCTCCTTCTGTCGGGTGCCCAGACGCACTTCCCGCACTCTGGGCGCAGGCATGGTGGTCACAGCCGATTCCAGCTGCACCGGGCCCACTTTGTAAAAGACACTCAGCTTGTAAGACTCATTGAACATGGTCCAGATCTTGGTCTTTTCCTCCAGCTGCATGGGCACATTGCTGATGCGGATGGCCTCTCCGGCGGCCCGGAGAGCCGGGGGCATATATTCTTCCGGCAGGCGTTTGTTGTCCTCCAGCACCTGGATCACCCGGCCCATGATCATCTGCTCGTCCATGGTGCGGGTCTCTTTTTCCGCCTTACTGGCCACCGAGATCATCATGGACAGATTGAGGGACACCGGAGGATTGGTCATGGTGCCGTCGGGGCGCATCACCGGCCCCGCGCCCCGGGCCTCCCCCGATTCCGAAATGTCATACAAATGGACTCCCACCACAAAATTTCCCCGGTCGTGGGGGTCGCACACTCCGATCTGCTCCCGCTGCTGCACCAGTTCGGGCACCAGCTCGGCCTGAAGCAATTCCACAATGGTGCGGCTCACATCGGAGATCACCGAATATTTTGCCATGTGTTTCTTCCTTTCCCTCGATTCACTAGGCTGCGTAGATCAGCTGAACAGATCCCACCTGCATCCGGGCCATGCCCCGGCAGGACAGCAGCGCATCCAAGGGGATGTACTGCTCATTATCAAAGACGATGGCCGGCACTTCCAGCTTTAAAAGCCGGTCGTTCCAATAGGCATCCCCCAGTCCCAGGGTCACTTCCAGCACCCCATAGGGACTCTGGATGGCCAAAGTGCAGCCGTCGGCCATTTTCACCACCTGTCCTCCCAGAAAGGAGGCGGCGTCTGTCAAAGAAATCATAATACAGCCGTTATAGGTGAATACCGGCTTTGTCAAAGCCAGTGTTCCTCCGGCCACCACCAGTGCTCCCGGGTCCATGGCCTGGGCCAGGTTGGCCTTCTGGGCAATGGCCTGGGACTGAGTTTGCAGGGTTTCCCGGTTTTGGGAAGAAAGGCCCTGATAGCTTCCGGCAATGGAGGATGCATGGGAAGAGATGGCCTTCTGGACCTGCTCCACTCCCTCTTCCTCCAGGAATTCCCCATCAATCAATCCCTGGTACAAAAGAATGGCCGCCATGTGACCGCTCTGGGTCCCGGCCTTCCCCCCGTCCAAATAGGTGATGGCGGCGTTGGCCAGCTCAAACAGCTCTCCGGTGCCGTCATAGCCCAGGTCTTTCAGCATCTGGGCCGCCCCAGCGTCCACCTCGCTCTCCAGACGGCGGAGAACTTCATCCGAATTCATGCCGCTGTCCACCGCTTCTCCCAGGGCACTGAGCCCTTCGTTCATCCCTTCCAGCTGGGTGAGGGAATTTTCCAGCTCCTGCTGCTCGCTTTGCAGCTGATACAGGCGGATGGTCTGCTCCAGATAGGTGCGCAGTGTGCCCTCCGGGTCACCCAGGGCAATGAGCCGGTCGATGGAGGTTTTGACGCTCTCCCGGTTTTCCGCCTCACCCATGATGGCCAGCAACTCATCCCGCAGCTCTTCCAATGTGGGCTCCGGCTCCTGAGAGGAGGCAGGGTCTCCATTCAGGCCCTCCTGGGCGCTTGTGTTCTCATCCGGGCTGGTTTCCTCCCCTTCCAAAGCAAAGACCAGGGCGGGAAACAGCAGTCCACTGAGCAGCACGCCCGAAAGAAGCAGACTGCCACCTCGGGCCAAAAGCCCCTGTGCTTTTTTTCTGTTCATCCCCGCACCTCCTTTAATAGCCGCCGCATTCCACAGCGGCGATCTGATCCTGGGCGTTGCAGTACACTTTGATGTAGTAATTGCTCATCAGGTATTTGTCCACCCGTCCCTTCTCCGGCACAGAGAGGGACAACTGGGATACGGCCTGGATGCGCTCTTGGGTCAGATTTCCCGTCAGGGTGGTAAACCGTGTCCCCAGCAGTTCTTCCAGCTCTTTCTCTGTGGAAGCCGGGGTAATGCCCAAAAATCCCTGGTTTGCGTCCATGAGCACGAAACGGCAGACCAATGTGCCGTCACCGCCGTCAGCGCAGAGGAAACTGGCCCCCAGATTCAGATAAGACAGCAGAGTATATCCTCCGGCCTGGGTCTGATACCCCGGCGCCCCAAAGGCGGCGGTGATCTCTTCGGTCCCTTTGCCCAGGTAGCTCATATAGTTGACCCCGTCGTCCACAAACTGCCCGGAGTACACCGCAGAGCCAACCTGGTCATAAACGGTACCCGCTCCCTGGCGGGAGCCCTGGACAAACTGGCCCTGGTAAAGGACGCTGCCGTTTTCGTCATACAAGGTGCCTTCTCCCTCGTAAAATCCCTGGGAGAAATTCCCCTGGTAGACCAGCACGCCCTTTTCATAGGCGCTGCCCTGGCCCTCAAAGACCCCGGCGGCAAACTGGCCCCGGTAGGCCACCGTCTCTCCATCTTCTTCATAGAGAACACCGCTGCCCTCCCGGACACCTCCGGCAAAATCCCCCTGATAGACCATTTTGTGGGTTTCCGGGCTGTATTCCATGCCGGTGCCTTCAAAAAGGCCCTGGAGAAAATCCCCTTGATAGATCAGGTTTCCCCCTTCGTCATACAGCCGCCCTTCCCCTTCATAGAGGTTCTGGGCAAAGCCCCCTTCGTAGCGGAGGACACCGTCCACATAGAGCTTGCCGGAGCCTTCATAGGCCCCCGACTGGAAATCCCCTTCATAAACCAACTGGCCCTGGTTGTCATACTGGAGGGCGTAGCCGGTGAGCTGGCCCTGCTCCACATCCCCCTGATAGATCAACTGACCCACCTGGTTTTCGATCTTGGCCTTGCCGGTATAACCGGCCATTTTGTTGCTGTTCAGCGTCATCGTAGGCGTCCACAGCCGCCCTTCCATCCAGGGATACACAAAGGCGGTAAACACCGTGCAGATGGCCACGATGCCCATGACGCTCAGCCCCAAAAACCGCTTGGAGAGGTAGATGCTGCCAAAGCGCACATAGTCGGCTTTGCTGGCCGGCGGGCGCGTCATGGCCTTCACCTGGGAGCGCACATAGGTATTGAGATAGACCATGGGCTTGGAAGCCAGCTTCAGAAGCCGGGTGATCTTTTTGGAGATGTTGTTGATCTGCCGGCCCACGATCTTGGATATTTGGCTGAAAAAGTTGAAGTTCATCTGCCGTCTCCTCTTGTGTCACACCCCTGGTCAGTTCTGCCGGGCCATGCCCTCCTGGCTGTGGGTGTCGCAAAGCATCAGGTAATACATGGCCACCTGATCCCGCTGGTTTGTCTGCAAAACACTGGCAAAGTGTTTCCGTGCTTCAAAATACCGCTTCTGCTGGTAATCGTGGATACCCTTTTCAAATTCCTCCCTGGTGATGAGATGAAGTTTCTTTTCGTAGGTATCCATGCCGTCCAGGAACTCATACAGGCTCTCCCGGCCCCAGTCTCCGGCGCCGATCTCCCGGCAGCTGAAATAGGAATCTTCTCCGATGCCCTCCACGCCCCGGCGGGTGATGATATACCGGGTACCGATCTCATCCATCAGGCTGTTGAGGGCGTAGATATCCATAATCGTTTTGGAAATGGCGGTGATGGTCTGGCGCTTTTGGTTGCCGGCCACGCCCACCAGGGTCTTATCCCGGGAAATGAGAATCTTCAGCTCCACCGGCCGCTCTTCCCGGGCCATGATCTCCTTGAGAGAAATGGCGGTGTTCAGAGCGTCCCGTGTCTGGCCAGGGAACAAGGCCAGCATCCCGGCCCCGTCAAACCGCTGGATGATGCCGTGGTTGATGTCCACCACATCAAAGATCCGATCGTAATTTTCGTTCATCAGGGCAAAGTAATCCTCATTGCCCATCTGCTCCCCCGGTGTGCCGAAGGTGACATAGATGTTGACGTTGATCACGATGTAGAAATCGTAGGAATAGGCATACCGTTTGGGATTGAAGCTCTGCCGATCTCCATCCTTATCCCTGTATTCGATCTCCGTCCTGCTCTCGTCGATGTCCAACTTGCAGCCGGTCACATCGGAGAAGGACAGCACATCCGGATTGGCCTCCTCCCAATTTCTGGCGGAGGTGACCATAAACAGACCCGCATCCTCGTCCAGCAGCACCTTGGTGCGCTCACCCAGAGTACGGGTGGTGCGAAAAGAGGATACCTTGGCTTGATTGGCCTCCCGATAGGCCAGCTGCTCCTGGATCTCCGCCACCGTGCTCTGGCGGCGGTCGCTGAACCAGGGAGAGAGCTTGGCGGCGCATTCCTTGCACAGATTGCCGTCCTCCAGCTTGCGGTTACCCAGCAGCCCGATCTCGCCGCCACAGACCGAGCATTCCTTTTTATCAAATAGTTTTCCAAAGAGCCCCATCATCTGCACCCCTTTCTGAAGCCGCTTACGCGGCGCCCTTCATCTGCATGGCGCCGTAGGCATACAATCCCGGCAGCAGAAGGTTGAGCACCAGACTGGTGATGCTGAACTGGCCTCCGCCTACAAGGCCGATGATGATGGAGATGATTGCTAAGATTGCAATGATAATGCCCCATTTGACACAGGAAGCGGCCTTCTGGGGTGCGCTGCAGGCCCCGATGCCCTTAATGCCTGCGATAAACTGGATCACAGAGTCCACAGTTACAAGAATGGAGCTGGCATAGAGCAGGCCGGTATCCTCCGCGCTCCCCGACAGGGCTACCAGGGCGCTGACGCCGAGAATGGCGATGACGCCGGCGATGGCGGCGATGACGCCGCCGATGATCATGAGAATGGATGTGATTTTCAAAATCTTCTGACCTTTCATTTGTAGTACCTCCTATGTTCTGTTTTTATGGATCCTATGTTCTGTTTTTATGGATCGATTTGCGTACTATGGCTGTTCATCCAGCAGGCACAAGGCCAGCTCTGTAAAATACGCCCGGAGCTGCTTCGCTGTTTCCTGATCCAATTTCTTCTGCTGCTGTTTGCCGTCAGAGTAATAGATGGTGCAGGCCGGCTTTTCCGAGCTGCCGTCCGGCTGCTGCTCCAGACGGATCTCCTCCGCAAACGCGGTGAAGGCATCCCACTCCTCATCTGACACGGCCCAGTCACTCCAGATCTCCTGCTTCCGACCGGACGGGGTAAACCTGGCCCGGAGGATATATGGGGCGTCCTCTCCGTACACAACAGACGAACCCCGGTCGAATTGGAAGGAATAGTCCTTGGAGAAGAGAGCCCCGGACTGCCCCATATAGAAGCCGCTCAGCTCCGGCGGGGCATAGCGGGGGATCTCCCGTCCAATGGGGTCGGCCAGCTCCTCCAGCAGAGCGATCAGCGTATGGATACGGCGGTCGTTTGGCGGATCATAACGGATGCTCCGTGTTCCGTCTTCTGTACTCCAGGTCAGGATCAGGCTGGTGGAGTCCCCGCCATCCATGACTTCGATCCCCGGTGGCAGCTTCACCTCAAGCCGGTTTTCCGAGATGGGCTCCATCAGCGGGTAGAGCTCCAGAATGATCTGCTCCACATCCGACCACTGAGCCGCGGTGATGGGGACATTCTCTTTGGTAGACGGGTGATACCAGTCCTCGTCCTCCGCCGTATCTGGATCAAGGGCCGGATAATAGCTTGTTTCCAGAATGACCTCCGGCGAAAGCGTGATGGCAAAATCCGCTCTGGCAACCATGCCGCTGGTGTGGCTGTATGTGACGCCGGTCAAGGTACCGGGCGGCACGGCAGATTTCTTCTGTATGGATGAATCACCTCCCTGATGACCTCTGAAACAATATCCCGCAGCCGCCAGAAGCAGGAACAGACCTACAACAGAAAATACGACGGTTTTTCTTCCCCGGGTCATCCCTGCACATCGCCATCGTCAAAGGGATCGCCGCACTCCGGGCAGAACTTGGGCGGATGGGCGGGATCATCCGGCTCCCAGCCGCATTTGTCGCATTTGTACTGGGGTACGCCAGCGGGCTTTTTCGCCCCGCACTCCGCGCAGAATTTCCCTTTGTTCCCCGCACCACAGTAACAGGTCCAGCCGTCCGCTGCC
>OGHO01003236.1_pt1 | contig 11064 bp, 14 predicted proteins | sample 1571421 | NCBI WGS metagenome assembly OGHO01 (sample SAMEA2581937, study PRJEB24529) | metagenome | biome: Human gut stool | place: China | collected 2011
CATTGACTATTCTGCCCATTTCTTCCAATTCTTTTTCTCGCAAATAGTTCTTTGCAACAGACACATCAGTTTTGACAATTTTTCCATTCGGAGCATTTTCCCAAGTGATCAATCCCATGTGTTCTTTATCTGCATTAGTGCGTTCAACTATCAACTCCGCAGCGGTATGCCCATGCACAGCATAGTGCATTTTATTCTGTACTTTCTTGAAGGAAAGTGCTAATCCAGTATATGTATCTGATAATCAGAATTGAATAATATCAAAGGTAATGATTTAGAGACAGAACCTTCTCTCTGCTTACATCGATATTCTCTTATCAAACAACTCATGTTACAAAGATAATAATAATCTATGATTAAGGCAAATATACTTTTTCCGATATTAATTCTGTTTTTGTATCTTTCATCGGCCTGTAAATGCCTCCGTATGCCATTCAAGGGAAAGTCACTTCCATTGTTTTTCTTTGCAGATTGCCGGAATATTCCGGTATAATCTACAACAAAACATTGTACGTTTATGGAGTTTCAAATGATCGAACAGAGCGCTTTCGAGGGAATGAAAACGCTCGTAACAACCTTACGGGAGCGTGCCGAGCGATTCCGCGAACTATTCTCTCCGCCGCAACCTCATTATTGGCTTACAACCGAATGAGCGATGTAAGGGCTTGCGTATCACCAAACGGGATTTACAATACTATTGCTTGGAAGGGATCGTTCCCAGTCCATCACTGGACAATAAAGGTCTGTTTAAGGAGTCTGACGATGTACTTTCACGGATCTCACCGGAATACAGGGAGTTCCGACAGGAAATGTTTCGCGTGATTCACCTACGCAGCTCATTGTCCGACGATCGGCACAGAAAACACAGTAGTAACGGTACCGTGTCGAGCGCACGAGCGATGCGAGTTGTCGTTTGAGGTCGCTTTTCGTATAGTCGAGTTTCGACAGCGTGTCGTACGTCTGCTTCGCGTCGCCCTCAGCGGCAGGGCGCAGGCCGTAGCGTCGTTCCAGAGCATCGAGGATCTCCCGCGACCGCCGCGCCTCGAAATCGTGCGCCAGCTTGCGGCCGTCGAGTCCCACGCGCAGCGACACGATATGGATATGCCGGCGTTCGATGTCCTCGTGCAGAAAGACGAAACAGGGCTGTGCGCCGTAACCCATACGCTCCATATACTCGCGTGCGATCTGCCGCAGCTCGTTGTTCGTGAGACGGTCTTCGGGAGCGGGATTCAGGGAGGCGTGAAACACGGGATTCTTCGTGCGGCGGTTGGCTTCGAGGTACGGTTCGAAACAACGCAGCGCCTCGCGGATGTCGAAATATCGCTCGTCCGTGACCTGCATCGGCGTATTGAACGCCGCCAGAAAACGGCCCTCGCCCCGGTCGATCTTATCCTTGTTGTAATGAAGAGCACCCGCCGGTGTGGCACCGGAGGTTATCCGCGCGACCATAGTTCGTAAAGTTCGCGGCTGAGCGCGATGACCTGCTCGGAAAGGGCTTTCAGCTCGCGCGTGCGGCGCTCCAGAAGGAGCACTTGTCGCGGAATAGCCGTGTGCGAAAAGTGCGTGTTGACGGCCCGTACGATCTGGTTGTAGTTGTTGCCTACGCGCTGTATCTGCTCGTAAAACTGGTTCAGACGGGTCACATATCGGCCCAAGGTCGGGTTGATACGCACCACGCGAAACTCTTCGGCGAAGATTCTTTTGACGATAAACCGGCTGCGGTTGTGTTCCAATCCGGCCTCCGCAAGCATCCGGCAGAAGCGGATATTCTGCTGCTCATCGAGCCGGAACGAGTACTTGTAACTGGCTTTTCTCTCTTTGTGCTGTTTTTCCATCTGTTAAGGTTTAAGGGGGGGGGCGCGACTCGGGAGCGGCACCCGGCCTCGCAGAGCAAGGACCTTTGTCCGACAAACCGGTGTTTGTCGGACAAAGGTACACCTTGCTACCGTCCGGTGACGGTAAATGCGTCGAGACGACGCAGGGTACGACCGACGGTTCGAACCCCTCGGCTCGCGGTGCTTCCCGGGCTGCAATATTACAACGCTTTTCACCTGATAACAAGTCGTTTGATCGGCCTGGAACGGCCTCCATGCGACATACGTCGAAAGCATCCGAAGGGATACTATCTTCGCTCCGCGAGATGAATGACAGCACCTCCTGCTATCATGCGATGACAGCTGTCTGTCGCGGATGTACTGCTATCGATGAAATATTGCAATCATGGATATACATCCATCATAGACGTACTGCTATCGATGAAGTACTGCTATCATAGACGTATATCCGTCATAGATGTACTGCAATCATGGATATACCGGAAACAAATGTTCAAACCCTGTTTTGCCTATGGATAAACAACCCGTATTCTTCTGCGTCTGCTCACAAAAGGGCGGTGTGGGAAAATCGACCTTCACGATTCTGCTCGCAAGCTGGTTGCACTATGCTCTGGGGCGCGATGTGCTGGTCGTGGACTGCGACGCTCCGCAATGGAGCATCGTCGCGCAGCGCGAGCGTGAGCTCGATGTACTCGAACGCAACGACCGCTACAAGCTCATGATGGTGCGACTGTTCAAACGTACGGGCCGCAAGATCTGGCCCGTGGTGCGCTCCACACCCGACGAGGGGCTGCAAGCCGCCCGTGCGTACCTTGCCGCCGGCGACCGCAAAGCCGACTTCGTGCTGCTCGATCTGCCGGGCACGGTCGCCGCACCCGGTATCTTCCGCCTGCTCGCCCAGCTGGATCATCTGTTCATTCCCTTGAAAACCGACAAGCTGGTCTTGGAGAGCGCCCTTTCCTTTGCGCGGGCCGTCGATGAGCGGCTCGTACATAACGACGCACACCGGCTGACAGGGCTGTACCTGTTCTGGACGATGGTGGACTGGAGGAAACATAGATTGTGTGAGGGTAATAATTTCCGTTTCTTTATTTTGTACTTCCCAGCTACCTAACAAGCAACAAACCGAACCTTCATTTTCAGTAAATTGTGATTTTAGTTATAGCCATTAGATTAAATTAATAAATATTATGGCAACAGTAAAAATAAAATTACGCCCGTCATCAGTCGAGGGTAAGGCAGGTGTTATCTTCTATCAAATCACCCACAATCGTAAAACGCAACACATAACAACCCGCCTTCGTGTCCAACCATTTGATTGGAATGCTGATGAGGAAAAGTTGGAGCCGTCCGCTCCCAATCGCTCAATGATTCAGAATTGTATAGACTGCGATGTAGCATTGTTACAGCGTCTGATTTCCGACCTTGACAGCTACAGAATGAATTACTCGGTCAATGATATTATAAGTCGTTACAAATCGCCTCAAAATCATATTTTAGTGCTAGATTATATGCGCATTCAGATTGAGCAACTTCGCACGGCCAATCGTCTCGGTACGGCCAAGAATTACGAAAAAACGATGTGCAGCTTCGGAGAGTTTTTAGGCGATATAAAACTACCACTTCCTGCCATGACCGAGCAGGTGATTACAGCCTATAACGTCTTCCTAATTCGGCGAGGTCTGGTGCGTAATTCTGTATCATTTTATATGCGTGTGTTGCGAGCAGTTTACAACAAAGCCGTACGTCAGAAACTTATCGAACAAACCCATCCATTCACAGAAGTTTACACTGGTATCGACCGCACACGAAAACGTGCCGTAGCAGAGTCGGTTATGACATCTTTATACCGCCTCGAACTACCCGAAGGCTCGCCACTTGTACTAACTCGAGACCTATTCATTTTCAGTTACTGCACACGTGGAATGGCATTCGTGGATATTGCCTTCCTACGAAAGTCAAACTTAAAAAACGGAGTAATTTGCTATGCCCGCCGCAAAACGGGACAACTTTTATCCGTGAAAATTGAACCGAGCATACAGCGAATAATCAATCGGCACAATGTTTCGGATTCACCGTATGTATTCCCAATCCTAACCTCGACCGATGCTATAGAAGCCTACGAGCAATACCGAGTCGCATTGAATACCCACAACCGCTTACTCGGCAAATTATCAGAGATGCTGAACTGCAAATGCAAGCTCACTTCGTACACTTCACGGCATAGTTGGGCTACTGCCGCGAGAAACCACAATGTCCCCATCTCGGTGATCAGTCAAGGTATGGGACATACCTCGGAACAGACTACGCAGATCTATCTAACCACATTAGAAAATTCGGTAATAGACAATGCCAATAAGGGAATAATTATGTCTTTACTGAAGTAGTTCCGTAAAAGAACCCGTACGAAATCGGATGTAAAGGTAGTAAATTATTTATAATTAGAAACCCATTTCAGGGGATTATTTTCGCTGGTAAAAAGGGGGAAAATCCCCCCCCCCGAAATTTGCTGAATATTAGCAAATTACAAACCTCAATATTGTATTACTACCATTTATATATTATAAAACGCACATGCACACTCTTTAGAGCATGGCATAACCACCCGATTGATGGCTGCATAGTTATAAATTAATCTTCCAATAATGCCTATTATATCATTGTAAATCAAAATATTGGCATCAATGTACGGGTTCTTTTACGGAACCCGTACAATACAAATGGGAATAAGAGCAAACAAGCCTATTATTTCTCATAAAGGTAACACCGAGATCACATGGTACCAAGCATTGTGGAGCGGCAGTATAATTTGTTGAGAACTTTTGATATTCCATTTTATAACTTCTTGATAATGTACAAAATACAGGATCATGCAGGAATAGAGGATATATAGGTAACCGAGTCGTAGAGCGCATGAACGAGAATTCGATTGACACAGAAAAACATTGGTATGCGATGCGCGATCTGAAAAGGAGTAACGCCCTTCTGCCTGCTTACAAACAGTTGTCGCAGGCCGGTATGGAAGTATTTACGCCCATGGTTTCTCGGCTCTTTTCCAGAAATGGCAACCGAATCAGAAGAGAGGTTCCCTTCATGCAGGATTTGCTTTTTGTGAACGATTCTCGCCAGAACATCGACCGCATCGTCACCAAAACTCCTACGCTTCAATATAGATTCAAGAAGGGCGGAAAATACTGCGAACCGATCGTAATCCCTCAAGATGCCATGACGCAATTTATCGGTGCGACACAGGCATCGGCCAATCCAAAATATTACGCTATGGACGAAATTTCCGACCTGATGTGCGGTCGCAACATCCGCATGATCGGTGGGGTACTGGACGGTTACGAGGGTAAGCTGCAAACCATAAGAGGCTCTAAAACAAAACATCTGATTATCATTCTGCCATCCCTTTTGGCGGTTAGCGTAGAGATAAATGACGAGTATATCGAGTTGTTGTAAACCGTCCTATTTACTCATTGTTCGTTTTAGGTCTATTTCTAAAATTACTTTCATGAGCCAGACATCCCAGACTTTGAATACCTTGAATTATGTGCAGATATTACTCGCCAAGGACTCCAAAACCATTATGAAGCGAGAAAACATCAATGGAAACAGAGTCCATCTATACGGTGTCGGTCAATACTGGGCAGCATTCGATAAGTCTGCATTTCTACTCGAGAAAATGATGAACGAAGATTGTGACATTGTCATACTTCACCTGAAAGGCCATCCCTTTCCTATCCTGATGTATTGTGTACATTATGAGAAAGTTAAAGATCTATGTTGCAAGCATATAATGGCTAAAAAAGGCCTAGAATACCTACAGTTCATCACTCATCATCCCGCTGACGAGAAATCCTACTATGAGTGGTATCGCAAACACGTAATTGAAAAGTATTAAATCCGACGACTGTCAGAATATAAAAAATCATCGAGTTATGAATAAGGATTTAGTAACCCTGAATGAAGTGCTCAACAACGGAGGCAGCATCGACCTCTATCAGGAAAAGAACACCGGTCTATGGGTAACGTACGGTTATTCGGCTTACCTCCTATTCCATCAAAACGGCATTCAGTGTCTGGCGAATTTTTCAGCACATATACAGATGCCCTGTGTATGTATAACCGAAGCCGACTTCAAAAAGCTGGTTGCCGAGAATCTGCAGACCATCGAAGCCAACGACGGATATTACCGCCTGCCCACCAAATCTAGGGTCGATGCCGACTCCTATCGAATTTGGGTGAACAGCTTGAAATAAAAAGTACCGGCAATGAACGAGCTATTACAAATCCTTATACCCGCTCTGATCGCCTTGTTCTGTACTTATTGGATATATCCCTATATCCTGAAAGTAGCCAAAATAAAGAATATCGTTGATAATCCCGACGCACGCAAGCTCCAGCGCATTCCCGTACCTGTCCTGGGTGGTCTCACGGTGGTATTCGGCATCCTGACGGGGATCATGAGCGCGAGTCTATTCGGTAATTTCAACGGCATATTCCCCATATTCTTGGCAATCATCACCATTCTGATCGTCGGGCTTATAGACGACATAATATCATTGTCTCCGAAAGTGAGGTTTGTGATCGAAATCATGCTGGTCCTATACCTGATATACACCACAAAATGTCAGTTGAACGACTTTTTCGGATTATGGGGGTTAGATACGATTCCCAACTACATTTCCATCCCCCTGACCACTTTCGCCTGCGTGGGTATTATCAACGCCATTAACCTCATAGATGGGGTCGATGGGTATTCTTCGGGATACAGCATCGTCAGCTGCATCCTGTTCGGTACAATGTTCTATACGCTGGGCAATATCAGAATGGCGACACTGGCCGCAATCGTAGGTTTTTCACTCTTTTCATTCTTCCTGCATAATGTATTCGGCAAACACTCAAAAATGTTCATCGGAGATGCCGGAACATTGTCGTTAGGTATTATCTTCTCTACATTCGTAACCAATATGTTGTCGTCGAACAACGAGATTGCGGTCGGTGAAAACCTCGGTCTGATTCCCTTTACGGTAGCTACACTGTGTATCCCGGTATTCGATACTTTGAGGGTGATGAGTACGAGAATCATCCAAGGGAACTCGCCTTTCAAACCGGATAAAACTCACCTGCATCATCTGTTCATCGAACTGGGCTATTCCCATATCGGCACTACGCTGTCGATCATCTTCATGAACTTGTTGGTCGTACTATGCTGGTACTGTGCCTACAAATTCGGCCTATCCATCAATATGCAGTTGTACATCGTCATCGCATTGGGAGTGCTCTTCACCTTTATTTTATACCCGATCGTCGATAGTCAAACAGGAAAAAATACGGCGATATCACGCTTTTTACGACGCATCGGCTCTCTTAGCCATAAGAGCCGCAGTAAATTCTGGATCTCTATACAGAAAATCGTGGATATGTCTGTCGTAAAACAAATTCAAGAGCCGCAAGATTAAACACAATAACAATCCATACAATACGAAATCTATGAAGGGAATTGTCCTCGCCGGTGGAAGCGGTACGCGCTTGTACCCCATCACAAAAGGCATCTCGAAACAGCTAATGCCGATTTACGACAAGCCGATGGTCTATTACCCCATCTCGGCTTTGATGTTGGCCGGCATCCGGGATATTCTGATTATCTCAACGCCTTATGATTTACCCGGATTCCAACGACTTCTCGGAGATGGTTCTGATTATGGCGTTCGCTTCGAGTATGCCGAGCAGCTGAGTCCCGACGGCCTGGCACAGGCATTTACGATCGGTGCAGACTTTATCGGCGACGACAGCGCTTGTCTGGTGTTGGGCGACAATATCTTCCACGGCGCAGGTTTCACGGACATGCTCAAGGAGGCTGTTCGCACTGTAGAGCAGGAACGGAAGGCGACGGTATTCGGCTATTGGGTAAACGATCCAGAACGCTACGGGGTGGCCGAATTCGACCGGGAGGGCAATTGCCTCTCGATCGAAGAAAAACCCGCCCGCCCGAAGTCCAACTATGCTGTTGTCGGTTTGTATTTCTATCCTAATAAGGTAGTGGATATTGCAAAAAACATAAAACCGTCGGCCCGTGGCGAATATGAGATTACAACGATCAATCAACGATTTTTGGCCGATGGCGAATTGAAGGTTCAGACCTTGGGCCGTGGCTTCGCATGGCTCGACACAGGTACTCACGACTCACTCTCCGAAGCCTCTACTTATATCGAGGTTTTGGAGAAACGCCAGGGGTTGAAAGTGGCTTGTTTGGAGGGGATAGCTTACCGTCAGGGCTGGATTACGGAAGAGCGTATGTGCGAGCTCGCGCAGCCGATGCTCAAGAATCAGTATGGGCAATACCTGCTGAAAGTCATCGACGAGATCAAGGAAACCCACAAACCGAATCTTGACTAACATGGAGGTAATTCAGACGGCAATCGAGGGCTTGGTCATTATCGAGCCGAAGATATTCAAGGATGCGAGAGGTTACTTTTTCGAGAGTTTTTCGCAACGAGAGTTCGACGAGAAGGTACGCAAGATAAACTTCGTCCAGGATAACGAAAGTATGTCCGGCTACGGTGTTATGCGCGGGTTGCATTTTCAGCGGCCCCCGTTTACACAGAGTAAGTTGGTGCGCTGCGTAAAAGGGCGGGTATTGGACGTTGCGGTCGATATCCGCAAGGAGTCGCCTACTTACGGCCGTCATGTAGCGGTCGAGCTATCCGAAGAGAATCATCGGCAGTTTTTCGTGCCCCGCGGCTTCGCACACGGTTTTGCGGTATTGAGCAAGACGGCCGTATTTCAATACAAGTGCGACAACTTCTACACCCCCGAGGCCGACAGCGGCATCAGCCTCCAAGATGAGAGCCTCGGCATCGACTGGCAGATTCCAATAACGCATGCAATACTTTCAGAGAAGGACACGAAGCACCTATACTTAAAAGATTTCGACTCTCCATTCGACTATCGCGTAAATCTTTATCCGGAGTTTACATAACATGAAAACAATCCTCGTAACGGGAGCCAACGGTCAGCTCGGCAACGAAATACGCATCATCGCTCGAAGCAGTTTGGACAGCTACATCTTCACCGACATCAACCACATAGACGGCGTAGAGACGACCTATCTCGATATTACCGATTTGAAAGCCGTGCGCAAGATCGTAACCGAACACCAGGTAAACGCCATCGTGAATTGCGCGGCATATACAAATGTCGATAAAGCCGAGGAGGATGCAGCTCTCTGCACACTCCTCAATCGTCAGGCCCCTGAAAACCTGGCAATCGCAATGAAAGAGGTCAATGGACTATTGGTGCATATATCGACCGACTACGTGTTCGGCGGAGACTCGTACAATACCCCATATAAAGAGGAGCAACAAGGCACTCCGACAGGAGTATACGGTTACACTAAACTTCTCGGAGAGCAGGCAATCCAAGTTGTCGGCTGCAACCACGTGATTATTCGCACCGCATGGCTTTACTCGGAATTCGGCAAGAACTTCTGCAAGACAATGATGAACCTGACAGCGACAAAACCGCAACTCAAAGTGGTTTTCGACCAGGCAGGCACTCCCACCTACGCACTCGACCTTGCACGGGCGATCGCTGTGGTGTTAGAGCGATTCGACGGAAGCCAAACCGGAGTATATCATTACTCCAATGAAGGTGTATGCTCGTGGTTTGATTTTGCGAAAATGATCGGCAAGTATAGCGGAAAAACAGAATGTGACGTACAGCCTTGCCACAGCGATGAGTTTCCAAGCCCTGTAAAGCGACCTTCATACTCGGTTCTCGATAAAACTAAAATCAAAGAGGTGTTCGGTGTGAAAATTCCATATTGGACAGATTCACTGAAGCAATGTATATCAAATCTTAAAAATCAGTAAATCAATTATGGCCAAACGTAATATAATAATCACGGGCGGAGCAGGATTTATCGGTTCCCATGTCGTACGCCTGTTCGTAAACAAATATCCCGACTACAATATCATCAACCTCGATAAGCTCACTTATGCGGGAAATCTTGCCAACCTGAAGGATGTAGAAGATAAGCCGAACTACAAATTCGTAAAGATGGACATATGCGACTTCGAGGCGATTTACCGGTTGATGCAGGATGAAAAGATCGACGGCATCATCCACCTTGCGGCAGAGAGCCACGTCGACCGTTCGATCAAAGATCCGTTTACCTTCGCCCGGACGAATGTCATGGGTACATTATCACTCCTGCAGGCTGCCAAACTCTACTGGGAGAGTCTGCCTGAGGGGTATGCAGGCAAACGCTTCTACCATATCTCTACCGACGAGGTTTACGGAGCGCTCGAAATGAACCACCCCGAAGGCATCAAACCTCCATTCTCGACGACGGCATCGTCTGCGGAGTACCACTTGGCTTACGGCGATGATTTCTTTTATGAGACGACCAAGTACAATCCTCACTCTCCCTATTCGGCCGCCAAGGCATCGTCCGATCATTTCGTGCGGGCTTACCACGACACCTACGGTCTGCCGACCATTGTCACAAACTGCTCGAACAACTACGGGCCCTATCAGTTCCCCGAGAAATTGATTCCTCTGTTCATCAATAATATCCGCCACCGCAAGCCGCTTCCTGTTTATGGCAAGGGCGAAAATGTCCGCGATTGGCTCTATGTCGAAGATCACGCCCGTGCCATTGATCTTATTTTCCATCAAGGTAAGGTAGCTGAAACCTATAATATCGGAGGCTTCAATGAGTGGAAAAACATTGATCTTATCAAGGTAATGATTAAAACCGTCGATCGTATTCTCGGGAATCCGGAAGGGCACTCGCTCGGATTGATCACCTATGTCACCGACCGCCTCGGCCACGACACCCGTTACGCCATCGACTCGACAAAGTTGCAAAAAGAGCTCGGCTGGGAACCATCCCTGCAATTTGAAGAGGGTATCGAAAAGACGGTCAGATGGTATCTGGAAAATCAGGAGTGGATGGATCATGTGACCTCTGGCGACTACCAAAGGTATTACGAAAATATGTACAAAGACCAGTAAGGGTACTTTATTCAAGTCCTTCCGACCACACACTAGACAGAGGTCGCGAGGTCGATACCGCCTGTCGAAACAAATAAGTACGCCCAAATATGATCAAGTCTGTTGTAAAAAAGATTCCATTCGCTTTTACCCTTTCACAAAAAATACACAACCTTCTTCGAAAGGACTTGTTATGCAAGCAGTTAAAAATCAAACGATTCGGGGG
>OGHO01003239.1_pt1 | contig 11056 bp, 5 predicted proteins | sample 1571421 | NCBI WGS metagenome assembly OGHO01 (sample SAMEA2581937, study PRJEB24529) | metagenome | biome: Human gut stool | place: China | collected 2011
TACCCATAATTCACGTTACCAAAAAATCCTACCAACCGGGATTTATCATAGCTACCATCCGGACTCGAATTTTCCGCAAAAGAGATCGCCGCTCCGATGAAAACCATATCCGGATTAACAAAACCGACCCCGGTATAAGAATCTCCCTCCTCGGTCGACTCCGTCATATTGCTTCCCACTCCCACGTTCAACGAATGCACTCCAAACACTTTATTGTATTGCAAAGTCAAATTACCGTCAAACTTATCACTTTGTGAATTGGAACGGAAATAAGTTCCCTTCTTTTTAGGATCCGTTTCCGTGCTATAATCCAAAGACTCTGGAGACTTGAACAAATCCCTTTTATCAAATTGTCTGGAATAACTAATACGTCCTTGCAAACGCAACGCAGGAACAATACGCCAATCAATATTAAAATTATCTTGAATAGATGTATACGTACTCGTGTTCTTTTTCGCCAAATGAGCATTATACAAAGGATTCCAGTCTCCAGAAGAAAGCTTCTCAACAAACTTTCCATTTTCATCATAAATACGATCGTATGGATTTTGATTGGCGTACAAATAAAATTCATTATAAGGAGAATTTTTCGCTTTCACATTATCCACGGACAAATCATTCCGAATAAAAAAATTCGTCCCGATATTATAATTAAATGTCAGGTTAATACCTAACCGATCTCTACCGGATTGCTTCATAACCCCTTTATCCGTATCATATCGCAAATCTATTCCGTAACGGAAATACTCGTCACCACCCTCGAAATTAATAGAATAACGTTGATTCAATGATGTCGTTAAAGGCTGTGACAACCAATAAGTATCCACACCCTTCCTCACCTCCTCCAAACGGGAATTATAAAGTTCATCCAGTTTACGTTGTTCTATATAATCGGTAGACTCATACAAGCCGGCTAGCCGCTCATATTCTAACTTTTCTTCGGCATTCATCAAATTATAATCCCGTAAATCTGGAACCGAGATATTATAATTAGCATTCAAACTCACTCGAATCTGCCCGGACTTCGGGCGAATCGTCGTGATCACGATAACTCCATTGGAAGCGCGAGAACCGTATAAAGCCGTGGCACTGGCATCTTTCAGAATGGTTATAGACTCTACCCTATTTACATCCATATCATAAACACGTTCCGCCGAAACCTCCACTCCATCCAGGATATAAAGAGGGGCATTAGGATTCGTGGTCGCATCATCCGCATTTGCCCGTAAATCAAATCCGTTTTCACCCCGGATCGTAATATCGGGAAGCACGTTCGGATTCGAACCGTTGGTCAAGCTCTCCGCCAAACGAATTGAAGGATCAAAAGCACTCAACGCTTGCGTTATACTTAAAGCTCCTACTTTTTTCAACTCTTCTGTTTCAATCGTCACTTCCGAACCGGTAAAACTCTCTTTTGCCTTATTAAAATAACCTGTTACAACAACTTCTTCCACGTTTTCAACTTCTTCTTCCATAACAATCTTCAGCGTATCAGAAGGAAGTTTAAACTCCACCCCTTTTGTTTTAAAACCGACAAAACTCAAGATTAACTTCCCTTTCTCAACAGGCAGTCGAAACGAGAAAACACCTTCAAAATTTGTTGCCGTCCCCACGTTCGTATTTTCTAATCTTACCGTTACCCCCGGCAATGGATCCTTATTCACATCCATCACCCGACCAACAAGAACGTGATTTTTTCCTACTGAATCATTTACAACAATAGAATTTCGGGTATTTAAAATAACCACATCATTCACGATAGAATAAGTCAGATTCGTCCCTTTCAAAATTTGCAACAAAACATCTTCCAACGCCATATTCTTGACATTCACGGAAATGTTCGTCATTTTTTTGATATCTTTACTATCAATATTATAAAAAAAACCGTAATCCGTTTGGAGTTTTAATGATTGTATTACCTCTTCCAAACTTACCCCTTTCAGATGAAGGGTCACCATCTTATTTTGAGAATGAAGCGCCGCCGAAACGTGTAACGAGGCAACAAACACAAAAATAAATAGAAATCTTGTCATAATCCACATTTTTCGTAAACTATCCCTCCATATAGGAATAGAACACCGATTTTTTTTCATACATTTGTAATTATAAGTGAAACATACGGGAACAACACCTGCAAAATGCTTGTTCCCTGTTTAATTTATTTTAAGGCAGAAATTGTTTCCAGCAACTTCTGCTTTTATTTTTAATCACGAACTAACACGACACGACCGTTCACATCGAAATGAACCTTTCCCGCCTCTGCAATCACATCCAATACTTCCTGCAAACGAGTTTGTCGTTTCATAATACCAAAAAATCGTTTTTGTTTTAACGCCGGATTTTGATAGAAAATCTCGACATCAAACCAACGTGCCACCCTTCTCAAAATTGTCTCAAGATTATCATTCTGGGAAACAAAAAGACCATCCTTCCAAGCCACATAGGGAAAAACATCTACCGAGACAATCTCCGTTTCTCCCGTTTTCCGGTTCAAAAGAAATTGCTCTCCCGGAACAATTTTCTGAAATCCTAGCGACATCTTCCCTTTCATCAACACCCCGACAGAACCTTCTACCAAGGTCGTTTGTAATTCTTCCTCGTCCTCGTACGCCATCACGTTAAACTCCGTCCCGAACACCTTTACCTCTTCCAACGATGTTTCCACGATAAAAGGCCGCTCTCCTTTAGCCACGACAAAATAAGCTTCACCAGACAACTTAACTTTCCGCTCTCCAGCCGGGAACACCGTGGGATAATATAAACTGGAAGCCGAATTTAAATAAACTTTCGTTCCATCCGACAAAACAACCACGTACTCCCCGGAAGGAGGCACCTCCAACTGATTATAAACTAACTCTCCGGTCGCAACAGAATCCCGATTATACTCTAACACGCCGACACCTACACGCATGGCCACACAATCCTGACTAATCGTCTGCGCCACCAGTGTCGAATCCAATACAATTTGCTCTCCCTGTCCCAGACGAAGAGTCACGGCTGCTCTCCCCGGTTCGGTTTCAACAACCACCGGGCAAGAAATATTATTTTCAGCCCAATACATCCAACCAACAGAAAAGAAGATCAACACGGCCGCAGCAACCCCACTCCATTTCCACCAATTAGAATGATGTTTTGCACGTCTCTTGAATTTCACCTCCATCAACCGACGCTTAACATCCACGACAGAACAATCACGAGCCATGATCTTTTCTTGCTGCACACAAAAACGTTTATAATACAAACGATGATCCTCCGACTCGTTATACCACGCATCAAACTTCCGCTGGTCTACATCAGAAATCGGTTTACCTGCTGATTTCCGATAAAGAATAGATATAGATATCGACTTAGATTCTTGCATTTATTCATAATTTTTGAACCTAAGACGTAAAAAAACAAAAACAGGGTGAACGAAAAAATAAAAAAATAGCACCAACAAAACTACAACAAACGTTTATTTTTCATTTCCAACAAGATAAAAGGCAATATTAAATTCAAATGCTGGTCATAAAGTCCTTCCCGTAGATCCTGATACGCCTTCTTCATGTGCGTTTTTATCGTGTTAATTGATAATCCTGTCACTTCCGCTATCTGCGAATAACTCATTCCCCGGTAAACACTCATTTTCAATATTTCCCGACGTTGTTCCGGTAACTTTTCGATCTCGTCCTCTACCCGACGAATCAACTCTTCTTGTTCAAAAATATTAAAATCCCCCGCATAATAAACCGCATCGAATAACTTTGTATCCAACGGATCTACAACTTTTAGTTTCCGTAAATAATCCACGCATCCGTTCTTCACACAACTATACAAATAGGAACGAGAATATTCGACTTCATTAAAATCCGTCCGTGACAAAAGAGACAAAAAAACATCCTGCACCATATCCTCTGCCGTTTCCAAATCTCCCACGTAACTTTCAGCAAACAGTACCAAACGTTCATAATACTGATTAAATAATACATCGAATTGCCCTTGCTCCATCACATTATAACCATTACAATTATTACCTCCGTTAATGACAAAAATACAAAAAAAAATAACCGTCCAAAATGATTTCACAAGGAACATCATTGTCTAAAACAACAAACATAGCGAAAATAAAAATCCAAAGAATACCCAGAATCTCAACTCCGAATATCCTTTGGATAATCTTAAATAATACTATTATTTTTTTTTGAAACTGTAATTACAAAAATTCAGTCATAAATCTCTTCCAAAACGGCATCCAGTTGAGCACCCCGCATGTCGGTTTTGAAGATATGTCCTTCCTTATCCAACAGGATACAAGTCGGAACGCCCATGATGTTGTACACCTGAGTTACCGGACCTTCAAATTCCCCCGGATCGTTCAACTGGGTCCAGACCATATTCTCTTCTTTCATGGCCTTTTTCCAATCCTGATCCTTCCGATCAATAGATATGCTCACAATCTCGAATCCTTTATCCTTGTACTCTTTGTACACTTCTCTCAGGTGAGGGATTTCACCCCGACACGGACCACACCAAGAAGCCCAAAATTCCAACATCACGTATTTTCCTTCGGGTACATATTCCGATAATTTCACTTTCTTCCCATCAGGATTGACTAACTCAATGTCAGAATACTTCGTTCCAACTGCCACGCGCTTGCCTTTTTCAGCCATTGCTTTGAATTCCGAGGCTTTTGTAGTATTTGGCCATGCCTGATCCACCAAAACCTCTAACTCGTCAATTTGTTCGGGGGTGATACGAACATACATATCCTGAAAATATTGTTTTGCCAGATCATAACCGACAACGGTCTGGATATTCTCTTTTACAAAATTCCATTTTATTTCAGCTAATTGTTTCCTCAATACCTCCATTTTTCGAGAAATCTCGATCCCTTCTTTTTTATTAAAAATACCATCCATCGAGGGAATATGATACTTTTGCAAATACTCGTCATTCAATCGACTCAACTCGCTACCCTGTTTTTCTCCTATCGCCAGATACTTCTGATAAAGGTCTTCCGTGCCCGATCCGGTGATCTGGGCTTGTTTCCGCGGCTTCTTGCTCCAGAAATAAGAAGGTAGACTATCAATATTTCCACTAAAACTGATCGGAGAATTTTCCAGATAGAATTGACTATTTGTCATATACTTCTCGGAAGAAACTTCCCCTTGAGGAGTACGATCAATCATGATCGAGTAATAGGCAGGTTCATCAACGACTCCCTCAAACACGAATTTTCCATCTTTAATAAATGTACTATCAACGAACGTCGATCCCGTATCCCCCAGCTTATTCAACAACACCTTCATACCATCCGCATTCCCGGAAATTTTCCCGTCAATCGTGTACTGCGGTTTATTTTGACAAGATACACCCACGAAAAGGCATACTAAAATTACAATAAATGTCCTCATATTCTTCTTTTTATAACGGATTTTGTTCTAACAAATTATTTCCGGCCAATGCAGTTTGGGGTATCGGTAAAATCAATTTTGTATCAGAGGTAACAGTTGGTTTTACATCCGTGATATTCAAATCTCCCTCTTTATAGTAACGCACCAAATCAAACCAATCCTCGTAATTCTCTTCCACCAATTCGATCAATTTGTGTTTACGTACCGTTTCCAACAAATCCCCATCTGAAATTGTATTCACGTAATTCTCATCATATCCCGCACGATCCGTGATCGCTTTCAAACTAGTACGGGCTCCCGCATAATCCTGATACCCGCGAATAGCCGCTTCTGCATGAATTAAATAAACCTCACCCAACCTCAAGTAAAAACAAGTATTGCTTATCGTGTTATCAACGTAATCATTATTAGGATATTTCCCGTTATTATTCGGTCCGGAAGTCTTAATAAATGTTGCAACATAGCGCGAATCAAATCCTTCTCCTGTCAACATATCGCCTTTCCCTGCTACAAAATCATCAGCCACTTTACGAAGATAGACTCCGGGACTGATTCCATTCACGTTAAGAGTAAGTCTTTCAATGAGTCCAAAAGTATAGGGTGCAAACAAAACTTCCGAAGAGAAACAACCATTTTTATAAATATCAGCATAATTGATTTCCATGACGTAACTAAATTCTCCGGCCTCTTCCAAAATTTCACTCGCCAAATCGGCAGCCTTCTTATATTCTTTCTGGTACAACAAGACTTTTGCCTTTAAAGCCTTAGCCGTAACACGACTCACGGAATAGTGATTCTGAACATACTCCGGAGCCATTTCTATTGCATCGTCTAAATCCTCGTTAATCAACTTATACACGTCAGCTACAGAACTTCTAGGAACCGCTTTGGTTTCTTGCATATGTTTTTTTACTAAAACAATTCCATACAGGGAAGTCTCGTCATAAAATTGTCCGTAAGCGCGTAAAAGGAAGAAATTAGCCATTGCCCGGTGGAATTTACATTCACCCATCATTTCTACCCTTCTCAAAGAATCAAGACCAACCGCTTTGCCCGCCTCCAATTGCTCCATTACAGTATTGGCATAATTCACAATCCGATAAAGAGAAACATAATAAGCGGCAATATTATTTGTTTCCGGCCTCACGTCATTATTTATAAAAGGAGTTTCCTCAATCCCACCTCCGGTTATTGAACCGGACAAAAAACACATATTCGGTAATATCAACGTTAATCCCTTATCCCGCCATTGCTGATAAACTCCTCTCAATGCCAATTCCGCAGATTTTCCATCCCGAATCAAGGTACTTTCATCCAATACATATTCAGGCTTTATGTCATTAATATTCCCGGTTAAATCACAGGATGCCAAACCCAAAACACCCAAAAGAGAATAAATTATATACTTAAACTTTTTCATCACTTTCATTTTGATCGTTAAAAATTCACCCTGACACCAAATGTAAAGGTCTTGCTCAACGGATAGGCATCATTACTGTACACCCCTTCTTGCAACGGGTTTGTTCCCGCAAGAGTCCTATCCCCGACTAATTCCGGATCCAGTCCCGGCCAATTCGTCCACGTCCACAGATTGGATGCACTGGCAAACAACTGCGCAGATTGAAGATATATCTTTTTCAACCAATTACGAGGTAATTCATACGATAACGTGATATTCTTCAATCGCAAATAAGAAGTTTCAAACACGTAACGATCCGAATAATTTGTATTTCCACTTTGATCCAATACCGTCAAACGAGCATACCGGGCATCCTTATTATCTTCCGTCCACGTATTACGATACATCATACGCTGAATACTATTTCCGACAATTCCCGAAGCACTGTTTTGCAGGTCATTCAAGAACGCTTGCCCTCCTTTTGAGAATTGAAAAACAAAAGACAAATTCCAACTCTTATAGTTCACGGAATTAAACCATCCGCCGAAAAAATCCGGTTCCGGATTAGCGATCACGTCTCTGTCATCAGCCGTGATCTCGCTATCGCCATTCAAATCCCGATACCTATAATCTCCGGCCCCGGTTGCCAAATTCTGGTAATAAGTTCCCGCTCCATGCTTCTCCTCTGCCAGTTTATTATACGAAGCGACTTCCTCGTCCGACTGGAAAATTCCATCCACGACATAACCTTTCAACACCCCTGCCGGTTTCCCTTTCACGAAATAATCAACCTGATATGAAGCTAACGTCGCCCCGTTCAAGTCTTCTATCTTATTTCGGTTCAATGCGATATTAAATTTCGATGTCCATACCCAATCATCACGTCTCAACACGTCTCCCCCGACTTCCAGCTCGATACCTTTATTAGACAAATCAATCAAGTTAGAATAATAAGTTATCGAACCTGTTTCCAAAGCCACGGGAGAAGGAGTTAAAGCCCCGTCCGTGAAACGATAATACATGTCTAAACTTCCATACAACCGACGATTAAAGAAAGAAAAATCCACACCGAAGTTATACTCTGTAGTCATCTCCCAACGTACATCCCGATTCGGGAAATTATCTTTCGGAACAATCGTAGGTTGTCCTCCCCACAAATCATTAGAAGCACGCGCATACAATTGCTTGTACACAAAATTATCAATATTAGTGGATCCGGTCTGTCCCACACTAAAACGTATTTTCAGATCATCCAATTTCGTGAACGGCTCCATAAATTTCTCATGACTCATGCGCCAACCCAAAGAGAGGGAGGGAAAATATCCTCGTTTATTACCGGGACCAAACTTGGATGATGCATCTGACCGGAAATTCGCTTCTGCCAAATAACGATCTCCATAAACATACCCGACACGGGCGTACACGGAGTTCAATCCATTGGTAATCTTATTACTATTGTAGCCCATCACCATGGCTGCCGATGCAGGATTATTTAATATTTCATCATCAACGAAATCGCTATATGACACACTACTACCCTTCGTAAAAGTTCGATCCCAGCCATAGCCGACCATTAACGTCAAGTGATGATCTTTCATATCCAAATTATAATCTGCCCGAAAGTTCACCGATGTATTGGTCGTGTTGCTTGATGATTCATAAAGACTCGAAAACGAATCATAATATATCATGTCATCCATTGCAGTCAAAGGCATAAAACTACTCCCTTCAGTACGGAAAGATGCAATATTTATATCCCCCCTTACTTTCAGATTATCAAGTATTCTATACTGTGCGTAAGCACTTCCTATAAATTGGTTTACATCCGTGCGATTCTTCACGCCCCTCTTAGCAACCGGATTGGCACCTAAAAACTCTTGCCCATAATTGGATCCCGGTAACCGGACAAAGTTCCCACTTTCATCCCGTACCGCTCGATCCGGACGCACTAACCATGGCTTCGTATCCATATCTGAAAAACTAGTTGCATCCCGGAGCTTGGAGAAGGTATATCCCATGGTTGCTCCACTTTTCAAACGTTCCGTGATGTTGGCATCAACAGCCAAGCGAACCCCGTAACGTTTTAACCCATCATTAATAAAAAGCCCGTCCTGATTTGTCGAATTGAAAACAAACGAATAGTTAATCGCCTTTCCTCCGCCACGGACTCCTAAATCAAATTGCTGATTTATAGCATTATGATTCTCTATTTCTTTCTCCCAATTCGTGCTCACATCTCCAAACACGTCCTCATTCAATCCATCATAATTATACAAAGGAATCATATCCTCATAACCCGATATAGAGAAATTCCCCACTAACATCATCACAGGTGTCAGAAAATAAGCAGCATCCCCTTTATCGACCTGGCCCCGGCCTATGGCAGACATCGTATTTTTCAGCAATAAATCTTGCACTTCTTTAAATTGCTCCGTATTCAACGGTTTATATCTTTTTACCGGATTTCCTACCGTAACCGAATATCCCGCTGTAACACTAATCTTCTCATTATTCTTTCCGGTTTTTGTCTTCACGATAATCACACCATTCGCACCCCTGGACCCGTAAATAGCCGTGGCTGCCGCATCTTTCAAAACATCAATACTCTCGATATCATTAGGAGAAATCACCAATAATGGATTGACACCTCCTCTTTCCGAGAAAAATGGAACATCATCAATCACGTACAAAGGCTCGTTTGTACTACCGGATACCGGGGAGGTCACCCCTCTCACATTTATCGTTGCTGCAGCTCCCGGAGCACCATTATTCTGTGTTACCCGAACCCCTTTTAGAGCACCGCCCAACATCCCGTCAAAAGAAGTTGCGCTACTGGAATACTTCTTTAAATCTTCACTATGAATCGAAGATACCGAACTCGTCACATCATGTTTCGACTTGGAACCGTAACCGATAACCACGACATCATTCAAGTTAACCTGCTCGTCTTCCAATGTCACGTTTACTTCCGGTTGTCCGGTATAAGTCACCTCTTTCGTCTGCATTCCCACAAACGAAAACACAAAAACGATATTCGGTTGTGCCACAAACGACAAGGTATACTTTCCGTCAATATCCGTTGCCACGCCAAGAGTTGTCCCCTTTATCAACACGGACACACCCGGAAGAGGAAGACCGTCTTTATCCACGACCTTACCCGCAACTTTAGTCTCCTTCACTTTTTCTCCCGCTTTTTCCCTTGCCACGATCGCGATAGCATTTCCCTCCACCGTGTACGTGTAAGGAGTACCCGTCAGTACCTTGTTCAACACGTTTTCCACCGTCTCGTTCTTCACGTCCACCGTCACGTGTTCCAGTTTATCCATCTGGTCATCGCTGTACACGAAATTATAAGTGGTTTGTTTACGGATTTCAGCAAACACCTGCTTGATTGCCGCATCTTTAAGATTAATTGTCACCCGTTGCGGGGATGCAGAAATGGAAGATGCCCAAAGATTCGTCACCGAACACAAACCCAACGCTACCAACACGAACACTCTGCAACAAATTCCCACAAAAGCTTTTTTTTCTCGCAAATTTTTCATACTCTTGTAGATTATAAGATGATTCAATTACCTAAACACCACAGTTTAGGCGGTTAATTTATTCAACGGGAAGTGCTGGTAACACTTTCCGTTTCCTTTTATTTAGTAACTATGATTCTATTTCCCTCCACCTCGAATTTTACCAGAAGAGTCCGTTGCAATAAATTCAACACACCCCGGAAACTCTCACTCCGGTCCACACGTCCTGAAAACCGATGTGTACGCACTTCATCATTCTCGAATGTCACCTGTACATCGTACCAACGACTTAATTTCTCCATAATCTGCTCCAACGTCTCGTGTTCAAAAGAGAAATACCCGTCCTTCCAAGCGGCATAAGCGGCCGCATCCACCGTTTTCACTTCACATCTCCCTGTTAACACGTTCACATCCGCCATCTCGTTCGGCTTAATCATTTGTTCCACGGCCGGATGCTTCAAGGAACTCACCCCTACACTCCCGCTCAACAACACGGTTTGTACCCGCTCCTTATCGTAACTATTCACGTTAAAATGAGTTCCATAAACCTTCACGACCACATCCTCAACCCGCACCTTAAAAGGTTTCGCACTCTTGGCCACCTCAAAATAAGCCTCTCCCTTCAACGTCACCTCCCGGGTCGAATCGGCAAAACTCACCGGATAACTGAATTCCGTCTCCGAGTTTAACCAAACGATCGTACCGTCGGCCAACTCCACCCGGTATTCTCCCCCGCGGGG
>OGHO01003240.1_pt1 | contig 11053 bp, 9 predicted proteins | sample 1571421 | NCBI WGS metagenome assembly OGHO01 (sample SAMEA2581937, study PRJEB24529) | metagenome | biome: Human gut stool | place: China | collected 2011
AGGATGTCACCGGCCTGCTCCTGGACCTTGTTGACGGTCTCCATGGTGGAGTCCTTCATGCGCAGGACGGCTGCGGTGGTCTGGGTGTAGACCTTCTTGGCATCGCTGCTGGACAGGAGCTTGAAGCCTGCCGAACCAAACACAACGCCGCCGACGAACAGTGCGATCTTTTTCACATCTACCATAATCGTTTTCCTACCTTTATTCATGTTATTGTAAGCCCCGGATGGGGCGAAAAAACCGAACAGCCTTGCTGTTTCTGCGGATATTGTAGCACGGATTTTGGAATTTTCAAGGGATTTTCAAAATGTTAATCGGTATAAACTTTTTACGTACCGTAGTTAGAAATGCCTATCCCTAGGTGGATTTTCCGTCGGACTACAGTTAGTAATCAGAAACAAACCGGAAAGCACCTCTCAGCGGCCCCAGAAGCAAAAAGGCCCCGGCTCCGCCAAGGGCCGCAAAGGGCCGGAAGCGGGGCAGGGCCAGCATCAGGCAGTAGGTGAAAGCAAACAGGATCAGGGCAAGCGTCATGCGTTCTCCTCGTGGTCGGCGGGGGCGTCCGGGCCGTCGTGGTCGGCATCAATCATCCGGTAGCCCACGCCGAGTTCGTTCATGATGTAGTTGTTGTGGCCGGGGCGGCTGCCCAGCTTGCGGCGGATGTTGGCCATGTTGACCTGCAGCTTTTTGGTGCTGCCGCAGTCGGTATCGCCCCAGATGGCCCGGACGATGGCGGGGTAGGTCATCACCCGGCCCGCGTGTTCGGAGAGGAAGGCCACGATGTTGTATTCGGTCTGGGTCAGCTTGATCTCCTCCCCGCCCACATAGACCTTGCGCCGCTCGTACTGGATGAGCAGGTCCTGCGCCTGAAAGACGCCGGTGGGGTTGGAGCTGAAGCGGTTGAGCCGCAGTGCAGCCCGCACCCGCGCCAGCAGCTCGCCGGTGCTGAAGGGTTTGGTGATGTAGTCGTTCGCGCCAAGGTCCAGCGCTTCGATCTTGTCCGCCTCGGTGGTGCGGGCCGACAGCACGATGATGGGCGTCATGAATTTCTGGCGCACATAGTGGATGAGCTCGCGGCCGTCGCGGTCGGGCAGGCCCAGGTCCAGGATGATGAGGTCGGGCAGGTAGGAGGTGAAGATGGATTTGCCCAGCTCACAGGTGGGGGCCACATAGGTCTTGTAGCCGTTGGTGTCCAGCAGGGTATAGATGAAGCTGCAGATGGTGGGTTCGTCTTCAACGATGAGGATCTTGAATTTGTTGTTGCTCATTTCAGATGTTTTCCTCCAGATCAGTGGATTCGTCCGTGGATTCGGTCTCCAGCCAGAAGCGGATGGTGGTGCCTTCGCCGGGGCGGCTCTCGGCCTTGATCTCGCCGCCGTGGGCCTTGACGATGGCCGCGCACACCGCAAGGCCGATGCCCATGCCGTGCTTGCCGGGGCTGGCCGTGTCGTCGGCGGGCAGCATCCGGGTGAACAGCCCTTTCAGCCGCTCTTTGGGGATGCCGCAGCCGTCATCCGAGACTTCAAAGATGGCGTGGTCGCCCAGCGTGAAGACCCGGAGGGTCAGCTTGGTCATTCCCTCGGCGTGGAGCACGGCGTTTTCCAGCAGGTTCATCAACACCTGCGAGATGAGCATCGAGTCCATCGGGATGACCACGAAGCTGTCGGGCAGGTCTACCGTGACGTTCACATCCGGGTAGTGCTTCTGGAACCGCACCAGCACGGTGTCAATCAGCTCTTCCAGCACGGTGGGGGTCTTCTGCACCGAGACGGTGCCGGTGTCGAACCGGGTGACCGACAGCAGGTTCTCCACCATCCGGTTAAGCCACTGGGCGTCCGAACAGACTTCGCCGAGAAGTTTTAACTTCTGCTCTTTGGCCAGCGAGTCATAATTTTCAATGACCGTGGAGCAGGCACCGTAGATGGAGGTGAGGGGCGTGCGCAGGTCGTGGGAGACTGCGCGCAGAAGGTTGGCGCGCATCTTCTCGGTCTCGCTCTCCATCCGGAGCTGCTCCTGCAGCTTGATGCGGGTGGTAAGGGTGCTGGTCATGATGGAGACGACCAGCATCACCAGCGCGGAGAACAGATTCTCCGGCAGGGTGAAGTTGAAGGCAAAGTAGGGCGAGCGAAAGGCAAAGTTGACCGCCAGCACACACAGCAGTGAGGCGGCCAGACCCCACAGATAACCATCGGTATACATCGAGATGAGAAAGACGGCCAGCACGAAGACCATGGAGGCTACGCCGTCGATCCGTCCGCTGAGCACCTGGATGCCGGACACCACCAGAAAGGCCGACGTGATGCCGGACAGCATCACCAGTGCATCGTGCCTGCGGGTGGAAGATCTCATAGAAATGTCTCCTTTCGGATGGATATTCGTTCGGTGTTCAAAGTATACCACACCGGCGGCTAAGAAACAGCAAAGGAGTCGGGAACAGGTGCCGAATGCCGCAGAGCCTGCCCCGATCATAGCACAAAAAGCGGAACGGTGCGAGCGCGGGCCGGGTTTTGCTGTTTGACATTTCCGCTGCAAAAGCATATCATAAAGGTACCTATTATAGAGAGGATGCAGAACACGATGTTTTACTTTGAGAACGACTACTGCGAGGGAGCCCATCCGGCCATCCTGCAAAAGCTGATGGAGACCAACTTTGAAAAGGTGTCCGGCTACGGCACCGACCCCTACTGTGCCAGCGCAAAGGAGAAGATCCGCGCCGCCTGTGCCTGCCCGGAAGCAGATGTGACCTTCATCTCCGGCGGCACCCAGACCAACGCCATCGTCATCGCGTCGATGCTGCACCGGTGGGAAGGGGTCGTGGCCGCCTCCACGGGCCATGTCAACGGCCATGAGGCCGGGGCCATCGAGTACACCGGCCACAAGGTGCTGGGCCTGCCCCACAAGAACGGCAAGCTGGACGCTGCCGACGTCCGCGACTTCTGCGCCACCTTCTACGCAGACGGCAACCACGACCACATGGTCTTCCCCGGCATGGTGTACATCTCCCACCCCACCGAGTACGGCACCCTTTACACCAAAGCCGAGCTGCAGGCGCTGCACGATGTCTGCCAGATGTACCACATGCCCCTCTTCGTGGACGGTGCCCGCCTGGGCTACGGTCTGGCGGCGGAGGGTACGGACGTCACCCTGCCCGACCTGGCCCAGCTGGCGGATGTCTTCTACATCGGCGGCACCAAGGTGGGCGCCCTCTGCGGCGAGGCCGTCGTCTTCCCGCATGGGGCGCCGGCGCATTTCATGACCATGGTGAAGCAGCAGGGCGCTCTGCTGGCAAAGGGCCGCCTGCTGGGGCTTCAGTTCGATGTTCTCTTCACGGATGACCTGTACCAGACCATCAGCCGGAACGCCATCGCCACGGCCAACGCCCTGAAGCAGGGGATGGCCGCCAAGGGCTACCGCTTCTTCCTGGATTCGCCCACCAACCAGATCTTCATCGTTTTCTCCAACGAGCAGCTGGCGGCGCTGGAGGGCAAGGCCAAATTCGGCTTTTGGGAGAAGTTCGACGACACCCATACCGTCATGCGCATTGCCACCAGCTGGGCCACCCGGATGGAGGAGATCGACGGCCTGCTGGCCCTGCTGTAAGTGTCAAACATCGGCCCGTCTCTTTGTGCAGGATGCGGATTGCAATTTCCGGCACAGTATGATATCTTTATTCAGATGAAGGTCGCGCTGTGTGCAGCGCAGAAAGAAGGGTAATGATATGGGCTTTTTTGATAAGCTGTTCGGCGGCAAGGATGCAGCCGAGACGAAATTCAAGGGCGAAAAGAAGACGGTGATGATGCCGCTGGCAGGCAAGGTCATCCCGCTGGAGGAGCTGCCGGACGAGACGTTCGCATCGGCCATTCTGGGCGGCGGCTGCGGCATCGAACCCACCGGGGATACCGTTTACGCACCGTTTGACGGCACCGTCACGCAGGTGCCCGAAAGCCTGCACGCGGTGGGCCTGATGAGCGATGACGGCATTGAGCTGCTCATCCATGTGGGCATGGATACCGTGGAGATGAAGGGCAACGGCTTCACCTCTCTGACGAAGGAAGGCTCCAAGGTCAAGGCGGGCACCCCGCTGCTCAAGGTTGACCTCGACGCCATCCGCGCCGCCGGTCATCCCACAGCAACGGCCATCATCGTGACCAACGGCGACGACCTGTCCGAAATGTCGGTCGTGGCCTCCGGCGACACCGCCATCGGTGTGCCGCTGCTCAAGTTCAAGGCATAAGTGTTCCCACCCGGAAGAGCTTCTTCCGGGTGTTTTTTTGCGGTCAGAGCGTTAAAAGTATGACTATTGAAAGAAAATGCCGCATTTGGTCTGTTTTTTTCTTGAAGCGGGGAACGGTTTATGATAGGATAGACAAAGTGCGGGCCTGGGCCCGGTATCACCAAGGATTGTGAGGAAAGGTATTATGGAAACGAAAAAACCTGGTATGTCTTTAGCAAAACGAATGGCCATTTCGCTGGTCTGCGGCCTGGCAGCGGGCCTCGCCTTCATGTTCCTGCGCGAGAGCCTCATCTCCGGCGGGAAGAGTGAGATCTGGACCACGATCAACGAGCTCCTGTTCCAGGATATCACCGCAGAGGGCGCAGAGCGCTCCTTCGGCATCTTCTATATCATCGGCCAGCTCTTTATTAAGGCGCTGCAGCTGGTCATCATCCCGATGGTGTTCACCTCCATCGCGCTGGCCATCGGCAGCATTGCCGATACCCGCACCATGGGGCGCATCTCGGCCAAGACTCTGTTCTGGTTCCTGCTGTGCTCGTTCCTGGCTTTGCTGCTGGCCAGCAGCGTGGGCTACATCACCTTCTCGATGGGGCTGTTCAACACCCACATCGAGGGCCTGACCGAGGCCACCGGCTCCACCGGCTCCAACCCGCTGAACGTGGTGCTGAACATCATCCCCTCCAACATCATCACGGCCTTTGGCAGCAATGGTGCAGTCCTGAGCGCCGTCTTCCTGGCAGTGGCCACCGGCCTGAGCATGAATGCGCTGGGCGAGAGCCGCACCGCCACCCTGCGCCGCCTGCTGGGCGAGGTGAATGACGTGGTGGTCGTCTTCCTGAACTTCATCGTCAGCAAATTTGCTCCCTTTGCCGTCTTTGTACTGCTCACCCGCACCTTTGCCATCTACGGCATCAACTACCTCAAGCCGGCACTGGTCTATGTGGTGGTCACGGTGATCCTGCTGCTGGTCTTCCTGGTGGTGGCCTACCCGCTGGTGATCGCTCTGGGTGCCAAGCTGAACCCCATCACCTTCATCCGCAAGATCGCCAATGTGGCGGTGTTCGGTTTCTCGACTTCGTCCAGCGCCGCCACCCTGCCCCTGAACATCAAGGTCTGCGAGGAGGAGTTCGGCGTGGATGAGAGCATCGCCTCCTTCGTGCTGCCCCTGGGCATGACCATCAACATGGATGGCACCGCCATCATGCAGGTCATCGCTACCGTCTTTATCGCGGGCTGCGCCGGTTATACGGTCACTCCCGGCCAGCTGGTAGTCGTGGCCCTGCTGGCTCTGCTGGCCTCGGTGGGCACCCCGGCTGCCCCCGGTGCAGGTGCCGTCATCCTCTTCACCATCCTGTCCGGCGTGGGCTTCGTCAACGACGGCGCTCTGCTGGCCTACTCCCTCATTCTGGCCATCAACCGCCCCATCGAGATGCTCGTCACCTCGCTGAACGTTGTCGGCGATGCCGTCGCCAGCATCTGTGTCGCCAGGAGCGAGGGCCTGCTGAAGGAAGAGGTCTACAACAAGTAATGGGATGAGGCTGCGCCCCATCTGAAATCGAAAAAAGCTCCGTCCCCCTCGCTGCCTCAGCGAAACGGGACGGAGCTTTTCTTGTGGGTCGGTTACTGCACGCCGGTCAGTTCAGCGAGCTTGTGATAGATCTCGGTGTTGTCGAAGACGCCGCGGAAGTTCTCCGCGCCGACGCCCTTGGCATAGAGGTTGACCATTGCGCCGGTGTGGGCGTAGGTGGTGTGGTCCATGCCGGACTTGTGGTTGATGGTGTGGCAGATGGCCATGGAGAACGGGATGTAGGTGCCGTAGAGCTCATAATCCTGCTGGCTCATCTTGCTCTGGGAGGAAGCACCGACTTCCAGCGTCCGCTCGTAGGCCGTGCGGAGATTTGCCACCTCGTAGTCGGTCAGCAACAGCTTGCCTGCGCTGGCGGCATTGGGGTCGGTGGGAAGAGTCAGACCGAAGTTGGCCTTGACGTCGGCCATGGCTGCCTCGAACGGGGTCTTGTTCGCCACATAGCTCTGCACATAGGTGGAATCGAACTTGGCGTAGGACATCTTCTGGTGGGTCAGATTGGTCAGGAAGGTGTCGTAGTTGGTGGTCTTGTAGCCGATGGCCATGCCGCCGGTCTCGTGGTCGGCGGTGACGAGGATCAGGGTCTCGTTCGGGTGGGCGTTGTAGAAGTCCACAGCGGCCTGCACGGCGTTGCTCATCTCCAGCACGTCGTGGATGGAAGCAGCGGCATCGTTGGCGTGGCAGGCCCAGTCGATCTTGCCGGACTCGGTCATCAGGAAGAAGCCCTTCTTGTTTTCCAGCAGCTCGATGCCCTTCTTGACGTAGTCGGTCAGCTGCCACTCGCCAGCGGCGGCATCCATGGCGTAGTTCATGGCCTTGCCGTCGGCCAGATTCTCGGCGATGATGAGGGTCTTGCCTGCACCGGCGGTCAGGGCTGCGGCCCCGGCCTGGGTGGTGACGACGTTGTAGCCGGCCTGTGCGGCAACTTCGTGGTTGTTGGGGCCGGTGCCGTCGCCGTTCACCTTCTGGAACTCGCCGCCGGCAAAGTACTCAAAGCCGGAATTGGCCAGCTCGACGCCGATCTGGTAGTAGTTCTTGCGGGTGCTCTGGTGGGCGTAGAATGCGGCCGGGGTGGCGTGGTCGATGTTGACGGAGGATACGACGCCGACCTTGTAGTTCTTCTGCCTGTGCAGCTTCTCGGCGATGGTCTCATAGGGCACATCGCGGGTCCAGGGGCACATGTTGATGACGCCGCTCTCGGTCTTGTTGCCGGTGGCGATGGAGGTCGCCGTGGAGGCGGAGTCCGGGCAGAAGGAGGTGCTGTCGTAGGTAGTCACGCTGCCGACTTCGGGGAAGGAGGTGAAGCTCAGCTCGCCCTCGGTGACGGCACCGTTGTTCTCGGTGGTGCCTTTATAAAAACGTGCGGACTGGATCTGGGCAGTGCCCATGCCGTCGCCGATGAACAGGAAAACATACTTGGGCTTTTTGGTCAGGCCGAGGATGCAGTTCTCCTCCTCAGCAGCAGAGGCAGCCGGTGCGGCTGCGCTGGCGGCCACCGGGGCGGCGCTCAACAGACCGGCAGCTGATGCCACAGCACCGACCTTCAGGAAATTGCGGCGGGTGATCTTGCTCTCTTTCATAGCATTTATCCTCTCTTTTCGGTCCTCCCGGACCTGTCTTCGCAAACTCTCTGGGAACGGTTTCATTCTACCGTTTTATCCCGCCGCCCGAAACCATGGCCGGGAAAAGAGTGGGTAAAACCTTTGGGGTGGAACCGCCGGAAAGGTAAAGAAGAGGCTCGCTTTGTAAGTTTCTTGTGTTTTGTCAAGATTGTGTCTTGTACAGCTTGTTCCTTCAAAATTGAAATATTTTACGGTTTTATCACGAAATCGTCCTCATGGTCTGGCCGAAAAAATGGTATTATGGATGCAGACAAAAAACTTGAGAAAAGGAGAATTTCCCATGGCACAATTCGTGAACCTGAACCCCGGTTCCCTGCGCGAGCTGCACGTTGGCAACGAGCGGCTGGTCTCCTACAACGTCGAGATGACCGAAGTTACCGGCGGCACCTTCTGGAAGGCCTACACCCCCGCTCAGATCGCGGGCACAGAGCCGTTCGTCCTCAAGGGCGGCTTCCTCGGCAACGCGACCGCAAGCACCGACCTGATGCAGTATTATGACCCCATCGACCTCTCCGACAAGAAGCTGCGCAAGCTGGCCAAAGAGATCGGCCCGGCCTGGGTGCGCGTGTCCGGCACCTGGTCCACCAAGACCTATTACGACTTTGACGGCCATACGAACGGCGTCGTCCCGGAGGGCTACAACGCCATCCTGACCCGCGAGCAGTGGCTCGGTGTGCTGGATTTCTGCAAGGACATCGGCGCAAAGCTCCTGATCTCGGTGGCCGACTGTGAGGGTCTGCACCACGCCGACGAGCCCTGGAACCCCAGCCAGGCAGAGCAGATCTTTGCCCTGAGCAAGGAGTACGGCAAGGCCATCGACGCGGCTGAGTTCGTCAACGAGCCCAACCTGCTGGCCATGTCCGGCTGCCCCAAGGGCTACACTGCCGAGCAGTATGTCCGCGATCAGGACATCTTTATCCGCTGGCTGCATGAGAACTACCCCGACTGTTCCTTTGTCGGCCCCTGCTCCACCGAAGGTGTGCTGAAGAAGCACGGCGAGAAGGCACAGGGCGGCGGAGTCGGCGATATCCTGCCCCAGTGCTCGACCGACGACCTGATGAAGGGGGCCCAGGAGAAGCTGGACGTTTACAGCTACCATTATTACAATGGCGTGTCCGAGCGTTTGGAGCCTGTGATGCCGTTTGCCCACTGGAAAGCCGACAAGGCACACACCGAAGAGTATCTGGCGGTCGCCTCCAATATGGCAAAGTTCCACGCCGAAAAGCGGGACATCTACTGCCCCGGCGGCGAGATGTGGGTCACCGAAGCAGGCGACGCGGGCGGCGGCGGCGACACTTGGGCTTCTACCTATCTGGATGTCTTCCGCACCCTGAACGAGCTGGGCAGCTTCTCGGTCGTGACCAGAGGCATCATCTTCCACAACACCCTGGCCTCCAGTGACTACGGCTATCTGAAGCCCGAAGTCTTTGACCCGCGCCCCAACTACTTCGCGGTGCTGCTCTGGAACCGTCTGATGGGCACCACCGTCTACGACGCCGCAGAGCCTATCCGCGAGGGTGCGCACGTCTACGCCCACTCCCGTGCGGACGGCAAGCCGGGCAAGGCATATCTGGTCATCAACAACAGCCTGACGGATACCACCACCGTCACTCTGCCGAAGGAAGCGGAGGTCTACCAGCTCTCCGCTGAGACCCTGCGCTCCCAGACCATGCTCTGCAACGGCAAGGCGCTGGTCCTGGGCGAAGGCAATGCGCTGCCGGAGATCACCCCGGCAGCAGCTCCGGCGGGCGAACTCGTTCTGCCTGCTGCGACCTGCACGTTTATTGTGCTGTGATCCTTACATTGTAAAATAGGATGAACGAAGCCCCACGATATTGCAATGTTGTGGGGCTTCTTGTCAACCGTCGGAATCTGTGGTATCCTGTAATTGCCGTTCCCCCTGCCCCTCCACTGGGAAGGAGGTGAACTCGATGAATGCGATCATTTCTTTCGTACTGTCCGTCGCAGCAGGTATCGTATCGTACTATATCTGCAAGTGGCTTGACGAACAGTTCTTCATGAACGGCAAGCACTAACCCAACGCAGCAAGAAGCCCTTCGGTACTCGCAATACCGAAGGGCTTCTTGTTTGCTTTCATGAACTCCATGAATGCAATTTCTTTCGCATTCTTATTATATGCAATCCGGGCGAGTTTGTCAAGAAGAGCACATCGCCACGATATAGCAAAACGCGCGCGGGAACTCAAGAGGTTTCGTTCGGTTTCGCTCAGACCTGATGGGCGGCGATCCACTGCTCCATCTCCTCGGCGATGGCCTTGATGGAACCATCGGTGAAGGGAACCTTCAGACCGGCCGTCTCGCACAGTTCCGCGTAGCTGGCCATACCGGCGCGGCGCACCAGTCGGAGGTAGCGCTGCCAGGCGTCCTTGTGGTCCTTGAGGCTGAGCAGGAAGAACTGCAAAGCGGCCATAGTGGACAGGCAGTAGTCGATATAATAGAACGGACACTCATAGATGTGGAGCTGACGCTGCCAGCCTGCGCCGCGGCCGTAGAAGGGCAGGTTGTCGAAGTCGATCCAGGGGCGGTACTTGTGTTCCAGCTCCAGCCAGACGGCGTTCCGCTCGTCGGGGGTCAGGTCGGGGTTCTGGTACATCCGGTGCTGGAATTCATCCACGATGCAGCCATAGGCCAGGAAGAGGAAGCTGTCCTCGGCGTGGAGCAGGGCGTATTTCTCGGTGTCCTTGCCGAAGAGCAGATGATGCCAGGGGGCCGTCAGGAACTCCATGGCCATCGAGTGGATCTCGGCGCTCTCCATACCGGGGCATTCCAGGTCGGCGGGGACTTTCGGGTCCCGCTCGGCCACATAGCCCTCAAAGGCATGGCCGCACTCGTGGGTCAGCACGTCCACGTCGGCGGAGGTGTTGTTCCAGTTGGCAAAGATGAAGGGGGCCTTGTAGGCGGGCAGGCTGGTCATATAGCCGCCGGACATCTTGCCGGGGCGGCTCTCGACATCGAACAGCTCGTTGTCCTGCATGAAGTCGATGAACGCGGCGGTCTCCGGGCTCAGCTCATGGTACATGGTGCGGGAGGCGGCCATCCGGGCGTCGTAGCCCTCGATGGGCCTGGGGTTGCCGTCCCGGAAGGAGACCGGCAGGTCGGTGAAGGTCAGGTGCTCGATGCCGGTGCGCTTTTTGCGCAGCTCGATGACCTTTTTCAGCTGAGGGACCACATCGTTGGCCACCTGGTCGCGGAACTTCCGGATCTCTTCCGGGCCGTAGCCGATGCGGTTCATCCGCACGTAGGAAAGCTCACTGTAATCGTGGTAGCCCAGGATCTTTGCCTGCTCGTTCAGGTTCTTGACGATCTTGGTGTACAGCTCGTCCAGTTCGGCGCGGTGGGCGTCGAAGTAACCGGCCTCGGCCTCGTAGGCGGCGCGGCGGACGGCGGGGTCCAGATTTTCCTTATAAGGGCCAAGCTGGGGGATGGTCAGCTGCTTGCCGTCGAACTCGACCAGTGCACCGCCGTAGACCTGCTGGTACTGGCTGACCAGCGCGTTGTACTCCTTCTGGAGGTCGATGGTGCGGTCGTCCATGCCCAGCACGGCGTTCTTCATGCCGGCCACGCAGGTGGTGCCGAAGGCCTCGGTCAGGGC